>Ga0099824_1007269_pt1 | contig 14779 bp, 5 predicted proteins | sample SiratrowhiteBW_FD_76837 | JGI IMG/M metagenome (GOLD analysis project Ga0099824, IMG submission 76837) | Root nodule microbial communities of legume samples collected from California, USA - Siratro white BW | ecosystem: Host-associated > Plants > Roots > Nodule | place: USA: California...
AAGTAAAAGGGATGGTGGAGGGTATAATGGGATATGAAATATTTTAAAAAGGGTTAAATGGTAAATTTGCCTAGAGTATGGAGGTGCAGGAAGATGATATGGAGGTGCAGGAAGAAGCAGTCTCTTCATTAATACAATTTTCAAATTCAGATTCTCCAAAGAGTGGTTTCACTACTGTACAGAACCCAAGTGGAGAGGCGCATGTCGTATTATTATTACTTTACATAAAATAAATCTTAACCTCAACGAGTATGTCGGCAACTGATTAAGATAAATTCTATTTCATGTCCCATTCACTCATAATGTAAAGTACCTTCTGTGGATCGAGAAGACAAGCAATTACCAGTCAAAGGGACACATTCATTCCTTTCAAGATGATTAATATGCATTAATGAAGAAGAGGGAGAAAACAAATCCAATGACAGATTGTCGGTTTATTTTAACACTTACAATAATTTTTCTAGAATTTTTACGGTGACTATGTTAGATATAAGACAGATAAAAAGAAAATAGGAAAAAGACAAATATAGTAATTGTTTTGCTTTAGAGCTAGCGTGACTCCGAGGTGGAGGGTTGACCATCGTCACTTTGTCAATGACGGAAGAAGTGACTTGTTTCCACAAAGATGGTTTTAAAGATTTTTACAAACGAATTAATAATTTTTTTAATCAAAATATTATTTAAAGAAAACCATATATTGTTTTAATTTTTTTTTCAGAGAGCAAGCAATCAAGATGTTAGATATAACTTGTAGAAAGCAAAGAAAGGAAAAACCTACAAGAACTTATATTGGTTCAAGAAGATAGGTTAGATTCAGTTGTTTAATCTATTCCACTGTTTAATCCCTTCAATTTATATAACTATTAAGTTTACACTTTTTTTACAATTTTATCTTTATTCGTACAATATTTGGATAACTATTTTGTTTTATGAGACTGTTGTACTAACTTATTTTATTTTGATAATTGTTTTTGGTATGTAAGAATAATTTGGACATGTATGCACCAGAGTGAGTCACTATGTTTCTAATAGTTAACATAAAGAAGATTATATTATAAACTAATTAAAAACTATCACAAATATATATTTTCAAAATAATTATTATATAAGTCCATAATTTTATTATTAATGAGAGCCTTGGCTGAATGGTGCTCTTAAAATCACTTATACTACCAGTGCATCTAAATCAAATAACTATTTTTTTTTACTTAATATAGTAATGCAAATTTTTATTTCTAATAATTTCTTAGTTTCATATAATTTTTTTTTTGCATAGGTTATACTGTAAAAATTAAATGCAAGAAGTGAAATCTGAAAGCTGACTGCCCAACATTACACAAAACAAAATGCAGATTTCAGTATTTTGTTCTCTGGCGACAATTTGCATATGTTAATGAAAAATAATAACGGAACATTGAGTATTTGTCCTGGCCATTCTGGCATGTTTCTGCACAGAGTCAACGAACAATAATTTCGAGAAAGTTTTGGACAAACAAAAAGTTCCGTACGCCACACTGTGCACAAACTTTATATAGAAACTATATGATAAGTAATCTGAAAAGGAGGTTTCCCTTTACATAGTTTTTGCAATTGACGGATATTGGATAACATAATTTAACTGACAATTTGCAGTAAACACAGCAGTGAAATAGGCAAATATTTCTACCTTTAGACAAAGCATGAATCATTACAAGTCACAACTACAATTGAGGAAAGAAGTAAATGAGGGATGAATGACTTCACAACACAAGCAATGAAGCAAAGTGTGTGTGATCATGTCTAAGGCAAAGAGTTGGTGTAGATGTAATCTTCATTCTCCAAAACACTTTCTTCCAAGCCGCCATTTTCTCCCTTGCACTCAACAACTTGTTTTTCACTGCACCCTCCTCTTCGCTGCACAATATACATATAATAACCCTAATATATTACTCCAAAAACTTTGACCTATATATATATATATATATATATGTATGTATCAAGAGTGGCAAAACTCACAACAGTGGTAGAACTCTCAGAACCCAAAACTCTTTCTTTGGTAACTTCTTGGCCTTGAACAACAGTGAAGATGAAAAGCAGGAAGAGAAGCAATGCTGGTTTGAAGAGTCTCAGTTCCATTATTGTAACTTTGGAACCTTTAAAATGAAACTATGAGAGGTTAGAGCTTGCTTATATTAAAAGCATGATTCATCAAACAAACAAACTGTAAAAGATTAGCTAGTTCTTATCACCATGTACGGATGAAACAAAACTAGCCAATCATCTTTCTTAACACACACATATCAAATACAACTATTAGTATTATATATCTTTGAATATTGGAAAAAGAGCCTTTAGATCTGCTAACTTTGCTCTTTATACCTTAAACTTTAATTTTATTTTAGTTCATTCTTAAATTTTATCCTTTTTCTTTTTAAATAAGTACTTAGAAATTTAATTTTTATTCTAATAATTTTTAAAATTTATTGACTTTTTTTAATACATTTTTTTCTGTCAGTCATGAGTTCAATAATTTTCCATTAACAATCAATTTTCTTGTATTTATTAATTTTTACCTATTAATATATAATAAATAAGATTTTAGAAATGAAAAACAACAGAAGCTAACTCAACGCGGGATTTATCTGCATTTTTTCTTCCAAAAGTTTATTTGTTGTGACATTACTTCTTGAGAATATTTAACATGCATTCAATTCAATGAAGAGACACAATCTTATAAGAGACTTATAAAATAAAATATTTTTTAAAATATAATAGTATGATATACTACATATAAATAAATTCAACCATAATAAATAAAACCTATTAGTGACTACAAATCTCTTGATAAAACCAACAAAAAAACATCTATTTTTAGTTAATCGGTTGAACTCTTTAATATAATTTTGGCCGGTTATATCCCAATTCAATTAAAATGATTTTTTCTTTTTAAATTTGGATAAAACACTATCCTAGTTCATGCTGATATGGACAAAACAAATTTCCCCAATTTTAACAAGTATTATTGTTAAAGCATAAAGACCAAGACAGATTTTAACAAAAAATAAATAAAATTAAGTAATCTATAATGAATTTTATTCTTAAATAATAGGTATTTTATCTATTAATAAAAAATAAGTTTCAATCTGAGAATCTTGCTGCTGCTTATTTCTATCAATACATTTGAGTTTGAGGCATACTTTGATCCTAACTCACTCAACCATTTTCTACTATAAAAAATAATAATATTGAGAGTTAATGAAAATTAAGAAAATATTGTCAATTCGTATCCTGGGCCTCCATCCATACTTGAACGTCTTGACTATTAAAGCCCAATTTAGGCTATTGCGGTGCACTGTGAATGTTTGGTCATAATTTGTTATATATCCTAATTTTCCTCATAATTTTACTAATACTTTAAATCCTAATACACAAACTATTTTGTATATGCTAATTTGCTAAATATTGAGAATTTTTCTCTCCGTTTTTTTTTTTCCACAATTTATCCTCCTCCTTTGATCATTTTTTTTATCTGAAAGTTAATTTATTAATTCAAGTTAGTAGACTTGAAATTGATAACATTATTTGCTCACGTGGTACTCGAATTATAGTATACATAACACTAATATAAATTATTAACGTTATAAGGTTATTATATTGCATTTTCCTTTTTTTTAAAAATTGTATATTTTTTTTGTTTTCAAAGTTTGACAAAGATTATAATGTATAATTATACTAACAATTACAATTCATATTATATGAATTGTTAGATAGAATACTTATCAACTAAAAACTATAATTTATAATTAAAACATAATTCATTTTATTTAAATAGTTTATAATCAAAACATAATTCATATAATTTAAAATGCAACTATCTAAACAACATACTTTCTTTTCACTATGTCATAAATGATGTTATCTATATTATTAGTGATGATATTTCTTTTTTTTTTATTCTCCTTTTGTGTTGAAATCAAATAATTTTTTTATTAAAGTATTTGTAAGGAATGTTTCTTACTTAAAAATATATTAAAGGAGGAAAAGGAGAACAACGAAACAATAGGATAAGTATATAATGTTTATTATTTTCTAGTTGTCTTCATCTACAAGAACATTATGAAGGGTTTTGCACAAAACTAATATCCATTACATAATTTGTAAAAACGTCATGACAAAACAATTTAATATTAACAACCTCATCGCCAAACTCTAAAAGGTTATCCTTAAGATTGTAGCTATCAAGATTAAGATGACTAACAAATAAACTCGTCTTTGTAGATATTATCCAAACTCATCTTGATTTTGATGAAAAATTTATACATTGACTGGGTATGTGAAATAATCAATATTTTAAATTGAGCATGAGAATGGATGATATTTTATTTGAAGAATCTTTCTTTTTTCTACTAACTTTTTCTTTTTCTATCTTAACAACTTAACTTGTTTTATATATTTTATATCCACCAAGTTCATTGAAATCCTTGATATACTTTTCCTTCAACATTTGAAAACAGAATAAATTAAATGTTGTAGTTTTCATGAATTGCTTATTCTTTTCTAGAATTACTTAGACATTTTATGCAATTATTATTTGCATATTTTATTTCAATATTCATGTAATTATAATTTCTTCTTTGAAAATTAACACTGAAGAAAAAATGCATTTTCTTTTAACATTAAATTCTTCATAAATATCATCATGATTTTTGTATTATGATTTTTTAAAAAATATTAATTAATATTTGAAATAGTATAGATACAACTACAAATATAAGTATACTAACTACTTAATGGAAATGAGAATGTCACATAAATCTCATACCCGACGGAGATGAAAATGAAAATGAGTATGATTTTTTTTTCAAAAATGAAAATAAAATATAGTCAAACTTACACTCATCTAGTATCGTCACAATTCCTAATCAAGATCAATCATCGCCAACACCGCTTTTAGAAATTTACTGTGCACACCACTTGCTGAATCTGTGAAATTGGACTCAACATTGACAACCTTACCCTTTAAGTTCTTCTAACCATCCAAGAGGTTTTAGTTATCTAGATCAACATAGAAAGACATAAAAAAAATTATAAATAAAAAAATAACATTCATTCAAATTAACTTATCAACTCTTTTTTTCTTTATAAAGTAAATTAATAAGTTTTCCAATCAGGAGTATTTAGATGTTTATACACAAACAATTACATAATAAAGATTAAGATAAGAAGTAGAAGAATAATTTAAATATTATGTTATTAAAGTGCCTTGTAAACATGAAAAGACACAAGGATTGAATTGAATTGTATTTTTAAACAAATTTTGCACTTGATTTTTTTTATGATATTTTAAATATGTTTTTTTTTTTCTTGAGGGAGTAAAAGAGGTAAAAAGATAATAAATTTTATATTGATTTGTCTCAACCATGGAGATTACGTTTAATTTTTGAAAATCTTTAATTTTCAATAAAATTGAGTTTTACAATAAGTATTCTTGGTAATTACCTCTAACAATAAATTTTTAGTATTCTTTTTACTTGATTCTCCATATAATTATCTCAAATATTCTTTTTAGACACTCCCAAGAAATAAAGAGAAAATGTTAAAACCCAAATCTCTAAGATAGACTAGTATAAAATAAAAGCTTAAACTTTTTAGCCAAACCACTTAGAGAGAGAATAATATAGATTTTTTTTGAAGTAGTGAATATAGTAACTCATTATCTAACCTTTATGCTTAAAAGTGTTTATATGAGTATATATTTAATATGATAAAAAGATAAAACATTGAAAAAAACATTGTAATATTGTTTATTTTTGGATGAAGTTAAAGAAAATTATGATTGTGAATTAAATGACATTTTTAACATTTTACGAACTTATCACATATAATTGATAAGATAATTTACAAACTTATATAATTGATAAGATAATTTCTGAACTTATATAATTGATAAGATAATACAATTTACTTATTTATCTTTAATTGGTAGACTATATTTGACTCGACATAGTAAATTAACTTTATTGATGTCTAGTAGAGAAAATATGTTTTTCCTTTATACTTATACTTAGATCACAAATTATGGTGGTCATTGATTCAATATATCTTTTTGACTTTTGGAAACAAACTCTTTATCTATAAATATTGAAAGAATAACACAATACTTTAAAGAATAATATTAAATAAAATTTATGATTATAATATACGTGTATAAGGTTTAATAACACTTTTCATACCTATATAAATGTCAAAAATCAATTTTGTCTCTTAGTTATTTAAATCTTGAATGTGGTATGTACACATGAAATTCCATTTGAAACACGTCATTTGTAAGCATTTGTTGAGGAGAAAAATTTGTGCGTTTCTTAAATATTGAATAAGAAGGAATTTGGGGATGTTCTGAAGGACTAATTGCGAGATTTGGAGAGTGATAATTTGCATTATAGTGAGGGCAATTGGGCTCTTGCTATTGGCGTGTGCAGTGGGTGGTTTTTTTTATTGACTTTGTAAGGCGAGTCCCACTTGGTTGGACTTTAATTGTTGTGGGATTCCTTAGTTTAGCTATTTATGATAGGATTAAAATATTTTTGTTCGAAGTTTTGATTGTTTGTATGCAATTAATTATATATTTTGTTAATTTCATTGCACTTTGTCAATTAATTAAGGTTTAGACTCCCACCACTTGAAAATTTTTGTTCTTTTGTGGTCTACTATTTCCTTTTCAGTGTATTAATTGAAGACTTGGTTTATAATTTATTTAATCTTTGTATGCATATCCATATTTGATACGGATAGATTTATTTATTACTTGTAATGTACGAAGGGTTTTTGACGTTGTGGTCCACCATGGAATAAAGTTTGTAAACTGTGCCTGAATCCTAATAGTATTTTGAAATATAAGGTTGAGAATGAAGCTAAGAATGGAAATGTGGGTGAGGGTGAGGTGGATAAAAGGAATGATAGACAGGTCCAGAGTGTGGCTGAGGTTGAGTGTGGTAATCAGGCTAGGGTTGGCAGGCTAAAACTAACTATGATAATGAGGGTGAGGAGGTTGAGGCTAAATGTAATAATTAGTTTAAGCAGGCTGAGACTGAGGTTGGAAGTGGTCATGTGGTTGATAATGAGTCTGACACTATGAATGATGGTGAAGCTTAAGCTGAGAGGATTAATGTGGAGGATTTTGAGAGTGGAAATGTGTAAGAATTTTATAACTTCTTAGAAGATTATTCTTGGTTAAGGTACCCCAATGAAGAACTTGTGGATGTGGAAGTTGAAGGTGATGTTGACAATGAAAAAAATGAAGAATTATGTGAAGGAAATATTAGAGTTGATATGGTATTTGATGAAGATGTGTATGGGGTTAGCTATGTTAGATATCCAAGTGTGAGTCTAAGTCTCACATTGAGTGAAAATGAGAAAGTTGAGCAACATATAAGAAAGAAGGCCAACAAACCTAATGTATTAAGGTTTTGGGTTGAAGTTGGTGTCATTCCCTTGTGTGGATCTAACTCTTGTCTCATTCTTGTTTGATTTCCCTAGAGTTTCCCTCATCGATTTTTCCAAAAGTTGCTACTTCAAATAGAAAGAGGAAAAGAAGTATCCATGAGTCAACATTATAGAGAAATCTCTTAAAATTTTTCCTGAACATCTTTTATGGAGTAGGTTCTACTTCTACTCATACGACAAGTATATATGAAAGAAAAATAGAAAAGTAGTGAGGTCTATATAAGCCTTAAATATTAATCTTAATAACCTTATAAACAATAAAAATAATTGAGGCCTGAGACTTGACCTACAACCACAAACAATAAGGACCTATGACTTGACCTATAACCATAAGAATTAATCTCACTTTATGAGACATATGAATCTATATTCCACTTTTGATGATCCCTTGTGAACATTAAAAGTTATTTGGGAAGTCATTAGGTAGTTGAGTATTTTCCATCAAAATATTGATACCATAATAATTATTTTTCTCTAGAATTCTGACTATCTTTCGATAAAAGAGATATATGTTGACGGCCTAACATTAGCGATGCTGAGCAGATATCAGATAATACCAAGTTTGGCATGTGAAATATCCTAATTCAGAATGCTATTATGAATCATTCATATATTCACCTTCTCGAAAATACTTTTTTAGACTCCACTTAATCCATACCTTTTATCTTGTAGCGTACCAAACTGTGATTTCTCGAATACAGACACTTATACATAACTTGGTATCAACTCTTTGAAACCTTGGACTCTTTCACAACAGACATACCCTTGACACGTTCAAGAATCACAAAACATAATGACTATTAAGATATGTCATATTTCTCTTAATTAATAATTTACATACATCATTCAAACAGATATAACATAGCATATAGATAAATTTCTTTTATCCAAGTTCATCAAAATATTTACTTTTACTTTATGTGTATTTTTTTTAATTTTATATAAAAATTATATTTAAAAATATTACAAAATAGAATAAAATAAGAATTAAAGCATGAACTTTAAATAAATAGAATTATGATAAAATTAGAGATAACTTAAATAATATGATCATAAATTACACAGAGAGGACTGATGCATAATTAGAAATAAAATAAATAACATAAATAAATAGAGAGAACTAGTGTGTAATTGAAGATAAAATAAACTTTATTTTTTTTTTAATATTTCCAAGACATGGCTTCCTAACTAAAAAACTTCAATTTATTCATCCCAACTGTTACGAAAATGTCATTGTCTTTGATTTAGGTACTGGTCAAAATAAAGGTTTACTCCTAATTATATGTGTAACACACTTGTCAACAATATGAATGAGACATTTAATAGTGTCATTCTTAGTATAAGGGCCAAACCTATAATTACTGTGTTAGAGGATATCATAACTTATATCACCGAGAGATAAGCAAAAGAACGTATCACATATTACTTCCTTTCAAGGATTCATTTACTCAAAAATTGCAAGCAAACTAGAAAAGGAGTCAGATCAATCTCATTTTTGGATACCAAGGTTTACAACAATTTTGACCCACATTTTTTTGTTCTTATTTCTATAATGGTTAATACGTGACCATTGACATATGTGTAATAGTTGTTCTGCAGACCAATTGTTTGAGGTCATGTATCTTTTCATCATTGGAGAGAAATCTGTTGTCAATTTGGACAAAAAGGAGTGCAACTGTAGAAAGTAGATGGTCATTGACATCCCTTATTGTCATTCCTTGGCCATAATGAAAATTTTGAATCTGAATGGAGTTAACTTCACCTCAAATTGCTTCAAGAAGATGAATGTGAAACAACCTATGCCCCTATTATCTATCCAGTCAACATTTGTGGGAGAAAAACTCATGACCTCATGTGCTTTCGCCACCTAAGATATTGCATGGAAGACTAAAAACGAATAGAAGGTTGGAACCTTGGAAATTAGAAAAGGACAATACCCAATTAGGCAAAACTTGTACATACAAAAAGTATGATATTTGTTAGCAAATTGGCATAATAGAACTCATGTCCACAACTCCATCTTAATGCCTCGCAATCCTCCAATAATTATTTTATTCCATCAAGCTCATACATCTCAACTTAACCACCTTAATCATCCCAACCTTCTCAACATCAACCTAACCATTCCAACTCAACCACCTCAACCCTCCCAACCTTCTCAATTATCACCTCAACCATTCCAACTGAACCACCTCAACCATCCCAACCATCTCAACCAGGCCAAGCGCCAACTACTAACAAAATTGAAATGACAACAAGAACAACAAGAGGCTTCTTGTCAACATCAACATATGTTAGACCTAACATCTGGCTAAAATTATAGAATATGAGGGGGACTGTTTGGAAAGCATGATTATGTAGATCTTTTTTATGGGTTTAACATGTATGTTGAAGTAAACTTATGTTTGAACTTGTATTTTCAATTACAACAACTCTGTTATTTAGACCAATTACTTATGTGAATGTATTTCAATTGTAATTGTCATATGTTGTTCTTAACTAGATGTATTTTCAACACAATTTTTTAAGTATCTTTGGTTATTTTCACGTCATAGCCCCAACTTCTCATTTCTTCCCTTGATAATACACTGAATAGAAATATGACAACAACCTCATATACTCATTGTTTGAATTGAAGATTACATAAAGTCATTTAACATTACATTACTAAAAGCTTCGCAACTTCAATACACTTAATACAAACATATCTCATGAGAATTTTAACAACACTGACAACATAATAATGTTAGTTACAACAAGTAAACATACCACTGCTAACAACAAGTGAATCCATTTTCTAGACCCTTTGACAGATTATATATTATTCCTTTGTCTTGAAATAATTGCATATCTTTCATTGCAAGCTCTTGAATGCAACATTTGAAGAAATTGCAACCCAACACTACTTTGCTGCCATTATGGTTTTGAACAAAAACTAATGAATCAAGTATTTAGAAAGAAGAAATGTAGGTTTAGAAAAAACAAAATTTCATAACTCTAACATTGTATTTAAGAAAACCCCAAAATTGTTTCCCAACACTCTTAATAGTTTTAGTTATTCTCAATACAACAACATAATCTCCACAATGACAAATGGGTGTAACGAAGGAACTCTTACTTAGTTACAGTGGTTTTACAAACCCCATCCATTACAACTACAAGATGATGAAGACTGGTACCCAGACATTGATCAATAGTGAAGTAAACCCTTTAACATAAGAGAAGAAGGACATACTCTAAATAGGGAACAAGATGTCTAAGCCAACTACGTAAAATAGGCAAATTTTACCCCAACGATTCTGTCACTATATAAGTGTTGAAAATGAAATTCCATGTATACCACTTTATGTGCCAAGTCATCATCTACTAACGCTATCAAAGACAATCTAACAGAAAAGACTATATTAAGTTATTTTTGAAAAAAGTTGAAACCACGTTAAACAAATTAAAAATCGGAGATGAAATAAATTTTTAACTTTTTATTTAAAGATAAAAATTAGTATTAAACCTCCTCTATAAAATAATGATATATTATCTAGTAAATCGTGTATACAATATATTATAATACATTATTTTAAAATTTAAATAATTTGTCTTATATATTGAAATAATTTTGTCTTATGTCTTGAAATATTTTATTTATATATTATTAATTATAAAATAAGCTTTTAACCATTTTTAGTCTAAGATACTTAAAATAGTAAATGTTGAATAATTAATAGATTTAAGATATCATAAATATGTATAAACAATTTCGCATCTAGGTAACATATAAGGAGAATGTTAAAAATATCTTAAAATCGATACAAATTTAACGTATTTAATAAAATATATTTATTATATTCAATAAAAGTTACAAGAGTGTGCCTTGGAAGATAAAAAACAATTGATTAAAATGTTATGCTATTACATGTGTATTTTTTTATGAAAGTTTATATTTTTAGATAACTCTTATGGTGATAAATTAGCTTATATTAATATAGACAATAACCTCAACTTATGAAATAAGTTTTTTAATTTTCTACCTGATACTATTTTTAAGGAACACAACGAGTTAAGGATTTTTCAATTTTTATAAATGTATTAGGTTTGGATGTTTTCCAGTAAGTGACTTTACTCTTTACATTTTCTTTTTAAACATATTATATATTATTTTTAACGTGCTTACACTTTAGTGTAAGTATGTTAATTTCATTTTAAAAAAATGTTTAATAATACTTCATATGAAAATGCTTATTTTTTATATTAAGATTATCAATCCTTAATTGTTATTAACTTATTAAGATGCTGTTAACGAATGTTTAAAGACACCTGTTGAATATGGCAAATAATAACTTGATACGAGGAAAGTGTTTATGGAATTTTTTTTATAGAAATTATTAAATTTATACATAAAAATATTTATACATAAACATTAAAGATATTAAATTTATACATAAAATATATTTATGTCTATATGATTGAGCTAGTTTTTTTTTTTTTTTTTTTTATTTTTTTTTTTTTTTTTTATTTGTCTTCCTAATTTAAAATAGTCAACTTAGTTTTTCTATTAGAGGATTCAAGTAATGCTTGAAGAAAATATCTTTAAGAACTAAACGTAGATTATTTTAAATCAGAGCACAAAAATATTAAGTTTTAAATTTGAAAGGTAAAAGAAGCGCCTAAATTGAAGAAAAAAAAAGATAATTAAGATTGAAATTTATTTTAACAATTTTTTGTAAAAACTTATTTAAAATTTTTAAATGATTTAAATATTTAATATAATATGGTCAATATTTAATTAACCATTGAGTCTGTTTTATAGTTTATAGTGGTCTGTTCGAATAAAATAATAAATTTGCTTCTAATAAAGGATCTTTACCGAGAAAAAAAACTTAACTTTTAGATTATTTTTTTAGTTAGTCTTGTTTGAATAGTGGCCCTTGCTAATTATCGCTGTGACATTGGGTAAAACTAATTAATTAATTTTATTAAACGTTTTAAATTATTATAATTAAACAGTACACATATTAGTTTAATAAAGGCATTCCTTTAATATTTAATATTTCTTTGTTTCTCCAACGTTTATTAGTAATACTAGAGTTAAATTTAAAACTATCTTACAAAATTAATTTATTTGATAATAATTATTTTAACGTTGATAAATATATCCAAAAATATTTAAAACTTTTAAAATATTACTTTTTTATAATTAATAAAAAAACCAATGATAATTTATAAACATTTTATGTATTTTTTCTCATCTACCATTTTTTTCTACTGTATCTGACGTTTATTGAATACTTTTTAATAAAGTTATCCAAGTATTTTTTTTCCTCGAACAAAAATTGAGAAACAAACTAATTTTGATTCGGTGTAATTAACGTGGAGGTTCACGACACATGATATTAGAAAGTCAAATGGTTTTATTAGAAAAGAAGGCACGATGTAGTTTCATGGAAAGAAAGAATGAAATCTCAAGTTAATATTTTAGTGGGAATAACATGATAGACAATTTAAACTTTAATAATTCAATTCAAGCTCATTGAACTCATTCAAGAAAACAAAAGTTCTTTATTTATTTTTTTCATTCAATGAACTTTATTTTTCTCAAATTTATTTACTTTTTTTAAGAGACTTGAATTGAAAAAGTGTGTAACTTCTAAATATTGTTATTATTGTTTTTGAGATGACATGCAAAAGTTGGCAACTAATTAATATTGTTTAATAAATAATAAATCTTAAACAGTGATACCCAAAGATACATCAGTGTCATTTTCTTTATTAAGGAAGTGGTAGCAATGAATAGGAAAGAGGATATAGCAATGCCTTTTAGGATCTTTTGATGGAGAATGAGATGATTGATCATTGAAATCAATGGTGGAAGATAGAAACCCCATAACATGTGTTAATGGAAGATAAGATAGGAATATTATAGAATAGGGGTATCATTATTCTATTTGCACCCTCCCACTCCTTATCTGTCACTTAACGCCGTTTCTTTTCATTTTCTTCCCGTCAAATCCGTCTATATTTAACTTAATTCTTTACCATTTCAACCCTTCTGCTTTTGGCCTGTTCTGGATATTCATTATTCATAAAAGCCATCATCTCAATAAATATTTTTAATTACTTACGACTGAACTCTGTGGTGCTGTCAGCAAACTTGACATTTTTAATATTTACATGAATACGTTTGGTCTCAGAGGTTTACTTTTGAATAATTATTAAGAGTTTAATATAGTATTGTTAATGTAATTTTTTTATGCTATTAATAAGTAAAGAAATGGTACTTTAAATATAACAACTGATAATGAAATAATTATTAATTTCGGGAAAAAAATTACCGGTAGATGATACTGTTTGTATATTCAAAAGTTGAATTAGACAAATTTTTTATTATGTTGCGAGTATCTTCCAGTTAATTGGTTGACTATATTACGGTTAAGGTTAATATGATAAATTTTTGTATGAAAAAAAAATTGAATATGCAATTCTTGAACCGATCCTCCTGATAATCAATTGAACCAAATTGAAATAATTAAATCGAAACAATTTTTTATTAATTGATTGAGATGTTATTAAAAAATATTATTTGTATAGGATAGTTTATTTACAGGTGAGCGAAAGATAAAAGAAATAAAATATTTGGGAACAAGCTGTCATTACCTGTAGAGGATATAAGTATAAGAATTGTTGGTTTGTTAATAAACAATGAAGACATTCATTCACGAATGAATGGGTAATGCGTTGGTGTAAAAACTTAAGAAGGGGAGACATTGAACAGTTATTAATTTTGTATTGAATAATTAATTAATTAATTAATTAATTAAATTTAGGTTTTAGGTTTGGAAGAGGGTCCACAGTTCCATATTAGTATTAAGAAAAGAGAAAGGGAAAAAGCTGTAATGTGAGCGGTGAGGAAGAAGAAGAATGGGTTAAGCGGTTGGGTTTTTATTGAGCATGATTTGTTGTGGCGACAGAAGCAGAGAGTGTGAAGTGTAACCACTCCCTCTCTCCGGAAAAAGACGAAAAACCAAAGCACAACCCACGCACACAAACACTACAAATTATTACACGGTCACGCCGTTACTTGCATGTGCCACTACCAATGCATAGAGGGAGAAACGGCACATAAAGTTGCCGTTGCTATCCACAGAGAACAAAACACAAGAAAAAAAAAAAAAAAAAAACCCACCCCCCCCCCATCTTTTTTTTCTTTTTTTTTTTTTTTTTTTTTAGTTTTTTATTTTTATTTTTTTTTAATTTAATTTTTTTTATTATTTTTTTTTTTTTAATATATATTATATATATTTTA
>Ga0099824_1007272_pt1 | contig 14768 bp, 12 predicted proteins | sample SiratrowhiteBW_FD_76837 | JGI IMG/M metagenome (GOLD analysis project Ga0099824, IMG submission 76837) | Root nodule microbial communities of legume samples collected from California, USA - Siratro white BW | ecosystem: Host-associated > Plants > Roots > Nodule | place: USA: California...
GCAATATCGCAATCCCATGTCCACCTTTGCGAGGTGTATGCAGGACTCACCGAAATCTTGCCGATCGGCCTTAGCTGACGTTCCCGCTTGCCTTCGATCACTCTCTCGAGCCTCGGGGTGCCGCTGTCTTGAACCGCGACACGGAGGAGGTCGAGAGGCTCGTGCTGCCAGCCGCCCGGCTCCAGATTGTACCGTTGCAACCGAATTCCATCATGCGAGACATTAAGCGTGAGCGATTGCCCAGCCTTTCGGGCGGCCAGTTCGGATCCGGAAAAGACGGAATCCACTGGAAAGGCAACCATCTGATCGCGCCTCCGACGACCTGCCCGCGCTTCGTTCGATTATGATGCTCGATCAATCTTTCGGCGAAGCGGTCGTTTCTAACTATCTTCGCATTTTGCGTGCGGCTCGTTTTGGAACTCCAACCTCCATGCCACATTGAGGAAGATTGCGCTCTGGAGCCGCGACATAAGCATCCATTGCAAACCGTCGTCGACGTCGGACAGTCTCGCTCGCCACGGCATTGATTTCATTCTGGATCAGATTGTTCCGCCTACACTCATGCTCGCCTGTGAGCGCCGTGGCGGAGCTTTCCGGCACCGCGGCATCATGGGAAAACGACGATTGGGCCCTGATCGGCATCTACGCGTATCTACGGCTCCGGGTTGAGGTGGCCGGGTGCGCCAAAACACGAGGCGCTCGAACAGAAACTGACTTCGCGAGCCGGTTACTTGGCCGAGGCGCTCTCTCAGAGCGCGTGCGTGGCTGCTCGTCATGGCTTCGCGGCAGCGAGGCCTTTGGCGGCCGCAACCGTTCCAATCTCACTTTTTCTTCGCCGCGGCAGCCGAATGCTCGACGAGCTGATTGCTGCCGTTCCGCTTAGGTGCCGCCCGAGCATGATGGTAGGGATGATCACCACCGCGAGACTTTGTGTATGGCAGGCGCGTGCACCTCGTTGAGTTGCGCGATGAATTAGAGATTGATCTTGAGGAACGCGCATCGCAAATTGTCCTTGCGGACAAGTCCAGACAAGGCAATCCTACGCCTCGCGCGCGTACTTGCTCGTCTAGCCGCGAGGGAAGATCATGAAAGAGAGCTCGCCAGCCGAAGCGACAAGGAAAAGAGCGACGATCTACGCTCGATTCTCAACCGATCTTCAGAATGAGCGATCAATTGAAGATCAGCTTTCACTCTGTCGAAGTTATGCCGAGCGCGAAGGCTTAACCGTTATCAGCACGTATGAAGATCGGGCTCGTTCAGGCGGCTCGGTCATGGGACGCGAAGGTCTTCTGCGGATGTTGGACCGCGCGCGGGAACGATCCTTTGACGTGGTGGTCGTCGAGGCGCTCGATCGCCTCTCTCGCGATATGGAAGATCTCGCAGGCATCCATAAGCGACTGTCTTTTCTCGGAATCGAGATCCGTGCGGTTCATGAAGGCGTCGTCAACACCGTGCTGGTCGGCCTTCGCGGCCTAGTCGGGCAACTCTATCGTGAGGACAATGCTCATAAGGTGCGTCGTGGCCAAGCAGGGCGGGTCAAGCTAGGTCTGGCAGGAGGCGGCTTGACTTACGGATACACCGCAGTCGCCGGAAAAAACGGCGAGCGGATCATCGTCGAGGACGAAGCCCAAGTGATCCGCCGCATCTTTCGGGAATACGTGGACGGTCGAACGCCTCGCGACATAGCGCACGATCTCAACAAGGAGAGGATATCACCTCCGCGAGGCCGCGCATGGAACGCCTCGACAATCAATGGCAATCTTGAGAGGGGTTCCGGCATTCTACAGAACGAGCTTTATGTGGGGCGCCTCGTCTGGAACAAAGTCAGGATGGTGAAGGATCCCGACTCGGGAAAGCGCCTGTCACGACCAAATCCTAAGAGCGAATGGCAGGTGGCTGAAGTGCCGCATCTGGCAATCATTAGTCCGGAGCTGTTCAAAGCTGCTCAGCAACGGAAGGAAGAGCGCGGTCGCGCCCACCCAAGCTATCAGCGTCGACCTCGTCGGATGCTTTCTGGCCTGCTCCGCTGCGGTTCATGCGGCTCGGGCATGGCAACCAACGGGCGGGATAAATCGGGGCGCGTTCGCATTCGCTGCTCCGCGGCGACGGAGAGCGGCACGTGTCCCGACGCTAAGACCTTCTATTTGGACGCCGTCGAGAGCGCAGTCCTCAGCGGGCTAAAGGCGGAGTTGCGCGCGCCCAAGGTTATTTCGGAGTACGTACGCACGTATCTCGACGAGCGGAAGCGCCTCGCGGCTACAGCAAACGCAAACCGGCACCGCCTAGAGCAGCAGCTTGGTCAACTAAACCGGGAGATCGAGAGGCTGGTAGATTCGATCGCAAAAGGACATGGTGATCCATCAATTCTAGGGCCGCGATCGACGGCCCTGGATGCTGAGCGAAGGCGGATACGTGAGGAGTTGCGGAATGAACCGGCCGACCCGAAGGAAGTCGCGCTGCATCCGGCCATTCTCAAACGGTATGAGGAGCAGCTCGGTAAGCTTGAAGAAGCTCTTGGGAAAGGTGTCAGTGGAGGCGACGGAGAAGCCGCAGAAGCCATGAGAGACCTAGTCGAGACAGTCACTGTGTTCCGCGATCCAGCACGTACCGGTGGTGTAGCGGTAGAAATAGCGGGCCGGCTAAATGCCCTACTCGGGGAAGAGGCCTATCCGAACCGCGTAAAAGGAGTGTGGGGAAAGGTGGTAGCGGGGGAGGGACTCGAACCCCCGACCCCAGGATTATGATTCCCGTGCTCTAACCAGCTGAGCTACCCCGCCACGGCATCGCGATCGGCGGCATGGGTGCCGCGGGCGCGAACGCGCGGCATATAAAGAGCGGGGAGCGCGCCTGTCAAGCAAACCCGGCCTCTCCTGCAACTTATTGGAGACAGGCTTTATTTCGGCCGGACCGACTGGTCGCCGCCGGGGCTGCCGGGCGGCGGAATCACCGGGGTATTGCCGCCATCCGGGGCCGGCGCGCGCATTTCGGGATCGACACCGGACGGAGGACATAGCACGCCATCGGATTTGGAGAGCTTGTCACCCAACGGCTCGCTGCTCTGGCCAGTCGTGGTTCCCTCCGACGCGTTCGGGTTCGGATGACCTGGCTGCTGGGTCGGCGCGCAATTCGCCGTGCGCGGAGGCGCAGGCGGCGCGGTCTGCGCCTGGGGGGTGGCCGGCGCGGGCGGCGCCTGTGCCGCGGCCACGACAGGCAGCGCCATCAGCAGACATGACAAAGCGAGTGTTCGATTGATCCGCATGGTAAGCCAACGACGCGGGCGCACCGATGTTCCTGGTCAGAATCGTCGCAACCTCACGATTTTCGAAAGCGGATCAACGAGAAATGCCCCAGCGGCGGCATCGGCCGCCGTTCTGCAAGGCTCACGCCGCCATGCTTGGCGGCCCAATTGGTCAGCCGTTCCCACGGGAATTCCGGACGCCAGCCGAGCCGCCGCGCCAGCGGCGCGAAGGCGAGCTCGAAGATCCGGCGCGGCCCGCTTTCGGCGCCGATGTGATTGACCAGGATCAGCTCGCCGCCCGGCTTCAGGACGCGAATGAAATCGTCCAGCGTCGCTTCCGGATCGGGCACCGCGGTAATGACATATTGCGCCACCACCGCGTCAAAAAATGCGTCGGGAAAAGCGAGGTTCTTGGCGTCCATAACCGCCAGCATCTCGACATTGCTGAGGCCCAGCGCACGCACGCGCTTAAGCGCCCGCCGCAGCATCGGCTCGGAAATATCGACCCCGCACAGCTTCGTCGTGCGCGAATATTCCGACAGCGACAGTCCGGTCCCGACGCCGACATCGAGCACGCGTCCGCCGATCCGGTCGGCCTCCGCAATCGTCGACTGACGACCGTGATCGAACACCTTGCCGAACACGAGATCGTAGATCGGCGCCCAGCGGCCATACGCCTTTTCGACCCCGTCGCGGTCGATGTCCCCCATTACCTGCCCCAACTCACGCGATCATGATGCGACGGCTAGACGTCGCATCATGATCGCAGCCCCTTGTTTGAACCTGAGCTCTGCGCAAACGTATTCCGCGTTTGTCGCGAGGGAAAACCGGTTGCCAGCTCTACGGATCATGCGCTAGCCGCGGACCGCCTCTGCGAGCGGCGCTATCGCATCCCGCGTCGCCACGCGGCCTGCGCTCGCGCTCTTGATGAAGCCACCGCCGAGCACGCGCGGCTGCCCCGCGGGCGCGTCGTAGAACACGCAGGCCTGGCCGGGCGACACGCCCTCCTCGCCCGCGACAAGCTCGACCTCGTAGCCGCCATCGACGGCCCGCAGCCATGCCGGCTGCGGCGCGCGGGTCGAGCGGACCCGGACGTACATCTCGATGCCGTCGCCGATCACGCGATCGAGCGCGCCGTCGCCGATCCAGTTGACGTCGCGCAGCGCGATCCGATCCATCCGCAGCGCCTCGCGCGGCCCGACCACCACGCGGCGGGTCGCGGCATCGAGCTTGACCACATAGAGCGGGCTGCCCGATGCGATGCCGAGACCCTTGCGCTGACCGACGGTGAAATGAACGATGCCCTGGTGCTGGCCGATGACGTTGCCGTTGAGATCGACGATGTCGCCGGGCGCGATCGCGTTCGGCTTCTGCCGGCCGATGATGTCGGTGTAGCGGCCGGTCGGCACGAAGCAGATGTCCTGGCTGTCCTGCTTGTCGGCAACCTCGAGACCGAAACGCCGCGCCAGTTCGCGGGTCTGCGGCTTGGTCATGTCGCCGAGCGGGAAGCGCAGGAAGTCGAGCTGCTCACGCGTGGTCGCGAACAGGAAATAACTCTGGTCGCGATCGGCGTCCGCCGCGCACACCAGCGAACGCGATCCATCGGCGAGCCTGCGTGAGGCGACATAGTGGCCGGTGGCGAGCGCCTGCGCGCCGAGTTCGCGCGCGGTTGCCAACAGATCGCGGAACTTGACCGAGCGGTTGCATTCGATGCACGGCACCGGCGTCTCGCCGAGCGCGTAGCTGTCGGCGAAATTGTCGATCACGGATTCCTTGAAGCGGTTCTCATAATCGAGCACGTAATGCGGGATGCCGATCCGCTCGGCCACATTGCGCGCATCATGGATATCGCGGCCGGCGCAGCAGGCGCCCTTGCGATGGGTCGCGGCGCCGTGGTCGTAGAGCTGCAACGTGATTCCGACCACATCGTAGCCTTGCGACTTCAACAGTGCAGCCGTCACCGAGGAGTCGACGCCGCCAGACATGGCGACCACGATCCGTGTGTCGTCAGGGCGACCTTCGAGATCCAAGGTGTTGAGCATCGTCAAGGGGTCATCGATCATGTCGCGGCGCGCCTTCCGGGCACCGCGACGGGATTAAAAAGCCTGTGTCCAGAGAGCCTTAGAACGCGTCCAAGGCCCGATCGGTCGGTTCGGGACGCGTTGGAGACCCTCTCTAATATAGGCCGTATTCCGGGGAGGCAATCAGGGGAAGTGACGGGTTGCCGCGCGCGGAGGGCAAATCTTGCCGCCGGGCAAAAAGGAGGCCCCGCCGGGACCCGGTTCCGGCCTCCGTCACCCCGAGTTAACAGACTGAAATACCTGGAATTTCCGTGAGCGCCTCGGCTGGCCTAGTCCTTGCTGACAAAAGACCGGAAGTCTCTTTGCGAGGGTCGGCGGGGGTCAGCGTCAAGTCGGAAGCATTGGCAAGCCTGTCTTTTCAGGGCGCGGCGCCGCGCCCGGGGCGTCCGGACCTGGCCCAGCAGGCGGGCGGTGGCAGCTTTGCCGCGCTGGTCGACAGCAACACGCCGACCAGCAACGACGACCGCGCCTACGACGGCCCGGCGACGCAGCCCCCGCCCCCACGGCGCTCCGAGGATTCGCCGTCGCCGGCGGACGCGCGCGCCCGCGATACCACCACGGCCACCGACCGGCCGTCGCCGGACGATAGCAAGGCTGCCGGCAGCGGCGACGCGCCGCGCAAGAGCAAGTCGAAATCGAAGTCGGACGACTCCGGCTCGACCGCGAAAACCCAATCCACCGACAACAAGCCGGCGGACGCCCAGCCCGACGCTCAGCCGGCTCCATCCGACAATGCGGCGGCGGCCAACGCAACCAATGCCGTCGCCACGGTCGTTCCGGTTGCCGCTGCCCCGATCGATCCAGGTGCAGCAGCCACAACCACCGCATCCGACAAGCCCGCGGCCCCGCTGGCGATCGCGGCCGCGGCGATCGCTGCGAGTTCGGCGATCGCCGGCACCGGCGCTCCCAACGGCACCGACACCGCAACCGCGGCAATCACCACCGCCAACGCGAGCAATATCGCCAAGGCGGCCGGCGTGAAGACCGAGGCGCAGGTCGCGGCCAGCGCCGATGCGACGACGACGGCCCAGGGCGCCGCGACAGCAAGCGGCAGCCCAACGCTCACCGCAACGATCGCGGCCACGACACCCGCCGTGAAGGCGGCGACGCAGCAAGTCACCACACCAGCGGCCGTGAAGGATGCGGCCGCCACCGCGCCTGCCGATCAGGACGGCGCCGTCGCATCCAACAACGCCACTGCGGCGACGCCGACGACCATCGTTCCCCAGGTGACCCAGCCCGCTGCCGTCGCCGGCAAGGCGAAGGCCGCGGACGGCGCCGTCGATGCCATCAAGGCGGACGCCGACGGCAACGCCGCGCCGGCGCCTGCTGCCAACGCCCACACGCCGGCACCGACTTTGCTCAATGCGCCCGATGCCGGCACGCAGGCCGCGAATGCGCTTCCGCCGCAACTGACGACGACATCGACGACGCAGGTCACGGCACCGCAACTCACCGTGGCGACCGCGGCGCAGAATGCCCCCGTGCCGCTGAGCGGGCTTGCGGTGCAGATCGCCGCCTCCGCCAGGAGCGGCAAGAGCCGGTTCGAAATCCGGCTCGATCCAGCCGAGCTTGGCCGCATCGACGTCCGCATCGATGTCGATCGCAATGGCCAGGTCACCTCGCATCTCACCGTCGAACGGCCGGAGACGCTGTCGATGCTGCGCCAGGATGCCAACCAGTTGCAGCGCGCGCTCGACAATGCCGGCCTGTCGACCGGCAACGGCGGATTGCAGTTCAGCCTGCGCGACCAGTCGCAGTCGGGCCAGAACAACAACGGCCAGCCCAATCCGAACGCCCATCGCCTGATCGTCAGCGAGGACGAGAGCGTTCCCGCAGCCAACGCCAGCCGCTCCTATGGGCGCCCATCCGGCGCGCTCGGCGGCGTCGATATCCGAGTGTAGGGAGTTCACGATGTCAGTCGATGCAACCATGCCGACGCCGGTCACTTCGGCACCAGGAACCAACACCGGATCGAGCTCCAGCAGCAACTCGGCGTCGACGACGACGAAGGGCATCGCCGATAATTTCCAGACCTTCCTGACGCTCCTGACGACGCAGTTGCAGAACCAGAACCCGCTGGACCCGCTCGACACCAACCAGTTCACCCAGCAGCTCGTGCAGTTCGCAGGCGTCGAGCAGCAGCTCAAATCCAACGACCAATTGAAGTCGCTGATCGATATCGAGAAGAGCGCGCGGTCGACCCAGGCGCTGGTTTATGTCGGCAACACGGTCGCGGTCGACGGCAGCAAGGCGCAGTTCGACAAGTCCGCGACATGGAATCTGACGGCGACACAGGCCGCGAGTGCCACCATCACGATCACGAGCTCGACCGGCCAGACCGCGTATTCCGGCAGTTTCAACCTGAACCAGGGCAATGCCAGCTTCGTCTGGGACGGCAAGGGCACTGACGGCACGCAATGGCCGCCCGGCACCTACACGCTGACCGCAACCGGCAAGGACTCCAAGGGCAACGACGTCGCGATCACGACCGAAGTTCAAGGCATGGTGGATTCGGTCGACCTGACAGCCTCCCCGCCGCTGCTCTCGATCGGCGGCCAGACCTACACCACCGACAAGATCAAGCGCGTGGTGCGCACCACAACGAGCAGCAGCTAAGTTACGCCGCCGCCGCGTGGGCTGCGCGACCTTGCGCTCGGAGTGATGCGCGCGAGGGATGCATGGCCACAGCCTGCCGGTGTCGTCACCCGCGCATGCGGGTGACCCAGTATTCGAGGCAGCCGCGACTGAAATGGGAAGGCCGCGGCTTCCTCCATCGCGTCGTCCCGGCGAAGGCCGGGACCCATACGCCGTGGCTTGTGTTGTGAATGGGACTCGTCGTTCCAGCGGTGCATGACAACATGCATTCGGGGTTATGGGTCCCGGCCTTCGCCGGGACGACGGCGAGGATGTGGCGCCGCTTGTGGCTCGTAAATCCGCGATCTCGCGACATGAATTGTGCGAGCTTTGCAAGGGTCTTGCGCCGGCGGGCAACTCAGTGGCATGGGCCAACTCGGACGACACGCGGCCGAGACACGCACGGACCGCAGTCGTTTGATCAAAGCAGAGATGCGAGGTCCAATCGACCTGCTGTCGTCGGATAGATCGCCCCGCGATAACCTTTTGTAAGTTATCGAATGGCCATTGCTGGTGCCACCGCACCGAACATGCTCTGATGTCGCATGACCGAACCAACCCAAGAACAAGTCGAGCAACTGACGCGCGCCTTCGAGCGCTTCACGCGCAAGTTCAAGGTGGCCGAGGCGGCGGCCGCCGCCGACAACGCGCTCAACGCACTTGACGCCCAGGCGCTGGTGTTCGTCGGGGACAATCCCGGCTGCGGCACTGGCGACGTCGCTCGCTATCTCAACGTCGCGATGACGACGATGTCCTCCGCCATCGACCGACTGGTGCGGAAGGATTTGATCTCGCGCCGCCCCCACCAGGACGATCGCCGCTCGGTGGCCCCGACCGCGACCGGCAAGGGACGGCAGGCCATCGAGGACCAGATGGCCGCCTATCGCGAAGCGTGCCGGGCGATGCTGCGTTCGCTTGATCCGCAGGAGCAGCGCGAGCTGATCCGGCTGTCGGAAAAAATCGCCGAATCGCAAACTTGAATAGTACGAACTTCGTACTATCTTGACGATCGTCCCTGGCTCGCGACAAGAGGCGACAATGGCCATCGTCATCAACGGAATGGACTATCCATTACCCGACGACCCCCGGGTTTCACTGCTCGACCTGCTGCGGGAGCAGCTTCACCTGACCGGCACGAAACTCGGCTGCAATCAAGGGGGTTGCGGCGCATGCACGGTCATCGTCGATGGCGCGCGGGTGCTGTCCTGCCTAACCTTGGCGGTACAGGCGGATGGCCGCGAGGTGCGGACCATCGAGGGCATGGCCGCGCCGGATGGCGGGCTTCATCCTTTACAACAGGCCTTCATCGAGCATGACGGCTTCCAGTGCGGCTACTGTACGCCGGGCCAGATCTGCTCGGCGATCGCAATGGTCGCGGAATTGCGCAGGGGCGAGCCTAGCTACGTGACAGCAGATCTTGCCGAAGGTCCGCAAGGTGCGACACGCCAGGAAATCCGCGAGCGCATGAGCGGCAATCTGTGCCGGTGTGGAGCGCATAACGGCATCGTCGAAGCGATCGAGGAGTTGCTGAGCGGAGAAGCGCCATGAGGCCGTTCGACTATCGCTGCGCCACTAGCCCGACCGAGGCCCTGTCGATCGCCGGCGCGCAGCCGGGACGCTATCTCGGCGGCGGCACCAATCTGGTGGACCTGATGCGGCAGAACATCGACGCACCTGCCGCGCTGATCGACGTGTCGCGCTTGCCTGGGATCATCGAAGACACGCCGACCGGCGGCCTGTCGATCGGCGCGTCTGTCCGCAACAGCGTGGCCGCCGCGCATCCGTCCGTACGCAGCCGCTTTCCCATGCTGTCGCGCGCGCTGCTGGCCGGCGCCTCCGCGCAAATCCGCAACATGGCGACGATCGGCGGCAACATCCTGCAAAGGACGCGCTGCCCCTACTTCTTTGATGCGACCGGATCGCGCTGCAACAAGCGCGAACCCGGCAGCGGCTGCGATGCCATCGGCGGCTTCAACCGCTACCACGCCATCTTCGGCGCGTCGGAGCACTGCATCGCGACACATCCATCGGACATGTGCGTGGCGCTGGCCGCGCTCAATGCCACTGTCCAAGTCGCCGGTCCCGGAGGCGAACGCGACGTGCCGCTGCTCGATCTTCACCGGTTGCCCGGCGATCGTCCCGACATCGAGACGATTCTACAACCGGGTGAATTGATCACCGCGATCGCACTCTCGCCGAGTGCTGCCGCGGCGAACTCCACCTACCGCAAGGTCCGCGACCGTTCGAGCTACGCATTCGCGCTGATCTCGGTCGCCGCCGGGCTGGAGGTCGCAGCCGGCAGGATCGTCGACGTCACGATCGCGCTCGGCGGCGTCGCGGCGAAGCCGTGGCGTGCGCTGCGGGCCGAACAGAATTTGCGTGGTGCTGCCCCGACGAAAGAACGCTTTCTCGCGGCGGCCGATGCCGAGCTCGCCGCCGCGAAGACACTCGACGGCAACGCCTTCAAGGTCGAGTTCGCCAGAAGGACCGTCGCCGCCGTGCTGTGCGAACTTGCCGGAGTAGAGCCATGAGCAAGCTGCAAAACGCCATTGTCGGCGGTGTCCGCACCGCGATGGGCTACGTGCCCAGCAGTTGGTTGCCGGGAGGCACGCCCGATCCTTTGATCGACAAGCGCGTCAACCTCGGCACGCAACAGTCGCGCATCGACGGCCCCGAGAAGGTGCGCGGCGCTGCGCGGTTCGCCGCCGAAGTGCCGATGGACGGGCTGCTCTACGCGGCTCTCGTCCATTCGACGATCGCGCGCGGCAGGATCGCGGAGCTCGACGTCTCCGCGGCCGAGGCGGCACCTGGCGTCACGCTGGTCATGACCTATCGCAACGCACCTAGGATGGCGCTGCCGCCGCCGATCGGCCTCACCAACCTCAAGGCTGCGGGCAACAACATCCTGCCGGTGATGCAGGATCCCGAGATCCGCTGGAACGGACAGGCGGTGGCGGTGGTGCTGGCGGAGACCCAGGAACAGGCCGACCACGCCGCTTCCCTGATCAAGGTGCGCTACGAGGCGGTTGCGGCCCGCACGCGGTTCGAGGACGCGAAGGCCGATGCGCGCACGCCGGACTCGCTGATGATCGAGCGAAACCGGCTGAAGAAGGGCGACGTGCAGGCCGCCCTCCAGGCGGCGAAACAGACCGTCGATGCAGTGTATCGCACGCCCTGGCACAACCATAATCCGATCGAGCCGAACGCCGCGACGATCGCCTGGGACGGCGACCGGCTGATCGTTCACGACGCGACACAGATGCTCAACGGCACCGCGGGTTCGCTTGCCAAGGTGTTCGGCATCAAGGAAGCACAGGTCTTCGTCAGCTCGCCGTTTGTCGGCGGCGGCTTCGGCGGAAAGGCGCTGTGGGATCACCAGATCCTCGGCGCCGCCGCGGCCAAGCTCGCGCGCCGGCCGGTGCGGATTGCGCTATCGCGCGCCAGCATGCATCGCCTGATCGGCGGCCGCTCCCCGACCGAGCAGCGCGACGCCCTTGCTGCCGACGCCGGCGGCAAGCTCAAGGGGCTGCTGCATCACGGCTTTTCCGTGAAGCCGCCGCACAGCGCCTGCGACGAGGCGTTCACCCTGACCGGCCGCTCGCTCTATGCATCTGAAACCTTCGACGTGGTGCAGCACACGCTCGATCTCGACGTGCTGGCCAACACCTTCATGCGCGCGCCCGGCGAGGCGCCCGGCACCTTCGCGCTCGAATGCGCGATGGACGAACTGGCGCATCAACTCGGGATGGACCCGATTGAGCTCCGACGCCGCAACGTGCCTGATCGCGATCCCGTCACCGGAGCGCCGCATTCGCAGAGCGACGTGATGCTGGACTACGACCTCGGCGCCGACAGGTTCGGCTGGAATCGCCGCGCGGCGCAGCCGCGAGCGCGCCGTGAGGGCGAATGGCTGGTGGGCATGGGTTGTGCCACTGGCTCCTTTCCGTACGCGCGGATGCCCGGCATGTCGGTCCGCATCACGATCGACGCCGACGGTCATGCAACGGTGTCGAGTGCTGCGCACGAGATGGGGATGGGCACCACGACCGCGCAGCGACAGCACAGCGCGGACCGTCTCGGCCTGCCGCTCGAGCGCGTCACGGTGAAGATCGGCGATACCAGCCTGCCGTTCGGCAGCTTCGCAGGCGGTTCGTCGCAGACTGCCTCGCTCGGTGCGGCGATCAATGCAGCCAGCGCCAAGCTGGCTGGCGACCTGTTGCGCTTGGCGGGCAACGACACGCCGCTCGCCGGTCTGCGGGCGAACGAGATTGAATTCGCCGATGGAGGATTGCGCAAGATCGGCAATCCCTCCCGCCACGAAAGCTTTATATCGATCCTCAAGCGCGCGGCGCGCAGCGAGATCAGCGTGACCGGTGAGAGCGGCACTCCGCTCGAGATGCTCAAATTCTCGATGCACAGCCGGTCGGCGATCTTCGGCGAGCTGCGCATCAGCGAAGTGACCGGGGAAGTCCGTATCGACCATCTTGTCGGCTGCTTTGATTGCGGCCGAATCCTCAACCCCAAAACCGCCGCGAGCCAGTTCCGCGGCGGCATGATCATGGGGATCGGCATGGCGTTGACCGAGGAGACCCTGCTCGATCCCCGCAGCGGGCGGATCATGAGCGCGTCGATCACGGACTATCATGTGCCTGTTCATCTCGACGTGCCTGACATCGATGTGCTGTGGACCGACATTCCCGATCCCCGCACGCCACTGGGTGCCCGCGGGATCGGCGAGATCGGCATTACCGGCGTCGCTGCGGCCATCGCCAATGCCGCCTTCAACGCCACCGGCCGCCGCGTTCGCGAGCTGCCACTGACGCCGGACAAGTGTTTATAGAAGCGAGGCCTGCGATCGTGCGGCGCTTCATTGCGGGTTCGGACCGGGTGAAGTCGCCGACCCGCACATTTTCTCAGTCGTCATGGCCTGCCACCGGGTCGCGCGAATGCGCGCCCGATGACAGGCTCCGGCGGGCCATCCAGTACGCCGCAGCCTCTCGGTTCAAGCATCGGCCTCTCTGGAATACTGGATCACCCGCATGCGCGGGTGATGACGCCGCGCTGTTTGACATGACTACATGAATCCACGGCCTCTCAAGATGAGGACGCACGACGTTTATGACGCCGCAGGATCAGGTTTCCCGCAACCAGACTTCGCCGACCGAATGGTCGGAGCGCTTGCGCAGCACGACGTCGGCCCGCGTCCGCGTGGGTTGGATGTTCTCGCGGAGATTGGCGCGATGATGCTCGCGCCACAACCTGTTCGCAACCTCGCGTGCGTCCGCCGGTGGGAGGTCCCGGTAGTGATGGAAATAGGAGGTGGGATCGCGGAACGCTGTTGGCTGTAGCCCGAGAAAGCGCTCGACATACCAGGACTGGATGTCGGCCTCGTCGGCGTCGAGGTAGATCGAAAAGTCGAAGAAGTCCGAGACCACGACCGGCGCCGCACCGCGCGCCTGCAGGACATTGAGTCCCTCGAACACCAGGATGTCGGGTTGCCGGACCACCTGACATTCGGAAGGCGCGATATCGCCGATCAAATGCGAGTAGACGGGCAGCGAGAGGTCGGGCTCGCCGGCCTTGATCGCCGAGAGAAACCGCAGCATGCGCGGAAGATCGTAGCTGTCGGGAAAGCCCTTGCGTCGCATCAGCCCGCGCTCCTCCAGAACGCTGTTGGCATGCAGGAAGCCGTCGGTCGTCACCAGCTCGACTTGCGGATGATCCGACGAGCGCGCCAGAAGCGCGCAGAGCACGCGGGCAAGGGTGCTCTTGCCGACCGCAACGCTGCCTGCCAACGCGACAATGTAGGGCGAGCCGCGCGCCGGCCGCCCGAGAAATTCCGCCTTGACCCGCGTAAGGTTACGCGCCGCCAAGAAATGGAGGTTCAGCAGGCGGGTCAGCGGCAGGTAGACGTCGCCGACCTCGGCGGTGGTGATCGGCTCGTTCAAGCCGCGAAGCGCCGCGAGATCGGCGTCCGAGAGAGTGAGCGACGTGTTCGAGCGCAATGCCGCCCAATCGCTTCGGCCGAACATCGTGTATGCGGACAGCTCGTCGGACGGTGTCATTGCCATCTGTTCACGGTGGACCAGATGCATTCCACCAATTTTGCCTGGGCAAATCCAGATCCTTCAATGCCCCACGAGGCGATCGCGCGGGCTGGAGTCATAGATCGCTCCGACGCCATGCCTTCGGCGCGGGCGGCCGAGTGAGATGCGCCGAGCGGCCCCGGTGACGGGCGCGTCCTGTCCCGCGCGTTACCACAGGCCTCGTTGCGGCGGATAGTAGCCTTGTTGCGACGGATAGACTTGCTGCGACGGATAGCCCTGCTGCGGATAATAGTACTGGCTGCCACGTCGGCGCGTGTAGACAGCTTGAGGGGCCGCATTGCCCTGGAAGAAGTTGCCGAAGAAGCTGCCGCCGTCGTCGCTCCAGCCGTCGCCGGCGACCTCTATCCCATCGGTCCGCGGCGTTGGCTTGCGGGTGATGAACCCGCCTTGCGGCTGGTTGCTCAGCACCGCGACGAACTCGGTGCGGTAGTTGGTCTCGCTGCTCAGCGGCTCGTCCGAGATGATGATCGAGGATTTCGGCACCGCAGTCGGCGCGATGCGATCCAGCATATCCTGCGGGATGGTGATGCGGTCGAGCGCGTCCTTGGCGTTGTCGCCGTCGTCGATCGTGACTTCGGTCCAGCGCAGGCCTGCGCCGTTACGCGCCACCGCCGTGTAGATGTGCGTGCCGATCGGCCGGTCGGGATCGCGGATCGTGACCGGAACCTCGATGCTCGAATCGAACACCTCGCCGCCGTCCGGCCA
>Ga0099824_1007274_pt1 | contig 14761 bp, 9 predicted proteins | sample SiratrowhiteBW_FD_76837 | JGI IMG/M metagenome (GOLD analysis project Ga0099824, IMG submission 76837) | Root nodule microbial communities of legume samples collected from California, USA - Siratro white BW | ecosystem: Host-associated > Plants > Roots > Nodule | place: USA: California...
AAATACATAACATCACTCTTTTTATCATTGTCTATATAATTAAATATGTGATATATAATTTTTGTGATATATATATATATATATATATATATATATATATATATATATAATAAGTAAAATTTGTTCTTATGAAAATTAAGCTATTTTTGTATTTATTAATTTCCAATACTCATTGGTTATAAAGTAACAAGTAGTAGACTGTTTTTTCCTGCACTGAGAACATAAAAGATTGAATTGTCTTTAAATAAATTTAGTAAATCATTTAATATTTTTAATCATTTCACTCTATACCTTTAAAACTAATTTTTCGTAAATAAAATTTTAAATTATACAATCCAAAAAATATTTTAAAAAAAAGAAAATACTTTTCAAATTTGGAAATAATCTCCAAAATTTAGAAATAATTTTTAAATTGTATAATTTAAAAATTATTTTTGTATTGTATAATTTAAAAAAAATAAATTATATAATTTAAAAATGTATTTTAGATTGTACAATATAAAATGTATTTTATTTTAATTTTTAGACTAATTCATTTTAAAATATAAAATCATCTTTTGAGTTAATCTATTTTAAAATATACAAATAATTTTCGGATTAAAATTTAGAAAATATAATTTAAAATATATTTTTCTAATTTAGATTGGACTAATCCGAAAATCACCATATAACCATCTTCACTTAACAAATGACAGTTAAAACTTTTTCATGAAGGGGTTTTTGAAATATAAGATTTTATGGAGGTGCGGAAAGCAGTTATGGAGGTTCAGGAAGAGGCAGCCAAGTGGTAAAGTAAACTGGGCTTAAAGCCTAAATGACGAAAACACAAACGAACTGAATGAGGCCCAGAAGCTAATGTCAAAACCTAGGAGCTAGGTTTGTTTGGGTTCTCCATGTAGGAAACGCTTTAAAAGCGGCCATCGACATACTCTTCACTCATCGCAACTTGGATTAAGGTATGATCTCAGAAACCCTAAATCATTTGTTTTGTTCTATCTGCAGTGTGGTAGAGAAGGTGAACATGATGAAAAGAGGATGAGTTATCATCAAGCATTGCATATCGTGTTTGATATGATCAAATTTTCCATCGCTACGTTCTTTCTGATTCACCTTCATTCACCATTCACGCGCCTCTTTCAGTTTTATTTATTTGTTTATTTTATTTAATGGAATATCACTACGCGAAACGAACGAAATTACGAACCTCTGTTGTTGCAGAAGGGACTTTGGAATGGGCCGGATATGGGCCACGGCGGAGGATTTGGGCCGCAACAGGGCCCGGGTGCTGTCGCTTTATCGGCAAATTCTGCGGAGCCTGAATTCGCCGGCACTGCCGCTGAGCTTCGCGGCGAGGCTGGCGAAGAAGGCGGAGGTACGAGCAATGTTCTGGGTGGGTTCCGATGAACGGTCAGTGCATAACATTGGTGACCTAATTGACGCCGCAGAGTACTCTCTCTCCTTTCTCAGGAATGGCCAACTGCCTCCTCGTCACATTAACTGAACACTCATGCTTTTTGATTTTGAATGTAGATACTTTTTTGTTAGTGTATGTATAATTGTATGATTGTATGATTGCTCTCTGTAAATTGATAATTTTTGGAGCAATGATTCATATTTTTTCTCCTGCTGTGTGCATTTCTTGAACTAATTTCTGAGATTTGTTAAGAAGAAATATGCAGCAAAAACATAATCTACTGATTTTATCAGGATATACTCACATTAGTGTAGCTGCATAGGAGAAAATCATGGGGAAAGGAATAATAATATTAGTGTAACATGAGAGAATTTAGAGCCAACAGAAAACTGATTCTGTATGGGATTTCAAGTTATCCCAGGAAAGCTTTTGGCTATACATAATCAATCATTCAGGCTGAGTGGTAAGGTTTCAGGAAGATCGAGATGAAACATGACAACCAAGAAGATCCCAATCAATGCCCACATACAAAAATTGACTTATGGAAATGGAATGTCAGCAAGAGAATTTCTCCAAACTAAGTCCTGAAAATGAGTAATCATTGAAGAAGTAATCATTGAAGAAGCAATTAACATCCTTGTAAATTAACATCCTTGTAAATTCTTATAAATAGTCTTGGGATTAGAAATCAAAACCTAAGTTGTCGATCCTGCACCAATCTAATCACGAACACACCTAAATCGAATCCCAAAACCAAATTCTTTCATTAAATTAGATTTTATTCTGCATCTAATTTTAGAATTTAGGCAAACTTAATGCAAACTAAACTGGTACACGTGTACATAATTTAATTTGCAAAATAACTATGTCATTTCCCTCTTATAAATGAGAAGAAATTTATAAAATTGCTATGCAATGATTTTTTTTTTTTTGTTTAATTTCATTGCAGGCAAATAACCTAACATTTATTGTTAAAAGCAATGTACATGGGATTTATATTTTCTATTTATTGAAGGGAAAGCCTTGAAGACATTCACAATGTGAAGTAGAGTGCTTCTTCCTGTATTAGGTAAAATAACGAATCTGTCCTTAGGTTAAAAAATATTTTAACTCCTCCCTTCATCCCTTACTCTTTCACTTGCGCAGCTTGCTCTCCATCTCCATTCTGCATTTTCATTGTTGTTCCATTCTTCCTTTATTCTTCATCCACGATCTCTTTGATTGTGTTTGCGTTTGTATTTTTTATTTCTTAGACAAGGAATTTACCGGATTCTATAATCTGGTGTACAATTTTTTTTATTATACATATTGAATTGTAAAACCTGGAGGATAACTTTGAATTCAGTATTGTCTTTTGGATTTTACAAATCCGGTATGTACAACAACAAAAAATGTATACCATATCGTAGAATCTAAAAAAAGTGTATACCATATCGTAATCTAAAAGATAATTCCAGATTCTACAATTTGCATATCATATTCTACAATCCAGTATGCCTAACTTATTTTGCACTCCGGATTGATAGTATAACATTATTTTGCATACCAAATTTTACAATCCTGGACGTTCCTTTTATGTGAAAAAAAATAAATAAACTTACACAATATATACATTCAACCAAATCCATCTTAGAAAAATCTAAAAAAAGACATATTACTAAAAACAACCCACCTTCACTTAGGACCTATAGAGAAACATCATGACAAACAAGCCATGAGGTGTCTAGTGAAAGAAGAATGGAGTTTCAGGGAAAGAAGAAAACAAAGTGAGGTGTCTAGGGTGAGGGGTGGAGTTAAAATACTTTCACCTTAAGAAAAATTGTCATTTTTGTAATGTATGGAGGTGTGAGAAGAACATATGAAGGTGTAGAAAGAAGCACTCTGTGAAATATATTGATAGCAAGTCAGCCCACAAAGGCTATAAGCCGAAGAGAAGTCTGCTTCTTGCACTTCCATATCTTCTTCCTGCACCTTCATAAAGAACGTGAAAAGATTGAAATACCCTTAGATAAATCTGTTAAATGATCCTAATATCCTCTGTCATTTCACCTTACACCTTCAGACTCCAGTGCCTGTGCCGCTGACTAAGATACTGTCGCTGTTAAGGGTTCTATTTGCGTCACCTCCTTCCACTGCTCGCCGTTGAGGGAAACGAAAGGAGTGGGTGGTAAGTGATTTTCATGAGTCTGGACATGTGATTTTCGTATAAAAGAAATTATGTATTGTATAATTCGGAAGGCATTTTTGAATCCAATTCGAAAAAATATCTTCCGAAATGTGTCATATTTTAGTTTCCAGATTAATTTACTTTTAATACAAAATTAACTTATGGATTAACCTATTCTTGAATATAAAATTATCTTTCAGAATATAAAAATAACTTCGGAATTGAAATTTAGAAAGTATAATTTAAAATAATTTTTTTTATTCTGAACTTGACTAACCAGGAAATCACCAACCTATTTTAAAATAGAATGATCCAGAATTATAACTTCTAACAAAAAAATTGCGAATCTTGCAATTTCGTAACTTTCCCCACTTTCCTTAAGGCATCTAAGTCTTTTCCAAAACTTCTAGAAATATAAGATTCGAAGAAGATGCAGGAAAAAAAAAATAGAGGTACAGGAAAAAACAGTCGCAAGAGAAATATTGCCATAGCCAGTTGGGACAGATTCTCCCTGCACCTCCATACTGTCTTCCCGCACTTTCATAATTTTGAATATTATAATTTTAATCATGATGGAAAGATTAAAATATCCTTAATGTTAGAAAAATAGATTAAAGGTTCAATTGAGGTTCTGCTTATTATATAATATTTTTGCCTACACCTTCATCTTAGTTATTGAAATTTTGCGAAATTTACAATCTGCAATATTTTTTCCTACACTCTCATCTTAGTTATTGAAATTTTTTCAATGCATTGCCGGCAAGTCAGAAACAGGATTTCATTCAATAATTTTGGATAATTTATTCAATAATTGTGGATTATCCAATCTGTGAGTAGGATCAGGATCAGAGTTCACAAGTAAACTATTTTCCTTCTTTATTTGTACAAACCTTTTATTTGTATAAACCTTTTTACTGCTTATTCTCATTTTAAGTTTCAATCCCAATTTAAATGAAGAGTTTATTATGTTTCTCTATATCCGTTAAATAAAAAGTCTCTCTCTATACCCATTTCAAATAAAGAGTCTCTTAGATTGTTATGATCAAACATTCACTTATTGATTTCATTTCAAATTCAATTAAAATAAAACTGAACTAATTAAATTAAGACAAATGAAGAGTCTTTGTATATACACTTCTTGATTGGATTTCATTTCAAATTCAATTAAAATTAATTTAATTTAATTAAGATACTTTTAACTATCTCTTCCTCTTCATATTAAATTCTAAAATCTCAGTCACATCTCCAAAATCTCATTCTCTTCTCAGAAAATTTGGTAAAGTAATTTTTTTTCATCCAATTGCGGAGTGTACAATTTGCAATACACTTTAAAAAAATTGCAATTGTGGATTGTACAATCCATTATATTTTTTCCTGCACATTTATTATTACGAATTATACAATCCGTAATTATAATTTTTTTCAATGAATCGCGGATTCTACAATCCCTCGCAAGTCTAAAATCAGAATTTCCATATTTGTTGATTGTACAATCCACAATTGTAATTTTTTTCAATGAATTACAGATTGTACAATCCGCAAGTTTGAAAATTATGATTTCAGACTTACAGATTTTATAATCTGCAATTCATTTAAAAAACATTGCAATTGGAAATTTTACAATCTGCAAGTCTGGATATTCTAAATGAAAGGAATGAAGGATAGAGTTGGACTAAAATAAATTTTAAAAGGCTAAAATTGTAATTTGGTATTTACTATGGAGTTACACAGGAAGACACTATGGCGATGCGATGCAGGAAGAATCAGTCCAGTGGAGGCCCATTTATAAGAAGTCATTCGTGTACGGAAAGAGGCATGAATGAAACTACCCTAATTTAACATGTTCTTATTTTCTTTCCACTTTAGTTTAACCTAATTTAACATGTTTATTATTCTTTCTTTACGAGAAACCATCCAATTTAAAGCACATGCCTTGAGAATTTGAAAGTTACACCAATTTTTTTAAAAAATATTTTTTATATCATATAAGCACAAACAAAAACTTACAAAATTTAATGAAAAGACATTCGACAAAAAATCACCTAACTCATTTTTTTTAATTTGTCATCAAATTTATTTATCAAACATTCCAGTCTTCATCATATTAGTTTTCTAATTATTAATACTTAGTTAACCATACAAGATTTAAAGTACCTTAACATTATTTATCAAAATATATAAAATGTCACAATATTGATCTTTATAGAATATTAAAATAGTTAAAACATAAATAAAACTTTCGGAATATAAAATTTAAGAGTAAAACATTGACAAAATACCTATAGAAATTTGATCTAGTAAAAAAAGTTACTCTCCGGCATTGTAATAAATAGAGAATTACCATTATTTGTGTGAGAAATAGAAACACAAAGTGGTAAATTAAAAATTTCAAAATTAAAGGGTAAAAAAATATGTTTTTAAGAGATTAAATCAATGAACTAAATTCCCAAATAAGTAATAATTCATGATATGAAATTAAAAACTGTCTTCTTATCATTCCAATAATAATATAATATTCCAATCACCTTTTCATACCAATCTCCCTGTCCTTTCACTTACCACTTTGGTACAACTACTAGTTCCTTAGATAAACAACAACTTCAGTTTATAGGTTTTACTTCTTTTACCAAATCTTTTGTTTTCGATTTTTCTCTTTAAAAGTATTCTATAACCTAAACTTTGTAACTAGAAATTTGATTTAATGTCAACGGTAACATTTTTTAAGGTTTAATAGCTTTTATAGTCACTAGCGACAATTCTGTAATTTTATTTTCGTAGTTTTATTATTTTATGAATAATTAATTAAAAAAAAGAAAAATAATAAAATATTTAATTTTGTAAAAAAAATATTAAAAAAATTATATATTCGTTAATTTTAAAAAGAACATTTATTTAATTATTTTAAAATAAAAATAAGTTATTTATTTTAATAAATAAATTATATTTTATTTATTAAAATATAAAATTATTAAATTAACAAAGTTACAAAATAATATATTGTCTTTAGAGCGGTACATGTTATAATGTTTTTTTTTTATAATTTTATCTTATTATTTTGAATGTCTTAAATTTAATTCTATTTTGACTAGATAAATCAATGTAAGTTATTTTGTTAAATTCATAATAAAACCATTGACATTTGCATGTTATGTGCTGTTTCTATTAATAAGTTAATTTTAATTAATGACATCTCATTTATTATTTATGTTACATATTATTGTTATAATATTATTAAAAAATTATTTAAAAAAAGTGAGACCAAACCTATAAAATTGAAAATAATAAGATAAATTAGAAAATCCATTTTATAAATTACTCTTTTTTTTTTCTTTTGGATTTTTTAGAGAATAATCATTTGCATAATTAATAATAGTATCTGTGGAATATTTACTCAAATTATTTAAGCTCTAATTTACAAACATAATCCACATTACCTACTGCTTGCACATATAACTTACCGATCTACAGGTCAATTAACTAACTTGTTAGTTATATGTTTCAAAAGTTATTTTGTTTCTTTCTACACCTAACTCTTGCCCAGTCACATCTCTAAAACATTTATTTTTTGTTTCTCTTAATAAAATTATTTTAATTAATTCAATTCTCATTAATTTTATTCACCATTTTTTATTTTCATTTATTGTATTTATCATTTTTATGAAATAAATCTGAATTCTGAAAAACAGAACAAAAGTTGAAATCTAAAAGTAAAGGAAGATAAGGTTGAGAAACAACTAACAGGTAGATGGGAATGTGAGAATCCACAAAACATGTGAGATAACTAATTACACAGTAGATTTGATTTGATTTAGTTAATAGTCCTTTTTTTAAAACAAATAATTTCAATGATGAATAGAAGAATTATGAAATGATTAGAAAGTTGACTTGTTGTGGAGGAAAGAATTAAGATTCTCAGATTATATTTTTTTAATCAATCAAATAAAGTATTTTTAACTCCCCAATTCTAAAATAACATGTTTAAATATGATTTTTTTTTCTTAAAAAAAATCTTAATTCATGTCTTTTATGTGTTGGAAGTTAGGAAAGGGCGAAGATAATTTAAAAAAACCATGCATTCAAACTTGGACATGATAATAAATGCGATTAAGTTTAACTATCACATTACAATATAATGTTAATTATAACACTTTTTTAATGTATTTATTGAGTACTTATATATATATATATATATATATATATATATATATATATATATATAAAATTAATGACGTTTCATATTCATTCTCAATAAAATAAAGAAAAATAAATTCTTTTAAAAATAGTGTTTTTATGAAATAAGATTATTTTGAAAATTTACAGAAGACATTTCCTATCATTCGGGGATTTTTTTTAATAATTTCATGTTTTAATATGAAAAAGTTTTATTCATACTCTAGGTGGCGGCAAATTTTATTCTCATTCATAAATTGATATTAAAAAAAATGCACAGAAGGAAAATATTTGTATTTTTTCTACTAAATAAAAAAGAAAATTAGTTTCTCGTAAGTTTTGAAAATACTACTTATATAATAATTTACTAAGATCGACTTAACAATGAGAATAAATTATTATTTGTTTAAATAATCTAGATATAATCTTATTGCACTCGTCGATCTTATTTAGAGTAAACTTTTATAATTAAAATACATTAAATTATCTGTAAAGGGTAAAAAGACTATAATAGGAAAATAAAACTGCTATAATAAAATTTTATAACTATTGGCATTTAAACGTTAAAAAAGATACATTAGAATTTCAACGTTACAATTGAAACGCTAAAATTTTAATGTTAACATATAAACAATGTTAGATGACAATTAGGATCAACTTTTCTTTTTTTTTACATAATCAGTCTAGTTAAATTTCTTTTTTTTCCATTAAATTTATTTATCCTTCTTACACTTAATTTTTTAAAAGTTCTATCTTATCTATTTTTTGTTTTCACATATCTAAATCCTCAAGCTTCTCCTTTCTATTTATTCTCGATAAAATCAATACCAAATAAATAATTGATTAAATTTGCCGTCAAATTATTAATCACCCAAGAATCCAAATTCTAATAATATTTCACTTTCACTAAATTTACATAATAAATTAAATATGCTCAATTTTTCATATCTTACTCACTCATTTTCATTTTAGTTTTTTATTAAAAAAAATAGTTTGAGACCACTATTCATATTTAAATCCCATTTAAAACTTATATTTATTAATAAAATATTTTATATTAATAAAATAATACTATATATGAGTGTAAAATGAATGTAGAAAGAGAATAATAATGTTAAAATATCATCACTTTTTTATTTTCAATCATTACTAACTAATGTGATAGATCACTCAATTCAAAACACTATGTAGATGACCATTTCAAAAAAAATAAAATAAAATGAAAAACTCAATAATTTCAAAACTCACTATTTTCCATTTGATCAATTCTGTCATTTTTCATTTTCAATCATCACTAACTAACGTAATAAATCATATCAATTCAAAACACTACTAGTAGATGACCATCTCATGAAAAAATAAAAATAAAAAGCTCAATAATTTCAAATCTCACTATTTTTCACTCTATCAAATCAAGGACAACAGAAATAAAAAGTTCATATAGTAAAAAAATAATTTTCTAATCTAAGTCAAAGGATGAGTAATTTTGTATTTTTTATTATTTAATTATTTTTATAAATAAGATAATTTTTATTTTCTAAATGGTGGGATTCCATTAATAATTTGTTTAGGTGTCGAATTAAAAGAATGAAATACTCAGAAAATATTTGTAAATATAAATAATTAATGTGTACCTATGAAATCCATTTAAGAACCTAAAATGAATTATCAAAACATGAATAAATCACTTCATTCAAACTAATAAAAAAAACACTTAAAATTGTTAAACAACTTTTTATTAATCACTTAAAATTACATATATGAATTACAAAGACATGGTCTAAATTTTGTGAGTTTATGATCATCATTCCACCACATTACATGAAACAAAAACACAAAGTAGTAGAATCCAAGAATCCTAACAAAAGGAATAAAAAAAAGTCCAAATCAGATAAAACAAAACACCCACACAAAGTAGAAATCATGTTGAAACAATAATTATTTATGACCATTAGTTCAAACCACAAGTCTCACCATTGCCCACTCCAACAAACTAAGCCAACCCTAAAAACCCACCCAACACAAAACCAACCAACACTCCCAAACCCACACCAACCCTCCCTGAGCCCGATTTATCCGACGGAGGAAGCGCCGGAGCGGGAAACCCGGTTGCCGGAAAACCCTTCGGCGGCAGGGTGCTTTCCGGCGGCGGCGCAGTCTTGGTGGGAACAGCTTGTCTCACAGCCATGACAAGAACAACGAGCTTTTGACCGGTTTTGCAGTTGTCAGGGTTGCCACTCACGAAGTAAAAGAGACCCGAATGAGAAAGTTCGAAAATTGAATCACCATCGTCCATTTTCTCAATTGGGTTGTTGGTGTTGCACGAATCAAAATCCTCCTTCTTCACCACCATAACCGAATCAACGCCTTTGTTATACTTGAAATCTTCATGCATGCAACAATTGCAAGCAAAAACAGTCAGAATCAATCTAAAACAAACCAAACCCTTAACAGATTTCACTATTTTTTTGCTATGAAAACATGTTTCAACATGGCTCATGATTGAAACAGAATCAAAACCAGGTTTTGTGTAATGTAAAACGAGTTTTCTTACACAGTCAGCAAAAGTTGATGAAAATGAAATGACCCAGATTTGAAAGTTTCTATTTTGAATCTGTTTGTAGCTCTGATGACAGAGACAGAAGATTTTTCTTTGAAAAGAAGAGAAATTTCGGAAAAAGAGAGAGAGAAGAGTTTGATCTAGTGAAAATATTGAGAAAGATTGGACTCACGGAGAGTGTCATTGACTTGAAATCTGCTTCTCTGCGCCCAGTGGTTGTAGTCTTCAGAAGGCTTCACCACCCACCCATCTCTGCCACCAACTTCAAATTGCCTTGCCTCAGCTTGAAACCTAGGTGATGATGATGACCCAACAAGAAGCAACATAGGAATCATCGAAAACAGAAGACCCAGAAACGCCATTTCGATAATGTCTCAAAAAACTGAAAGATAGAGAGTGAAAGGTGATATATTTTGTAATGGTATGTGTATATATATAGTGGGGGGTTGAGAAGAGAAGATGTAACCGTTGGGGTTTAGAGCGTGGAAGATGCTTTGATGTGTAAGGTATTTGCTGGCATTATATAGGAAGAAGAGAAGAGTGTGTGTGGTAAGAGAAAGTGAAAGTTTTGAGAGAGTGTGTTGTGTGGTTGATTTGGTGCATGCAGTGCTACGTCTACACTTGGCAACATGCAAGAGATACAACGGTAATATACATTTTTTTTATTTCATTTTTTATGTCAAGGGATAATCATCATAAATATGCACTCATTTTGATGTGTGAGAAGAAAAACTAATAATATATATAATGAAAAAAAGGGAGAAAAAAAGAAGAGAGAAAAAATTAGGATTATTTATTTGACCTTTGGATATCCTAGTAAGGTGAGAGAGTGGAGATGATATAATAAAAAGGATGAAATGATCTTCTTTAGTTTTCGGAGTGGAATTCAATATTAAAATTTGGAAAATGATTTTGAAAGTGAAATTCGGTTAGATGGAAAATCTTTAGTGAACCTTTTATTTATTTTGCAGTTATTTTAGTTCTTAATTAAGAACTTCTTATCTTTTTAATAGTTAAATTCAAGGTTTAAAATGACATTAAATAACAATGTGTTACAAAATGTTGAAAAAAAATTATGATGAGAATAAAATGATAAAAAAAATTACATTTTTTGGATTTTTTTTTTTGACATTTAATATTTTTGAAAACATAAATAACCGTGAGTTAGACTTTCAAGCATTAAATGAACGTTTTTCTTAATAAAAAAATTAAGAATACATTGGAAGGAGTGTTTTTTATTTCTCTTGATTGAAAAATCCTAGTCAGTCCAAAATTCAAACTGAGATATATAACAGTTTTGTGAGTTATAATTAGGGAGTCTTTATGCAAATAATTCGATTAATTGTTTATTGAAAACGTATTTATTATGCAGATATATAAATTGTTTCTACAATTGATAATGAAATAATTTAAACTATTTTTTATTATAAAATGTTTATTAAAAAAAGTTAAATAAACAGTTCATAGATATATTATAATTTTTAAAACTTTCTCACATTTATATAACCGTTTATTTCATAAGATATGATAAAATAAGTTGACTAAGTTTTTATAAATCCAAACTTACTTGGTCCGTCAACATAAAGGTTTTATGATTTAATTATAATTTAGTTTTTAAATTTTAATATAAATATGGTTTAATCCTTAATATTTTAAAAATATATTACAGAAAAAAAATTAAATTGTGGTTTTAAAAACTTTTTTCTTAAACACTTTTTTAATTTTAAAAGACTTACGAAGAGATAAAACAAATATTGAGATGTGCATACAAATTTTATAATAGTGGTCTTAATCTTCAAAAACTATCGGAAACTTTAAACTTCTAATATATCTCAAACTCGAGAACTAAGTAGTTTTATCTACCTTGCACTTAACTATTCCTTTAACGTATTTCTTTAAGCAATTTTTCTAAATTTTTTAGATAATAGCTACTTCAAACTTTTACATTCTCTCAGATAAACAAACAAACGATATTTCAAATTAAAGCATGTTAAACATGCAAATAAAAGAAATTAGAGTTCAATATTTTTATAGAAGGAGATTCAATGAGAAGTTGTAGAACTTTTTATCATTTTAAATAGATAATTGATTCATTATATATATATATATATTCTAATAATGATTATGAGTCTTTTTAAATACAAAGAAGATAATACAATATCTTATTTTTTGGTATGGTTAGGTTATCTTTGACTGGATATAATGAATATTCACGAGTACAAAAAATCTCTTATACATCGATTCTAGAGTACATTCTACATCAGTTCCAAAATTGATGTTGATGCAGGCAATGTAGAAAAAGTTATGGACTTTCTACATCGATTCTATAACCAATGTAATATGTCCATTTACTAATAGATAAATCACTGACATAAAATACCAATCATGAAAGCGCTTATAAGGAGATATTACATCAGTTGTGGCTCCCAATTGATATAGTATATATATCCTATTATATCGGTTGTGAGTAAGAATCGATATAATATCTCTATTTTTATAAAAAAATCTAAAATTTTTCATAATTTTTTGATAAATCTCTAATCGATACAAGAAAAATCACAGAAAATTCCAGAATTTTTTTACAAGTATAAATATATGAAATAGAACAAAAATATGTCAAAAATATTAAAAAAAATAAATAATAAACGATAAAATTTTTGAAAAATTTTGGATTTTGAATCTCTTTTGAGATATGTTCACGAACTTCGTTACCCAATTTAAAAAAACTTTCAGTTTTTAGTTTTTTATCAAAAGTTATGATCATTTAAAATTTTTTCGTTCTAAATTTTGATAACTCAAAAAATCTATGACAAATCTATAAGAACTCTACCATCAAGTATATACTAAATCAAGTTACTGTTAAAAAATTTGAATTTAAAACAAATTTTTAACTATTTTTAATAAATTTTTAATATTAAAAAAATTGTTTTTTTCTCAAAATGAACATTTTCATGGTCTTTAATTCAATATTTTGTCTTGAATTTAGTCTCTTTCATCATATATGTTGATAAGAAGATAACATAAAACCCTATGAAAAGTAATATTATATAACACAGCATGATCATAATTATTTAAGCTCAAATCTTTAACCAAAGTATGTTTACTTCGACTTCAAAAAATACTTTATTTGTTGGAGACTAAGACAATGTATCATTTAAGTACAAATTCTATATCATCTAATGTTGAGCTTGCTTATGTTATACTTCAAAATAAGGATGATAAACCATTTTTTAATTTGGCAATATTCTCACTTTTTTTCATTTGTCTCGTGCTAAGTTTTCACTTTAGAGCCAACATTTAAGTCAATCCAACCTCTGTTAGAAGACAATACAAGAGAGGAAGAAAAAACAATATTATTGAGAAGAAAACAAAAGTGTTTTACTCTCATTGAGAACAAAAGCGGAGAAACAAAATATATTCAGTTTGTCTAACATCCCCCTTAAACTTATGTTAGGATTGAGAACCATGTTATAATGCAGAAACAAAATATATACAGATACAAGCATTAACTATTATTCAGTTTGTCTAACAACCTCCTTAAAATTTGTGTCAAGACTAAAAGCATAGGCAATAAGATTTGAGAACGAAATGATATTTTAAAACGGTCAAGAGGCTTTTTGGTAAAATCAAATGAAACATTTCAAGTTCAACAGAGGCAAGGAAAAGGTCTTCAACAAATTTGAAGAACATGAAGAAGGAAAGAAACATATAGAAGGTGAACTATGCAGGAGATGTTTTAAGGGAATGATTCAACATTAGATAAAGCATAATAGGTACAAATATAGAAGCCAATTTTGGAGCTCATGGAGTAAAGAAAATGAGTGATGCCTAAAGAGGCATGATAGATCTTTTCTAGCAACATGGTTTAGGATTGGAATCTAAATTCCAAAATGAGTAATGATACATTATATAGTGAGCAACCATGTGGAGATTTGGAAGAGAAGAAATGGAAGTCTATTTAGAAATGTGAGGTTCAAACAAAGTGGTTATACTAATTATGCCTGTATGTGTCTTTTTATATAAATTTTTTCTTTTGTCAACGTGAGTGAAATAAAGTATTTTAACAGTGATGCATAATATAATATTAGTTTCGTGTTATGATGATATCTAAATTTTAACCAATTATTTTTGTTACAGCCAAAAATTCAAGGTTGAAATAGGATAATTGATTGCATAAGAGAATGCATTAGGATGAGCGAGAAGTTGAGAGGAAAATTTCATAGGGTGTTGATAGTGGGGAGTTATTAATTATAATAGGGAGAACAAATTGAGTATATGAGACTAGAGAATCTAAAATTATAACAACCAATGAAAGTTGAAAAATGAGAAAATTAATTTTCAAGATGAAACAGAAAAAAAAAATTAAAATATATTGAAGAGTGAAATGAGACAAAAAAAAAAAGAAAAAAATAAAAAAAATCAAAAAAAGATTAAATTATCTAAATTAAAA
>Ga0099824_1007277_pt1 | contig 14755 bp, 12 predicted proteins | sample SiratrowhiteBW_FD_76837 | JGI IMG/M metagenome (GOLD analysis project Ga0099824, IMG submission 76837) | Root nodule microbial communities of legume samples collected from California, USA - Siratro white BW | ecosystem: Host-associated > Plants > Roots > Nodule | place: USA: California...
TAAAAAATAAAAAAAAAAAAAAAAAAAAAAAAAAAAAAAAAAAAAAAAAAAAAAAAAAAAAAAAAAAAAAAAAAAAAAAAAAAAAAAAAAAAAAAAAAAAAAAACTTCTCTATAAGTCATAATTAGCTAGTAGCATAGGAAACATTTTCCAATTTGTTTTCAAGAACTATGTGGGACCATGTGTAGATGGTGTTCGGAATGAGAGAAGAGTTATTTCCTTTCCTCACTTCACGTCTGTCATTAAAAACGTGCACTATAATAAGACATAATCTGATAATAATGCATTATTTAATGATATATTCATTTTTGAAAATAACTATTATATAACTTTCTTTTGAAAATATTATCTCTTAATGTAACTATTATATAACATTTAGTATTATATGACTATTATCTCTTTCGAAAATAACTATTATGTATAATTTAATATTACATAACTGGTGAAGATATTATTATATAACTATTATATTAATTGAAGATAATATTTAAGTTATATATAATCATAACTATTTTCTTCAATTTCGAAAAATATTTCTTGTATTTTAATACTCTACAGTTTCACTCTAGTGTCATAAATAAATAAAAATAACATCTTTTTTCTTTAAATTATGGGAAAATATTTTATTTAAAACTTAAAAAATAGAGATAAAAATAAACTTTATTTTTACTCTCTAGAGAGGTGAATGATGTTTTATTGAGATTTTTTTTTATAAAAATTTGTTGTGTAAAAGGATTTACAGACACAAAAGATAAAAAAAAATAAAAAAATCGAGGTTTATCAAAAGTTACGACTGTAACTATAGTTTATTTTTTTAAAAAACTATCATTTTTATATATTGAAAATAATATTATAGTAAACTTATAATATGATGAGTATTTAAAATTAATAATAATATTTATACTAGTACTTGAATTATTTTCTCTTGTAACTACTGAACTATACAAGGAAAAGGCAAAAGCTAGCACATAAAATATTACAAGACTTTGTAATCATTTTCCAACACTGAGTATGGTAAAAAAAGATAGCGGAAAAGAATATATTGCTGGCTATATCAAACACCTTCGCGTTAACAAGAACTATAGGGACAGGTACATTTTTTTTTTTTTAATACGTTTTAAGTGAATTATATTATTGTGCACATTTTATTTTTATTTTAAAATGTAAATACTGTAAAATTTAATTAGTACAAAATATAGCTTTAAAAAACGTTAATGAAGTCATCCATTTCTCATACTATAAAAAAAGGCCAGCCATTGCCAAATGTGCCCTGTGATGTTGCATCACATTGGACCGACGAGATAATTAATCCAAGAAAATACTGCTAAAAGTATGAGATTGAAAATAGAATCCAACACCTTGTTATAATTATATACAACAATTTTTTTTTTTACTATTTCACATATTTTAAATTTTCGTTTAAAATTCCTCAAATGGTGGATTATGTTTAAAAATAAAAACGTCAATAGAGAAATTAACTGATCTTGTCGAAAAAATATATGTAGTTTTGTTGAAAAAGTAAAATAGAAACAAAAGTAAATGATTAGATGAATATAAATCAACGTATTATAGTGTGAACGGTCCATTAAATATTAAACCAAGACCAAGTTGCACCAAAAGCAATATGAAAATGAAACTAATTCCAAAAGCTTATCACGAATTGCGAACTGTATTAGGTCAGGCCACATGCTGAAAGTACAAGGCAACGTGGAATGCAAATACAATACAATATCTTAAATCAACGTTGTCTCAATAAAGCAATTTTTGTTCTATAGATAACAGAAAAGAAAAGAAGAGTTAGAAAGAAGCACAGGGTGGCATTACTTTAGATTGAGTTCATTAAATCTTTCAAATATAATTATCTAAAACTTAATCTTTATTTCTCAACTAATCGATTTACTGATAAATTTTATTTAAATGTTTACAACAAGACTTAACCAGTATTAGTTTAACATTATTTATATATTTAGTTAGTATTATTTGTGAATATTTTCCGAAATAAAAAACCTATATAGGAAGGTGATTATGAATTTTATAATGTTTCGCGTAGAAACGAAGACACGCAGAGAACAGAGAAACTTCATGGAAAACAAAGCCAAGAGTCCCTAATTCAAAAATCTAAAACACAACGTCACACTTCCAACCTCATTTTCCTCGAGCAGAGAAAAACAGCAGAAGTTAAACAAATCACAAACTAAAATTAACAAACAGACACACATGATTCCCCTTCAATGCAACAACATGGGTGGTTACTCCGCCGCCATCGCCGTCATCACCACCATCCTCTTCCTCTTCCCGGCGCCGACTTCCGAAGCCCAGATTCTCAGCACACAACCCCACGTTTTTGGTCCCTTCAACCAATCCTACTTCAACACGTTCGCGGTGTTGCCCAGCGCCGCCATCAACCTGGATGCGCTCCAAATAACACCAGACAGCACCGGCAACGTCTCCCTGACCAACCGCTCCGGCAGAATCTTCTTCGACACCCCCTTCACTCTCTGGGACGACCAAGATAGCCTCGACGGAAAAATCGTCTCTTTCAACACTTCCTTTCTGATAAACGTGTACCGTCCCAAGAACGAAACTCCCGGCGAGGGCATCACCTTCCTCATCGCGCCTTCTCCCTCTCCCCCTCCTCTCAACAGCTACGGCCAGTTTCTCGGCCTCACCAACGCCTCCACCGACGGCAACCGCACCAACCAAATCCTCGCCGTGGAGCTTGACACCGTGAAGCAGGACTTCGACCCCGACGACAACCACATCGGCCTGGACGTTAACGGCGTGAGGTCCAACCTCACTGTGTCTCTCACTCCCTTGGGGTTCGAGATCGCGCCCAACGTCACGCGCTTCCACGTGCTGTGGGTGGAGTATGACGGCGACCGGAAGGTGATCGACGTGTACGTGGCGGAGCAGCCTGATAAAGACGCGCCCATAGTGGCAAAACCGGCTAAGCCGGTTTTGAGTTCGGCTCTCGATCTGAAACAAGTGGTGAACAGGGTTTCTTATTTTGGGTTCTCTGCTTCGACCGGTGACAACGTTGAACTGAACTGCGTGCTGAGGTGGAACATTTCTATTGAAGTTTTTCCCGAAAAAAAGGGTGTCGGAAATGCGTTGAAGATTGGGTTGGGTGTTGGAGTGCCGCTGGTGGTTCTTCTAGTAGCGGGTGTTGTAGGGTGGGTTTATTGGTTGAGGAGAAAGCAGAGAGAAAGCGAGACTCAGATTTTGGGAACTCTCAAGAGTTTACCTGGAACTCCCAGAGAGTTTAGGTATCAAGAATTGAAGAAAGCAACTAATAATTTCGACGAGAAGCACAAGCTTGGACAAGGTGGTTACGGCGTCGTTTATAGAGGAACACTTCCGAAGGAGAAGTTGGAAGTCGCCGTTAAAATGTTCTCCAGAGACAAGATGAAAAGCACCGATGATTTCTTGGCTGAACTCACCATCATCAATCGCCTTCGTCACAAAAACCTCGTTCGCTTACTCGGTCAGTTACTTTAATTCATTTCTCATTATTATTGTTTCTTTAATTGGTTTTTAGGTTTGATTTAGTTATGATTTCCATGAACATAAATTCCAGTTATTAGGATTTAGGATCTAGATCCGACAGTGGTTCTGTCCAGATCATCATGGTAGGAGCAAAGCAATTATTGCTAAAATTCTGTCGTATGTGTCTTGGCTGACAACATTGACCAGCTGGGGTGACAGTTGGTGCTGTCCTAACCTGACTCCTACATCTTTGTGCATTCATGTATTCAACGTGGTTGCACAAAGCTGAAGAACACTTCTTCGAAGTGTCTTCCACTGCAAGGGTATTTTTGTTGTAGTGTTTCATCCAAAGTTCCTCTGGATTCGTTTTAGTTCGAAAGTGACCTTAATTTTATACCTTGTGTCCGTAGTCAACATTAACTGCTGAGTTGAGTGATATTCATTGAAGGTTCCTTCACCCTCACCAAAAGTGCCCACTTCATTTTCACTTCTTATGTAACAAACCTAATCTTATAACACGGTCAACTCAAATCTACTATCTTCTAATTCAAAATTGAACTCATAAAAAATGAACCATCCAGCCGGCCTGAATCAAACCCTCATGTCATTTACTATATATTAAATATTATTTTCTGAAATAATTATTTAAATAGCATACTTTAATACACTTTAATGTAACAATTCAGAATTTAGTTTAATATTTATAAATTTTGAAATAATTTATTTTTGAAATTTTGGTATGAAAATTCACAAAAAAAAGGAAATTATTTTTTTATTAAAAAAATAGTGAAAAATGGAACCAAATTCTGAACTGCTGCTGGGTAATTATTTAGTTGACATAGTATGCTATATGAGTAAATATTTGACAAAGTATGCTATAGGAGCAAATATATAATCCATGTCAAACTTTCCCATAATGATAAACATACCCAAATAGTTTATCTTTTCTTACAAGCATTGCCAACTAATTAATGTAATACAAATGAAAGAAGAGGTCAACTGCAAGAGTTTCTCTGTCCTTGCCACCTTATTACAATTTGTATAATGTTCTGTACAAACATGTGACTCTAAATTTAATTTAAAAAAATGCAGGGTGGTGTCACAGAAACGGGGTGTTGCTGCTAGTGTACGATTACATGCCTAATGGGAGTTTGGACAACCACATTTTCTGCGAGGAAGGGAGCAACACTAGCCCACTGAGTTGGCCTTTAAGGTACAAGATCATAGCAGGAGTGGCTTCTGCATTGAACTACCTACACAACGAGTATGATCAGAAAGTGGTCCACAGAGACCTTAAGGCCAGCAACATCATGCTGGACTCAGACTTCAATGCCCGTTTAGGTGACTTCGGGTTGGCTCGTGCATTGGAGAATGATAAAACATCGTATGCGGAGTTGGAAGGAGTGCATGGCACCATGGGGTACATTGCACCCGAGTGCTTCCACACGGGGAGGGCCACAAGGGAATCTGATGTTTATGGGTTCGGAGCAGTGCTCCTTGAGGTGGTGTGTGGGCAAAGGCCATGGACCAAGAACGAGGGGTATGAGTGCTTGGTGGATTGGGTTTGGCTCCTGCATCGTGAGCAAAGGATACTTGATGCAGTGGATCCAAGACTTGGGAATGACCTCGTGGCTGAAGAGGCTGAGAGGGTTCTGAAACTAGGACTTGCATGCTCTCACCCCATTGCCAGTGAGAGACCAAAGATGCAAACCATTGTGCAGATCATATCTGGTTCAGTGCCTGTGCCTCATGTTCCACCTTTCAAACCAGCTTTTGTGTGGCCAGCAATGGACCTTTCAAGCCTTGCAAGTGAGCTCACCACACAAACCACCACAACAACCGAGTACACACCCATGAACAGCACCCCACATTCCATGCGTGTTGATTTCTCAGATAGTGGCTCTCTCGTCTAAACCACCATATATGCATGCATGCAGCTCCTCTTTGAACACAACCTTTTCTCTTTGGTTTTTCCTCATATCTATGTTGGTCAGCCCTTCCACTTACTTAACTTTTCTTCCTCTCAAACAAAGGAAGAAAAAATTCTTCAGACTTTTCCTTCTTTTAATCTTGATTTGATTTTGATGACATCAAGTATAGATTCTCTTGTAGTTTCTAATTTTTATTGGAAAGGAATGAGATTGGGGTTTGTAAATTTTGATGAAATAATATATTTTCTGTATGTTCTTTTTTCATTCTTGTACTTGGGGAGGTCATGCAATAATATCCACCTCAGTAATACCTTTTTTACGAATAAATTTTAACTGTTAATGGGTTAGTGGTTGTTAACGATAAAATTGGAACCCACAAGTTATGTTTTCTTTCCATTCTTACAGTGAAGAGAATCTTATATCCTAAAAGATAGATAATGTTATTTGTTGCGTATGCGTGTCTACGTTATCAATATATAAATGAAACAAATAATTCCAACCACTATGATTAGCATGTATAAAGGAAACTGTTCCCTTTTTTCACAGAAAATTCAAAAAGAATCCCTTCTGTCTTCCTATATCCACAACACTTCTCTAAATTGGACAAGCAACGCCTAAAAAAAATAAAATTTAACACTAATTCAATTTTACAAATCCGATATATAAAGGGAGGTTTAGATCTACATTATATAATATTGAAATAATTCATCTTTAAATTTAAGACTAACGTAATTTTATAATACCGACATATAAAGTAAAATTTGAATCTACATTATATATTATTGAAATAATTCATCTTTGCTCGATAGGAAACCTCAAGATAAATAATCTTATTTGATAAAATAAAACCACGTTTTTCAAAATAAGAAATTATCACTAAAGTTTTGTTTTTATTTATCAACTTTCCTTTTATAATCACATGTATATCACAAAAATAACTATTTACTGAAAACAATGAAGCCAGTCCTAAATTATCTTTCTCTTCATATATATATATATAGTCAGTATATATGGCTTTTAATTATCACTTTAATTCCCTCAAGCTTTCCTTTTACATGTATCTGTTGAACTAAATGGTCATTAAAATAAGTTATAAACTCTAGTAATACTATATTAAATTTCAGCTCAAATGTCAAACTTCTCAACAAGTTCCATTAAATTATTTAGCAATAACTTATTCTAAATATGAGCATTTCCCCTATTTGCCAAAGAACTACATAAATTTCTGAAGAGTGGGGCATCAACTTTCTTAAACCCTACTTCCAATGACTAGGCCAATCGTAATAACTCCAGGACACCACTGTACATCTTATTGCTAACTCTGAGCTTCCTATAATCTTCATAAATAAAAGGTCGATATAGACGAGGGTGATCATGGTCCACCAATTCCTCTGGAGCCTCAACATTCCTATTTCTTGGTGCCAACATAAATGTAGCAATTGAAAAACGTTCGGTGCCTTCCTTGCATTGCACACGGTGCATCAGATTCCAAAACCTTCCATTGCTCCACACCTGCGTATGCATACAGTTCCATGCTCAAGTTTATGAATAGTAGTATAATAAGGGTCAGAAACTAATTTCTGGTTGGTTGCTATTAACTTACACGAGCAATGTCTCCAACATTGACTAGGAGGGTCCCAGGGAAAGGAGGGACTGGCAGAAATGAGGCGGAAGAAGAGTTGAGCACTTCAAGACCACCAACATTTTCATCATCTTGAAGAATGGTCAAGAAGCCTGAATCTGTGTGCTCTTCAAGTCCAGTGGATCCTACAGCTTCTGGGGTGAAGTTATATTTGTTAATTCTCAGCTGGCATGGCCAGTCCTTGAAATCATCCACCACTACTCCTAGAGATTCAGCCATCTTTTGTCCTATCTTCACTGCCAAACCATGAATTGCTTCCCCATATCTCTCTACGATTTCCCTGCAAAATCAACACTTCAAACTTCAAAAAAAGATGTGGCTGATTTAAAATATTTGTTGAATGAAGTTTTGTTACGACAACTTTAACTATAACATTTATTAAGATAACTTAAAAAATCATTAACTATTTTTAATTTAAATAGTCCTTTTATATTTTCATTCAATAGCCTCCTAAACCAATGTATCTTCTCCGTTTAAATATTTTTTTATGTTCTATTTGTTAGGAAAATTATATTTGATAGTTTTAATGACACTTTAATTTTTTGGATTTTTGGTTTAATAGAAAGTGTTTGATGAGAAGTTAAAAATGAAAGGGAAGATTATTGGTCCCAATATATCAAAATCGGGAATTTTGTGGTCTCTTACCGCATTAAAAGAGTCATTCTCAAGTCCTGCAAGAGGAATAATGAAAATTTTGATTAAGAAGAAGAAGATCATAATCATATCAAATAATCTATTGTCATCCACAGATATACAGGATGTGACCCGTTTATTTAATTTTGACTCTTAATAATTTAATATGATGATTGAATTCATCGTTCAGAATATTTATCTTAACACTATTTAAAATTCATTTTATTTTTATACAACAAATTGTTTCATTTTTTTTAGTGACCTATGCCATTAGAGACTAATTTAGAATATAATGGTAAAGGTTATTAAAACCTTGATAGCTAATGTTAGATACTAATTATTTAACTTAATTGGTGACTAAATTCAATCATTACTTCTATTTTGTAGTTATTTAACAACCAAAATCTAATTTGATAATTATTTTGGTCACAATTAATAACTATTTTATTTGGTAACTAAAAATTGGTTTCTAAACAATTTTTTTCTTTTCTGGATATATTTCAGAAATGTAAATAAAGCTAAACCATATTTTTGGACTTGTGTTAACTTTTACTTTTTTGGATGATTAGGAACAATTAATACTAATAAAATCTAACAATAAGTAGTAAATAATAAAAGGGAAAAAGGGAGAAAGAGATGTAACCTGTGGTAGGGAGAGGCATGAAGTTGAGAGCAGAAATCGTGCATAGCTTGTGAAGAACCCAAATCGTAGAGGCTTAGGGCCTCGAAAAAAGGGTTGACTGCACTGGGTGCCTTGTAACCACTGCCTACAATGACTTTTGTGTTGCGTTGTTTGATCTCGAAAGGAAGATCAAGCAAAGCTTCACTCACCTTCTTCATCTCAGCCATGAGGGTTTCTGGAATAGAGTGGTTGATGATCCTGAAACAACCCCATCTTTCACATGCCTCTCTCAGCTTCTTGCAATCAATCTTCTCCATATCAACCACTGGAATCTTCGTCTCTTCCATTCTGCTATCCCTGCTGTTTTGTTCTTGTACAGATCACAAGGATGAACACGCAACAGATGCACTCTAACATCTGTTCATCTCATATATATATTATTAACAGGGCTATTTTATTCACACGTTTCTTGAAGTATTTTTAATTAGAAAATACCAAAATTTGATGCCTTTAAGATGAGGAAACAAATTCAACCCACCATCTTCAATGATGGATCGCTCCCATATGCAAAAAGGAATTCAAAAGGTCCCTCGTGCTGCATAAGGTTGTTCGAAGCAATAATATATAGCATCCTTAATTTTCGACCTAATTACACATTCCTGTCATATATTCGTAATATAAAATAAGCAATTATTGATGTTGTTCTTTTTCTTTATTTTCAATGTATGGGGGTCACATAGTTGTTTGTAGGAGTGAGATTTGTTTTCTGTGAAGAATTTGGCAAATTTCCCGGTTAATAAGGTTTTTTACTAGTCTTATTTTACGTAAACAATGAAGACACTCTTAAATTATCTTTGTTTTCATATATATAGTCAGTATATGGCTTTTAAACATCACTTTAATTCCCTCAAGATTTCCTTTTACACATGTCTGCTGAACTAAATGATTATTGAAATAAGATATAAACTCTAATAGTACTATATTAAATTTCAGCTCAAATGTCAAACTTAACAAGTTCCATTAAAATATTTAGCAGTAACTTATTCTAAATATGAGCATTATTCCCCCAGTTGCCAAAGAAATACATAAATTTCTGAAGACTGTTATTGCCTTCAACCTATCCTAGTTCCAATGACTAGGCCAGGCGTAAAAACTCCAGGGCTTCACCACAATGCATATTATTGCTAAATTTGAGCTTCCTATATTCTTCATAAGTAAAAGGTCGATATAGACGAGGGTGATCATGGTCCACCAATTCCTCAGGAGCCTCCACATTCCTATTCCTTGGTGCCATCATAAATGTAGCAATTGAAAAACGTTTGGTGGCTTCCTTGCATTGCACACGGTGTATCAGATTGCAAAACCTTCCATTGCTCCACACCTGCATATGCATACAATTGCATGCTCAAGTTTATCAATAGTAGCGTAATAAGGGTCAGAAATTAATTTCTGGTTGGTTGCTATGAACTTACACGAGCAATGTCTCCAACATTGACTAGGAGGGCCCCAGGGAAAGGAGGGACTGGCAGAAATGAGGCAGAAGAAGAGTTGAGCACTTCAAAACCACCAACGTTTTCATCATCTTGAAGAATGGTCAAGAAGCCTGAATCTGTGTGCACTTGAACTCCAGTGGACCCTACAGCTTCTGGGGTGAAGTTATATTTGTTAATTCTGAACTGGCATGGCCAATCCTTGAAATCATCAACCACTACTCCTAGAGATTCAGCTATCTTTTCTCCTACCTTCACTACCAAACCATGAATTGCTTCCCCATATCTCTCTACGATTTCCCTGTCAAAATCAACACTTCAAACTTCAAAAAAAGCCAATGTCAAATTGTCCTACCCAACGTAACAATGGGGTCAAAATAACAATTACAATGTACAAAATATATAAAAAAATGTGGGTGAGTTTTGTTCAACATTTTTAAATATTAAATCTAGGTATCATGTAATTAAAATATGGTTAGTTTATTTTGATAGTTTTTAAAAGAAGATGATCAGAGAACTTGTCCAGACTATTTTTTATTACTGTAAATATAAACAAAAATTTTATCATACATGTTCGGAAGAAAATTTGTTGACTCTTGCTATATAAAAAACGAATATTTTTTTAAAAAAATAATACTGATATACGTTTTGAAGTCATCTAAATTATTTTTGTCTAACAAGTTTTATAAATACTTCCATTCAAATATTTGATGGATTAGTTTACTTAGTTCAATATTTATGACAACTTTAACTCTAATTTATTAAGATAACTTATAAAATTGCTCATACATAAAAATAATGTGATTTTTTTGGATATTTATGAAATTGGATAAATCATGACACCATTTTTATCTAAAAAATTGTATGATATAATCACAATATCAGTAAAAGATAATAAAAATTGTGTTAAGTGATATGATTTAAAAGTAAAATGAAAATTATACCATTGTAATACTATTTTAGTACCAATATTAACTCTCATCGTTATATCGAAAAAAAATAATATTTAAATAGTGTTCTAATTGAAAAAAAATAAATTATATCTAAATAGTGTTCTAACTCATACCAATAAAGAAATAAATAATTCATACTGAAGCAACAAATCTCAACATAATGCACTTCAATCGTGCTTTAATTACACTAATTACTAAGGAACTCTATGGGAAAGCAACATCCTTGCCATGATAAATTCCAATGTAATATACCTGAATGATACTTTAATTACATCGATTATGTTTTAGTTAAACCAGTAAAATAACTGCTTTATAAGAAAATTATTTTTTTTATAGTTACCACAACTCATTTTTTTTTATTTAATTGTAATGTTTAGAAATGGGCACAATGACATGATTTTTGTTTTATTATTTTCAGCATGTACGATTTTAATTAAAATTAAAAAATTATGAAATCATCTCCACATTATATGATTTAAAAAAGAAATCGTGTCACTTAAATATAATTTATCTATTTTCATAAAAAAAAATCACTCAAATATAACCGCTCTGATATTTTAACATGTAAAATCATTAACTATTTTTATATTTGAAATAGTACTTTTAACATATTCATTCAACAGCCTCCTACATCAACGTGACACAAAGCTTCGTCTTTTTCTTAATTTTTTTTTTTAATTCTTATATTTTATTAATGTGTAATTTTGATCTGCAGAGAATTTCAATACTATACATTTAGCCTTTTAAATTTGTCATAAAGTTAAAAAAAAAAAAAATTAAAAGGAGAAGAGATTAACCTGTGGTGGGGAGAGGCATGAAGCTGAGAGCAGAAATCTTGCATAGCTTGTGAAGAACCCAAATCAGAGAGGCTTAGGGCCTCGAACAAAGGGTTGGCTGCATTTGGTGCAACGTAACCACTGCCTGCAATGACTTTTGTGTTGCGTTGTTTGATCTCGAAAGGAAGATCAAGCAAAGCTTCACTCACCTTCTTCATCTCAGCCATTAGGGTTTCTGGAATGGAGTGGTTGATGATCCTGAAACATCCCCATCTTTCACATGCCTCTCTCAGCTTCTTAAGCTCAATCTTCTCCATATCAACCACCGGAATCTTGCTGTCTTCCATTCTGCTATCCCTGCTGTTTTCTTCCTCTAGAGATCACAAGGATGAACACACAACAGATACACTCTATCATCTGTTCATCTCATATATATATTAACAGGGCTATTTTATTCACACGTTTCTTTAAGTATTTTTAATTACAAGTTTTTTAAGTCTCTTTGTTTTCTTTTTTCGAAAAAAAGACTCATTCTAGAAGGAGTTTCAACAAATCAACATTTTTCAACTTTATTTATAATCATAGACTAGGTTCAAAATCGATTTCCTCATAATTAAACTTTCTTTGAAATAATATCATTGGTATAATAAGCAGGGCGGAATTCAGTCGACAAGTCTGGTCATTTTTTTTTTCTAAATTCTTTATCATATCATGATAAAAAAATATTTTGTAAATTTTTTTCAATGATATTAGTGTGGAAAAATTGTTATATTTCATTTGTTACGTCGATTAATGTTAATATGTTGTTTGATAGGTAGTTAAAATTAAGAGTGTAATAGTAAGATTGTAAAATTGTATATACTATTTGTTATTTAAATTATGATCATGATCGGATTATCAAGTAAAATCGTAAAAATATGGGTATTTCAAATTATCTCTAATAGTAAGATTGTTATCTGTAATTCAAATCTCAAGTATGATCCAAATTGTCAAATAATGATTTATATGTGCAATTCACACATTAAAAATATGTGAATCATGATTTATTTCTTTCAATGATTGCTTCAACTCTTCATGTTATTGCATAAATAGATTACGTTTAAATAAAACTATTTAACCTAATGTTATTAAAATTTTATCTTGCAATTTGTTTTGTGAAATTAATGTAATTAAATTTCACATTATATTTTAAATCTTGCAATTTAATTTGGATTTAATTAAAATAAATTTTAAATTTAATTCAATAATTAAAAGTTTTTTGTACTACATCTTAATTTTGGTGGATGATTAAGTTTTAATTAAAATAAAATTCAATTAATATACTTCTAACTTCTATTTCTTCTTCACCTTACAAAATTCAGGAATCAAAGTGAGATATCCACAACGTAAACAACAATTTATATAGAAATAAAAATATACTATCTTACGGTCCTACCGTTTACAATTTTAAATTCTTCGTTCTCCTAATCATAATCTGAATTTGAACCAAAGTCGGTGTTGAGTTTTTTTAATTAAGAATTGCAGAAGTTGGGGCACGTGGGGCACATGCATTTTTTTCTCTATTTTTAATCCCCAATTAGATGGCAAATTTTCTAAATTATTATAATTTTTTTAAAATTCTCGTAATGATGCAATTAAAGGTTGATTTATGTCATTATGAATAAATCAGTCATTATTATTCTATTTAATTTAAAGTTAAGTGAAATGATGAAAAAGAGAAAATGATTTTAGTTAACAAAATGAAGTGGTGTAATTAAGACACGATTTCAATTAATCAGTTAACTAAAATGTTTATACTACTGCACCATATTAGAGTGATTAAAATAATTATATTAATTGAGCTAACCATTCTTCCATTCAAATTAATTTTATATTTATTTTAATTACTTAATAACAATTAATTTTAATCATTACATGTTCATCAAAATAAACAAAACAGTTCATTATTATACATAAATTTTATTTGCACAATCCAATAAAAGTGAGAAAATAAAAGAGGAATGATGAAGAAAATTAATCATCCTTAAAATGGTGCAGGAGTGTAAGATTTTAATTAACTAAATTGTGTTCTCTTTTCACAATTTCACTTAACTTTAAATTAAATTATTCAATAATAACATGATTTATTCACAATGATACCTGCAACCTCAATACAATTGATCTACATCCGAACAAAAATAAAAAAAACGTTCATTATTTTAAAAATTTTGCAACAAAATTATATTAGTTTGGAAAATTAACCCTAATTAAATACATGATGGTAAATAATTTTGGGTTTCTGGGTAAGTATAATTAAACAAAATTATATTTAAACTATGGAGTGTGAGTCAAACACTAAACATATCATTGACTAGTGGTTCATGTTAATGTTGGAATGTGTGTAATTTTATTAGAAAATACCAAAATATGATGCCTTTAAGATGAAGAAACAAATTCAACCAACGACGTTCTGGGATGGATCGTTCCCAAATGCAAAAAGGAATTCAAAAGGTCCCTCGTGTTGCATAAGGTTGTTCGACGCAATAACATATAGCATCCTTAATTTTCAACCTAATTACACGTTCCTGTCATTTATTCGTAATATAAAACAAGCAATTATCATTGATGTTGTACTTTTTCTTTATTTTCATTGTATTGGGGAGGGAGATTTGTTTTTTGTGAAGAATTTTCACCATTTTATTAATCACAAATAAACAAAGGGACAACACGATTTAATCAAAGATTAATTTCTAAAGTTGTTTTAAAGAACTAAAAGATGAACTGTAGTTTCTGGATAACTAATTTCTGTTTGATTTTTCCTTGAAGAACTAAGAGAATAATTATATCAAATTGAGTGACTAAAAAATATTTAAATTTAAAATATATTTTCCTTTTACAAATTGAATACTAAAATATATTGCTGCATGTGACTATTTTCACTGTCGACTAATAAGTCAAACCGTTAATTTATTCATTTTGAAAATTAGGATGGCTTCCACTTGGAACTTGCTAATTTCACTAGAGTTCTTTTATATATTTTTTAATATATATATATATATATATATATATATATATATATATATGTGTGTGTGTGTGTATACACAATTATAATAAAAAACAGTTAATATTTTTAAAGTTTTAAAAAAGACAAATAAATTCACAAAAATCCAATAATTAAAAATGAAGGGAGACTAATTCGACAACACAGCAACATGAGATATAAATACAAAATAATTTAATTAGCA
>Ga0099824_1007278_pt1 | contig 14755 bp, 8 predicted proteins | sample SiratrowhiteBW_FD_76837 | JGI IMG/M metagenome (GOLD analysis project Ga0099824, IMG submission 76837) | Root nodule microbial communities of legume samples collected from California, USA - Siratro white BW | ecosystem: Host-associated > Plants > Roots > Nodule | place: USA: California...
AAAGAAAATAAAAATTAAAACAAACAACAAAAAAAAAACAAAAAAAAAAAAAAAAAAAAAAAATAAAAAAAAAAAAAAAAAAAAAAAAAAAGCGAGACAGAAAGAATATACCTCTTGATCCGACTTTTCATTTTCAAATTTGGGATAGAAAGTCGCTCTGATTTGTGCACGTGTGTACGTGGAGTTGTTCACAGTGAAATTCTCTAACAGATTACCTCGAAATATCTTACTCAAACCACTTCCACCATTCTTTTGCGTCGAAGCCACACTTGCCTCAACTCCAGCTCCACTTTCAACCTCAGTAGCAGCGCCTCCACTCGCAGTTCCGTAAGATTTAGGTTTCCAAACAGAACCTTGCGCACCGGTTTTCCCCTCACCAATACTCAATCCAGCAAGCTTATTACTAACAGTTTCCGCAGCAGCTACAGCAGCCGCGTCTCCCGTAGCCGACAACTGCGCCTCGGTTTTCGCTTTCTCTTTCCATCGCCGCTCCTCGTGCGCGCCACTTTGCTGCAAAACACGAACGCTCGAAAACTCAGGTTCGATCGAGAAAGCATGTGATCGTCGAATTTCAATTTGGAAGTAGGAATTCGAGAATGAAAGCAAAGAGAATCGAACGGAAGCGATGAATTCGGAAATGAGAAGAGAAATAGTACCTGATTGCGAGGCATTGGTGAGAGCGAGGGAGTTAGGGTGAGGTAAGAGCGAACGAAGGGAAGGAAAAGGAAGGTTCTAGATTTGAAGGTGGAGAGAGAGGAAGAGAGAGGGTAAGCTTGGGAGAGAGTGCAGAGAAATCTCTGCGGTGCCGACATTCAAGTGCGAACAGTTTATTATACAAATATATACAGTGTGTGTGTGTGTGTGTGAGGTCTGGGATTGGGATTAACCAATGAGAAGAAATTGAGGACGGTTGGAGGACAAAGAGGCGCTTTCGGAAACGTGCAATTCAACGGAGACTGGGTAAAGGGAACTAACGTGGGTTACTACCCCTGGTCGAAGTGCGGCGCCAAATGCTTCACGCCTTGCATGCCATGGGGTGGTTTAAGCGATTTAGTTAGAAGAATTAAAATCAATTTATAAATAAGGTAAAAATAAAAAACTAAGATAAAACTATATCAAAAAAATTCTATATGTTAATTTACGAAAAAATAATTTTAATTTTTCTCTTGTTTAAGAAAAAAGAACATTTGTGTTAAGCCCAATCGGGTTGGTCAGTAAATGTTACTTTCGTTTAAATCGTCCTGAATAATAATAAATACAAATAAAATTTGTAAAATGTTAATGTTTGAAGAAAACACTTATAAAAATATTTTGTTGAGGAATGTGGTAGGGAGAATACGACTGATTAAGAAACTAATGAAATTTTATCAAACACTAAATAATGCAATGTGTTCATGAAAAGAAAAAATAATATAAACCCCGTCATTGCACTGATATTATGGTAGTGTTTTTTATGATACTTGCTAAAATGTCTATAAAAGAAAATATTAATGAAAATACATGTATGATAATAATTTAATCTATTACAATATGTTAGTTTTTAAAATAAGCATTCCCATGATTAATAAATATAATATATAAAACATTAGCGTTAACATCTTAGTTTTCTATTTTTAAAGGATATAAAATGAGGCATAAATTAACAAACTAGTGACTTACATTATAGCAAAAAATTTGATGAGAAAAGATATTTACATAATTTCTTTTTTGAAGGGAGAAAACCGAGTGGGTAGACATAACTCATGTGAATTGTTACATAAAAATTTATATTAAATTTAAAGTCATGAACTTAGTTTTCATATAATAGATTACATTAGATATTAGGTTTAATTAATTAGTGTTGTAGTCAACATTAGCATTAATATAGTTGATAGATAGAAATGAAATTAACTAGTGAGAAATATTGCTTGTATAAATAATAAAGATTGCAGTGTTCCATTAATGATTCTTCCAGCGTTAGTTTGAGTATTTTGACTATTTTCATTGTCAACAGCAATGTCCTTCTCAACCAAATTTGAGTTGAGGAGGTAGAGGGAGTGTCTCCTATCAGAAATCAATCTTTTCTTATCTACATATAGGAGGTTTCTTTATTTATAGGTAGAAGGGGAGCTCCACACAACCAAACATTGTAAAAAAGATACACATAAAGACATGAGCTAGTTGTGGAATAATAACTCCCACATCTTGCAAAACTTAACTATTAGATTTAAATTTCTCACACTCTATTAAGTCTATAAAATTGTATATATTTTAGCAAAGTTTGATACTATTCTATTTTTACCATGACATGTATTATTTAAAATATAAAATATTTCGTAAGCAAAATAATATTACCTGATACTATTCTAATTTTTTACCCCTTTACAAAAGCTTATTAAAAATGTCATTTATAAAATTTCAGTACTTGATGCCCAACAACATATAGACGAGAGCTTTTTCCTGCACCTCAAAGGTTCTTATTACACCACCATAACCTTATGTTTGGAAGAGTGAAATGGAGGTGCGTGAGGGAGGGTGGTGCTGCTGTGGGGAGAGTGACGGCGTGTTGTAGTGGCGGTGGCGGCTATGGATAGACGGTTGGTGGTGGTTGGTCGTTGTTGACAGTGGCGGAGCAGTGGTGGTCCCTGCGAGGTGGTGTTTTTGACAGTGGTGGAGCAGTGGTGATAGTTGTGAGGTGGTGTTTTCGTCGGAAGTAAATTTAGGTGGTGTGTGCTTTTGTATTCCAGAATGCAGTTTTCGAAAGATTTTTGGAATTTACTTTTCGGAGGTGTTTATAAGTTTGAATTTTTGACTTCTGAAATGTAAAATTCAACTTTCAGAACAAGCTATTTCAAAAGTTATATTTATATTTCGGATAGGCTGTTTGAGAAGTATAATTTGACATCGGAATCCAAAAATAATTTTCAGAATGAGACATTTCAAAAGGTAAAAAATACACCTTCATAATCTTTCTAAAATAGGTCATTCCGAAAGTATTTTTGTTTTTTATAAAAGCTCTTCTCACAGGTCAAGCGGAAACAGCTTTCCAAATAGACTATTCCAAAAACATTTTCGTTGCAAGCAGATGGTGGTGACAGGATCGATGGAGGTGAACTGCAACTTAGATTATGAAGGTAAAGGTGAAAGGGAAAGGATAAATTGAGGTGTATTACAAAAGGATAAAACTGACAGTGTAATCTATCTTATCTTTAATAAAGGGCAGTTTCAAAAAATCAAAGGTATGGAGCTGCAGGAAGAAGCTCTCTATATAGACAAATTCTCACGCACGGGTCCAAAACAGTACCCCAATTGCTACCCTCCTGTGAAGGTTCTCTAAATTTATTACAGGAGTTTGGAAAAATGATTTACCAAAATCCATAGCCGGCTTCACCTGCGGACTGAGCCAAATATCTGCAGTACTATTGCGCTCGTCGTTTGATCTAGAACAGAGAAATATAAGCATTATATCCTTTTTTCAAATCGTATGGAATTCAGATGAACTCATTGTAGTGTCATATGTCACTGTTACCAAAAACAAGTTTTGTATTCAAGTTATGACGAAGTGGGAGGGAATGGGGTCTTGGGGTTGTTGAATTAAAGGAGTTCAAACATTTTGTAGGAAACACCAGTTCAACAGCCCAGAGAAGGGCCAGAAGCACAAATTTTATTTTCTTTCCTATACTTGCTTCATTGGAGATGAGGCAAAACTATAAGGTATTTACATCATAAAATTGTGATGTTCGACCAGAAAAATGGAAGAAGAAAATTTTTATCCTGTTATGTGTACTTCTAGTTTGTGGCACAATCATCATCGTTTACTACTTCTTGCTGTTCAATATTGGTTTCTAAGGTGGCTTGATCTACATTTATAGGAATGCTGAGTGGACCTTGTGGGGTTCCGAAAAGTGTAGTAAATATCTGTTGGTGGCATTCATGACAAAAGTAGACGTAAGTGAAATGGCCTTCATATGGGAGTTTATGTACTGCGGCTCCGGGTAGCACGCGGTGCACAAAATCAGTCATTGAAGGGGGCACCACTTTATCATCCATTCCCTGTTAACATTGAACAACAAGAAGTCATATTTCACGTAAAAAAGGTCAACTATTGGCTAACATTGAATTAGAGCAGGCAAGTAAAACTAAAGTTTTTTTTTCATTTTCATTTAGCTGAAATGTAAGCCTCTTGATGATTACATAAGAAACGAATAAAGACTTCTTAATTTTAGTTACCAACTACGCCAAGGGAAACATATACCATAAGGAACCATATCATAATTCAAGGTGTCTATACTTCACAATTTCAGAATGAAATGGCAACTTTAAATTCTGTTTAGTGGAAGGTACAGCAATACAATAGCAACATTGAAACCCAGTAACATTGAATGGAAATTAGGAATGAAACCAAGAAAACTTGTTGCTTGGTTCCACCCTATGCAACAGTTAAATGTTTTCCTTCCATGTGCTCAATATAGTATGCTAGACTACTGGGAACTTAAAACAGCTCAGGTTCCAAGAATGCAGTAATAATAATGATAACTGAAATGTGGACATACTACCAGGTAATGGGAGATAAGCAAATGAAAAAGGTCAAAGCAAGTTGCTTTAATAAGATATAAAAGGGAAAATAAAAGTTATATGGTTTTAACATTTAGAACCAACTGGCCAAAATGGACAAATTAGTTTCAAGAACTCCTGGAATGAATTTAAAAGGCAAGCAACAATTGAAAATGCTGAAAATTGGCTTGTTAATGTTTAGTAGTTTAAATTCGATACATTTAATGTTTTATGAATATTTCTATATATTAATACATTTTTAATATTCTTATTTGACATACTAGCTACATCCTAATCCAATATTATATCAAATATTTTCCAAATCTACATATTGCATCCTTTCTTTCAAGTGATTTGGTTTTATAAAAAAATGTAGTTTAAATTTAACTCAACCTTAGAATTTAGTCATATCTCTAGTCAATGCAAGATCTCTAATACACCTTCTTACGCCAAGAACTGAGTATCACAAGCATGGGAATGACTTGATAAGATAAAGTTTGCACTCATATGTTATAATTTAGTTATATCTCTAATCAATATGTGATCTCCAACAAGTTTAAATTAAATTGCTTTGATAGAAGAATGCAAGCAAGCAATTATGATAATATTACTATGTATTTATGTGAATGAAACAACACAAGGGGAATTGGGCGAAAAAATATAGATGCACTCACTTGCCATATATGTATAGGGCCAAGAAATCCTGTATATTCCTGAGTTTCAGTGAACATTGATTTAAGCCAACTGAGGCTACTCTGTATTTTCTTCTGCAATTTGAGGTCTGAAAGACTGAAACCCCAATTTGTGACTTGCAAAGCAGCTTCCTCCACAAAGGGTTTCACATTTCTTTGTCTGGTAGATTCTTCCAGATCCCTTTGCCAGAATTCCTCATAAATTGGATCTTCCATCAGTGCTTTATCCTGAAAGAGACATTGAAATCTTGCATGAGTGAATGTGCGTGTTTAAAAAAAAAAGAAAAACTCTTGGGAAAGCATGGGCCATCAGAACCTGCTTTTGGTGAAACAAATTTACATTGCTTTAAATTTGAACCAAAGTTCAGTAATAATTTTTGCTTTAAATCACATAACAGAGCTAAACCATATTTGAAAATGCCAAGAATGTCTTTAGCAATTGTATAAGGTCATCTCGTCCATATACTGATCAGTTAATTGGCACACCTCTAATTGTTTAGTCCATCTGACTAAGTACAGGCGACAGTCATAAAGTGGATCATCAATAAAAATGTTAAATGCTTGAAGTCAAATATGGATGTCACATATCAGTATTTGCCTCCGCTAAAGTGATAGGTGCAGTTTAAAGGATAAAGTACAGAATTATAACCATTGATTTGAAAAATCAACAGTTTACTGTAATAAATACACAAGTATGTCAAATATGAAGTTAAAAATATTAAGTATGCATCTTATTTTTTTAAGGAGCCAAAATATAAATATTAGATGTGTTGATTCAAAGATAAAAAGGGATAGGCAAAGTTTCCCTTACCCTCCTTCCAAGAGATAATGACAGCCACTTATCAATATGTCCATGCTTTCCTGACAAGAGGCTTCGCTGATAGAAGAAGGCTAGAAATCTAGGAAACCTCCGGGCTAAGAAGTACAAGAATTTTCTTCTCCGTGTCCATTTGTTCCAAGTTTTTCGTCTCTCTTCCTTCGTCATCATAGGATCATATGGGTTCACCATAGGAGCAAACATGGCTGCACCTGATAATTAACACGCAACATATTAATTTCATAATGCATGGCATGGTGCTTATTCCCTCTGAAAAACTTGATTATATTGTTGTGGCGCATTACACAAATTTATTACCTAATATACTTTTCAAAAAGCAGTACTTTCAAGAGGATGCAAAAGTTATAACAACTCACTTTAAACAAGTGTTTCAAGTGTTTTAAATGAGGGAAAATAACAAAAGGCCTAAATGAAAAGAAAAATAGTACAATAAAACATAAAGTAAACGACTAAAAGAGCTACAAAATTTGTGACGTGAACTGTATCAAAAGTTGAATGGACATAACAAAAGAAAAAAGCTCACGACAAGCAAAAGAGCAACTAATACCAGCAAGCCTATCAGGAATGTATCTAAGTGCAGCCCAAGCATGCATACTCCCGCTTGAATAACCAAACACCCAAAACTTATTCACACCAAGAGCATCCGCTAAAAATGCCATATCTGTTGCCGAGGATTCCAGGTTCCGTTTGGGATGAGGATCGCTCTCACCAAAACCAGGAAGATCATAAGTCAACAAATGAATACCAAAATCTTCCAGCACAGAATCTTTAACTCCAGGAATCCCTAATTCCAAAGAAGATGCCAAAAACTATTAATAGAAAAAAAAAATGTACCTCAAGCAGGTCTCCATAGTCTCACCCGTCTCTATTAAAATAAATTAGTAATGTTTAATTAATTGTCATGTAAAGACTAGTTGTGAGCAGTGATCACAGTAGGGTTGGACCATGAAACAACTTCCCCGCGATAACAAAGAATTAACAGCAACTAAAGTTAACAATTCAAAAGAAAATCGAACCTGCAAGCCTGGAGGAAAGAAAACTATGAGGAGCAATGATGGAAAACCTAGCTCTGTGAGACGGAACACCTTGCTCCTTATACGCCAGGTTCCTTCCGTCAGGAAGCACTACGCGAGAAGCACTCGGAGGATGCAGAAACACCTGCTTCACCGGCGGCGCGTCCGGATCACGCTCAAAATTCACATACAAAGCTGCAAACAAAAACAAATCAATCATAGACGGCATTAACAACTTCCATGAAGCTACTCCTAACCTGATCTAAAAGTGAACTTCAGAAATACTAAATTGATTTGCTCACATTGAAATTGAAGTTGATTACCTAAGAAGGCGAGAAGGAAAACGAAGAAAATGACGGACCAAGCGTGAAGAGGATCCTTATCCTCGGGCAAATACTCGTTGAAGAAGCTCAATTTGGCGAAAAGCTTAGCACAGGGTCCTCCCAGTCTTTTTCCAATGTAGGAATCTCTCCCTAAGTTTTTGACAATAAATGAATCTTCGTTGACCAAACTCTGCTTGACTATGTCTCTGCAACCTTTTCCGAACTCCACCGTCATCTCCGCCACCCCAACCATGAACTCCCTCGCGCACTCCTTCGTCTTCGCCCACTCCATCACGCTTCTTTCGCTCTCTTATTTTCCCCAAACAATCACATTCTGGAAGAAAAGTGTGAAAATGACTAAGAAGAAGAAGAAACAGCAGCGAAACGACGGTGAGTGAGAAAAATGGGAGTAGCTTTTGGTTGTTCACCTTTCTTCGTCTTAACCGTTGCTGTTCACGCTATTGCCCCTTCGTGTATCTCTTTTATTACTTCTTAAAAAATATTTCTCATTAATTAATTACTCTAATCTATATCCAAAAATAATTATTGATGTTAAACCACTTAATAATCTTTCATTTTTTTTAATTAAATTAAATTAAATTTCTATGGTCTCATCCTTGGCTTCGGAGGAATCACAATAGCCAAACACATAAGTGAAAAACTGAAAAGTTTTCACGTTTGGGTGACGCGCACTTTGCGGTGGAATCACGCTCAGTGGACGCTCCACCGTTAGTCGCCACGTGTAATCTGTTTTCTTAATTTATTTTATAATAATCACATCTCCGCACAAATTTCTTTCCTATTACTCTCATCAAAAATAAATTAATAAATATTTCTTATATAATTTTTTTAATTTATGAAGAAAATGTTTATATTTTTCTTAAAAATATTCATAAAAATGTTTGTCCAAACACTTCTCTTTTTATTGTAGGAAAAAAATGTCTGTTGTGTTGTGGTAATATATTTTTGGTAGAAGTTGGATATTTGTTATTATTTTTTTAAATATTTAATATAATGAAATAATTTTTCTTTATGTATTAATTTTCCATATCTTTTTATCCCTATATAAAACGTCACAATGGAGCATAAAATATTTGCGCAATTCAAAGTACATGTCATGATGTAACCAAAAAAAGTTGCATGTCATGTTATATTTATCATCCAAAATTTTGATAAATAAATAAGTCTCGAATATATATTTTTTGTCACTACTTTAGTATGGCTATTTAGTTATTGGAAGATTCCTTTTATTATTTTGTATCTTCTAATAAAGACGTATTAGCTACTTGATGCATATATACGAATGGATGGCTCATACTGTAGGAAGTAAATTTAAAATGTGTAATTTACTTACGCTTAAACATTTTCGTAATCCCTATAAATAAGCATTTGTTAATTTAGTCTTTGTAAAAAAAATTCTTTAAGTTGACCTGGTCTAAAATTAAAAATCATTATTTTTTTGCCATTTGTGAATTTCTAGAAATACACTTATTTTTTAAACTAAAAACAAGTATTTGACATTCCATTACTTGGTTCGATATGCAATGCCTTGAAACCAAGCCACCTTAAGAATTGAGAACCTATTTTCATGATCTTACGTAAAAAAACACGCACACACATTTTTTAGCGTGAGGTTTTTCATGTTATGTATAAATTAAAAAATAAAATTTTACATAAATTATAAGTTTTTTTTTATAAATTGACTTATATTAGGTTAGTTTTAAGTTTAAAATTTTTCATTTTTTAATTTATCTCTTCTAAATATAAAGAAGCTTTTCCAGAAATTAAAAAATAATAATAAACGACGACATGATTAAGTAAAAAAGAATAATATCCCTATCGGATAATAATAAAAAATTATTAAAAGTATATTTCTAGTTCTTGTTAAAAAGAGATTATGAATAAATTTGTTAGAATATATGTCAATAAGTTTGATATCGACTAATTAAATATGAAATAAATATTATAAATGTTATGAGCGATTAAATTTTTGTAAGAATGTGCATACTAATTAACAATAAATTTTAAATCCTAGTAAAGTTTATCAAACTATATGATTAATGAGAAAGATGTTAGTTAAGATCTTTAATATCAATTCTTTTATTAATAAGGTTGATAATCATATATTTTAATAAATACTATCACTTTGTTTTGATAAATAAGAAAATGAATTTGAGATAGTGAATTTGAGTTAAAATCAAATAAAGTGTGAAAAAAATTGAGCTCTTTGAATCAAAAGAAAAATAATAGTATTTAAGTAAAAAAATTAAAATTTTATAAATTATGTGATAATTGTAATTGATAAAATATTTTTATAGTAAATAAAATTATAGTTAAAATTAAATATAATTAATTTGTAGAGTGTAATTAATGAATTATTATTTTTTAATTATTAAAATTATGAGATTATTAATTATTTTAAAATAAAAGTTATATTATTATTGCTAATGATATTATTATTTTATAAATTTATTTTTTTTCTTATTATAATTTTAATCTTATTATTATTATTATTATAATAATTATTTATGATTTTATTTTAAATGTGATTCCTATAAATGAGAAGAAACAAGTTTTATACATATCTGAATTCAAAAAGAAGTTTCAGCAAAATTTTAAAAGACATTTCAAATAAGAAAAATGCATCCTACATTGTATCACAAACATTCACCCTTGAAATCTTATATCTCACCTATAAACATTACACTCTCATATTTATCAAAATTAAAAAAATTCAATTACTTATTTTTTCTCTAATAGCTGCATATGTTTTCGTTGCTTTATGTCTTAATCAAATTTCATTGATATTCATTTTGAAAAGAAAAAAAAAAACAACAAACAAAAGAGCTCAATTATTGTTTGCAAATTGATTTCATATCATATTTATATAATAACTATAAAATTTCAAGATGATTCGTCGAATGTAATTCCATATATATAATATGTTCAAATATGATTAGTATGGGAAACTTGTTGATATAATTTCACATATATATAATTTAGTGTTTCTATAAAATAAAATGCTAATTAACTGAGAACTGATATTTATATTGACAAAAAAATCACTACTTAAAAATCTAATTTAAATCCAAAATTACTTAGAATGAAGACAAATTTTAAAAATATAATTGATCATCTCAATTTAATTATAACATCCTGTTAATTATGAGAGTTAAAATATAAGATAAAATGAAAACCTATTAATATTAGTGGATAATTACGTACATTACCAACTAATTTAGATTATATTAAATGAACATTTTAAGAAAGTTATCATAAAAATATTTTTAATTAAATGACAATTTAATTTTGTATACATAAACTATTTATTCACTTTTTCATTCTTCCAAGCCATCATAATCCTATCATACATGTAAGTGGTCCATGCTCTTCCTTTGTGGTTGGAAGTTGGAGTGAGGGTTGTTAATCCAAAACAAAGGATAATTAGTCAACGAGCTTAGCCAAACGTAATTAATTTTTCAGAAAAAGAAAGAATGTGAGAGGTTATGTCACATGTTTAACTTTTCTTAGCATTTCAAAAGGTTTATGATAGCTCTGTCGGTGTTATCTTTTTGTTTGTTGCATGGGATCAGATTCTTGTGCCCACCAACTCCATAAAACATTGTTCTAAGAAAAAATTTAAAAACTTTATCAATCAAATCAAACAAAGGCTGAACACTCCCTTTGATTTAATTCTGATAAATTCATATTTTAAAATATTTTTAGAAAACTTTACATGTAATGTTATTTATAAAATATGTTTCAATTTTACAAATTTATTTGCATAAAATATTTGTTTAACGAGTTTAAAACCCAACAATAATTAGTAGGTTGCACAAACACAAAGAAACACTTAGAGCAACATATTAATAGAATCGTTTCATATTAAGAGGGACAAAATATTTGGCATATGCCAAATGTGTCTCCTTTGTCCCATTCCTTGTATATAAACTTGAAAGAAAAAAATAAATAAAAGTCCAAAGGGAAAAGAAAAATTACATGTATTATTTAGGTTAAATGATGAATTTGACCCTTAAACATGTGGAATAGTTCAATTTAATTATTGAAAGAATGAAATGTTTTATTTTAGTTATTGGATGTGTACAGAGTTATATAATAATGTTTTATTGTTTCATTTTATCATGAAATTACAATATTAGAGATTAATTTATTTTTTTTACACGTTTAAAGGTTGAATTAGATGTTTATTATTTTAAAAATAAACCAACACTATTTCACACTAATTTTTTTTTTTAAAAAATCAGGCTCCTTATATATTAATCTCAAAACATTTTTAAATTTTTTAATAACTAAATTCTTCATGTAACTTGGTTAATAGATAATTTTGGTTCATTATCTCCTGCGCTTTTGGCATCATGAATTAATCACATAATCGTAAGTTCCGTTCAAGTTTATATGCAGTAAAAGAAGTTAAATCATAAACTCGCAAAACTGTTATATTAATATTTTAAATTAAAATAATAACTTTTTTTCATATAAAAGCACCTACAAACGAACCTAATACTTGGAATACTTCAAATTTCTGATGTATATCTTCTTATTTCATCATATTATTAACTCACTTTTCCGCATCTATACTAATTTTCTAAATGAAGAGGTTGAAGTAAATACGAAATTAATTTGTTTGCGAGTATAAGTGATTCAAAGAAAAGTTGTTGAGTTGAAAAGTTTATAAATATAAAAGAATAAACTATTCAACTTCATTTCGCGTAAATTATCATCTTTCTAAAATATTTTTTTTTCTAAAATTCTGAATGATGTATTTATTTTTTCTTACACCAGAGTTCACCTTAAATATCTTAATGGAAAGTAAAAAAATTTGTCCCATTGGACTTTTACTTTTAGTAAATTTCTCTGTTTTTTCTTGAGTTAGTTTTTAAAAAAAGTTGCATGTATTATTTCTGAAACAAATATGAATATTTGTTAGTCTCCGAACCTGAGAGTATATCTAGACTATTTGTTAAAGTCTTTTCTGTATATATTTAGTTTTTATGAAAAATAGAGAAGTTGAGAATTTAAACTTGATTAAATAAGTGTTAACATGTATGGGAAATTAGTTATATGTTTTTTTATACATTATTTTAAGATAAATGATTTAGATATAAAAGTAAAGTGGTCACAACATTTGAATTGTAATTTGAATATATTTCAAACTGTTTGAATCTCAAAATAAATGTTTAGTGATATAATGAAGATGTTTATGATATAATATGAATAAATATTTTCTGTAAACAATTTGATTAGCTATGTATTGTATGCTTGAGATACTAAAATATTTGAAAGTGTTTGAGATAAAATTTATATAGTTTGAATAAATAGATTTTAAATTAGTCATATTATATGTTTTAGTGGTTAAAATTTGAAATATTTCAATTAAGTCGAATTAATTTAAGTTGTTATTGCAAAACAAAATATTTCATGTTATGGAGAGTAATTGGATGAACATAACTTTTCTTTAGCACGACTTTTCTTAGCAAAATTCAGTTAATTGAAAATCAAAGAGTTTTGGTCTTTAAATTCATCACATTTGTTAAGCAATTTATTTTATGAAAACTCCTAATTATATAATGATAGAAGAGCAAAGTTTTCCATAAACAACCAAAATTTCGAAGTTTTCTCTAAACAACCAAAATCTGCAGGCCAAGCTTACAAGCTTTTTTGGATGGTTGGACAAATTGTAACATATTTTTAATTTGTTGGCCACCAAAGTGTTGACTAAGGAAAATAGTGTTTTTTTTTTTTTAAATACTTATAAATGTTAAAATATATTTATCTTTCATTATAATGTTATATTGTAATTTATTATCACTTAACTTAAGTTGAATATATATATAAATATTATGATAGTATGATTGCGATTTGTGTAAACATAATTCATTTTACAGAGAAAATATTGTGTTAAGATGTTTAAGTTATATGTTGATTTTGGGATTTATAAAAGAGAGATATTTAAGTTATATATTTTTATTTTGAGATTCTAAAGGAGATTATCTGGACTCACATCAAAGAAAATATTAGATTATAAGAGTTGAAAAAAGTTCTTAAAACCTAATATATATTGTGAAAAATAACTGTCTAATAGATCATAAAAATTTATAATGTCATATGAGTTTCTATTATATAGTTTTTGTTCTGAAAATTTAGTGAAGACAATATAACGTCCATAACCTTAAATCTAATTTAATTATGGACATTACACTGGATTTCAATCCTACCATCATTAAACCGTGGAAGAGAAAAGTAACATCAATCTTGTGTGCCTATTTTTCCCATTAGTGACTTCATTACAATTTCTTTGAAATGACTATTTTTTAATTGAATGTTTGTGCGTGGTCGTCATTCTGGTATGATCTGATAATACTAGGAATGAATGTCATTCTGGTATGATCTGATAATACTAGGAATGAATGTCATTGTTTTTCAACGTATTGTGCATCACATGCAACCAATTTAACATTTAATAATATCATCATACACTTCGTTGTCCTTTCAGTCGATTTTTTTTACTCATTCAAAAATTATTCTTTTATGCGAAGCCAAAGGAAATAAAGAGTAAATTGGGGGAAATAAAAAAAAATATATTTTTCTGAAAAACATTGACGGAACGACACACTGGACTATTGTTTATTGGCAAAAAAATTGAAGCCTGGCTGAGAGTGTAAAATAAAAGGAGATGAAAAATAAGGAGAAAAAAAAAATAAAAAGAGTCATATTTAGGATGTACGAATATTTACTAGATGTAAAAGTAGAGCGTCAACCACGTCAATCCAGCCAAGCCTCTTAATCTTCTTCTTCTTCTTCCAAGTCTCTCTCCTCTGTCCAAATATTGTCCTCTGCCCAGAGTGGGCAACCACATGTTGCTCTTTTGTCCTTCCACTCAGCACCACAGTTATAGCAAAATTCGAAACCACATCTGGAATCACAACAAAGCATGAATTAGAAGTGAAAGAAGCAATGGGCCAACATACTATTGCTTGCTGTTGAAGATGTTCCGATTCAACACTAATGACTTACTTCTCAATTCATCGAAATCTGAAAACTTTATATACATATATACGCATATTACAACTAAAGTTATTAGTTTCAGTCATCTCTACTGCAATGGCAATGAAAATTATTTTTCTAATCATGTTCAAAGGAAAATTTTGTCGTACTTATACAACCAATTATACTTTATGATAGTGTTGTTGGCCTTTAAAGGGACAACTGCAAAAAAAAAAAAAAAAAAAAAAAAAAAAAAATTAAAAAAAAAAAAAATAGGTAAAAAGGAAAAAGAGGATAGGGGAAAAAATAAAAAATTTTTTTGACACAAAAAGAGGGGAAAAAAAAAAAAAA
>Ga0099824_1007279_pt1 | contig 14750 bp, 4 predicted proteins | sample SiratrowhiteBW_FD_76837 | JGI IMG/M metagenome (GOLD analysis project Ga0099824, IMG submission 76837) | Root nodule microbial communities of legume samples collected from California, USA - Siratro white BW | ecosystem: Host-associated > Plants > Roots > Nodule | place: USA: California...
TAATTTTAATTAAATTCATATGAATTTAATTTAAATAATAATAATAAGAATAATTTCATACAAATTTAATTTAAAAAGTATTTATTATTATTGAATTCACTTATTATTAATTATTATTATTATTATGTTATTTTATTTTAATTTAAAAATAATTATTATTATTATTACATTCATATGAATTATTCTTATTATTATTATTATCATTATCTTATTTTGTTTTAATTTAAAATAAATTTGTATGTCTTAATTTTTTTATTACAACTTTGTTAATTATTATTATTAATTTTTTTGTTAATTGTTAAAGTAACAAACATAGTGCTAAATAATTAAAAAATTATATGTTAATTATTATTATATAATGATTATTATTTTTTTATTAATTGTTAAACCGAACAATCATAATATCAAATAATTAAAAAAATGAATGGAGAAAGAGAAATGATTTTAATTAATGTCATTAATTGAAATTACCAGCATGTCACTTTTATTTTGACCAGTTTGAAATTATGTCTGTCTAGCTGGCAGAATTTACATATTTTGGTAAATAATTTTTTTTACCCATTTTAGGAATTAAAATTGAAAAGGATACCAAAATGGAAAAAAAACCAAAATTTTATGTGTTTTGTTCATTTAACAACTTTTATCAAAAAACTATTGCATTGTGTATGCATGCCTATTATGTTGTTGGTCAATTTGTATGTGACAAACCTGACTATATCATATAAAAATTGAATAGATCATAAACACAATGATCTCCAACTATGTTATAATTTTCTTTCATTATTGTCAAATGCAGCTAATGATGAGAACCAACTCCAGGAGTCACCCAGTGATAATAGTATTAGCCTTTTACCAGCTTCAACTGGGAACACAGGAAACTCCAACGCGGTATAGATATAAAAGCTGTTTATTTTGTGATTTGATTATCTAAGTGTAGTTGTAGTAAAATAATTGTAAAACTATTAACTTGAGTTTAATTCTGAGAGTCTCTCATTATTAGATGCTTCAGATTGTTAAGATCAAATTGGCTTCGAAGAGAAAAGGGAAAATGAAAGAGGCAATGAAGAAGAATCTACTCTACGTTAAGAATATGAACCGAAAGAAGCCAACGTTGGTTAGCGCAGGCACTGTTGACGGAAGACATCTTCTTACAGATCATTGATTAATGATTACTGTACTTATGTGAAAACAAAATGATTACTGTACTTATGTGAAAAAAAAAATGAAAATTTGTTTACGATACCTATGTTTTTTTTCCTCTTTTCTTGGGCTGTTGTAGGCTCTTAACTTCTTATTACTCATAACTGATTGGTGATATACCCGCTTGCCTCTGAAAAGTACCATGTAATAATATCTGTTTATTCATTTATGTGACTGTGAAAAGTTTTTTTTATTTTCTAAAATTTAGCTTTAGAAATTTGACTTATAAAAGTGTTCTTAAAATATACAAAACAAAAACTGAATCAAACACAATCTATGGGTTCCCAAATATTTACTTTTGAAGATATCAACATTCCGTCCGATGCTGCAGAACAATTCCTTTGTGAAGAAAAAGACATGATCAAACTGCTGGCTTAGAAAAGAATGATATGTCAACAAACATTGTACCATAGACTTAAATAGTTCTTTTACTTGAAAGTCTTACCTGGAGATGCACTCACCAAAGCTAGAATTAAGTAAAAAAACATATATTAAGGTAACTAAATTGGATTATTATAATTAAGGAGATTGATAATTATGGGTCTTAATAAAGAGGGTCCTACATTAGTCTATAATGGAAAGACTGATTATCATTCTTATAAACAGAGGAGTAACTCTCTGTTTTTTGAAGTCCTTTTACAGGTACTTCTAACCAAGTACACTAAAATCACTTAAGAACAAAAAGTCAAATCTACGAGAATTTATAGTAATCTTGAAAGAATTTTGATCAACTTTTCTAATCTTTAAAGGAATCTCTCCAAAAACTCTCAAGTGATGTTTTGAAAATGTTTTTCAAACTTTGTAGAAGGAATTTCGTGCTAAAAACTATGTTGCACATAGGTTTATATGGAGAACCCTGCATTGTTAAGTAAAAATAGTCAATTGTTTTTTGAAAACAATCAGTTGTTTTTCTTTCATCACAAAAACAACAAATTGTTTTTCAAGAACAATTGATTGATTTTGTTCTGCAGCACCCTTTTTCTTAATATGATTTTCAAAAATGTATTTTCACTTGGTAACATAGAGAATATTGCAAGCAAATAATTAAATGACAAACAAATGCAAAACACTCTATACTACCCCAACCAAGGTTGTCATCAAATCTTCATACCAAGGTTCGTTAATCATTCCAACATTGAAAAGTCAAAGATGACTTAAGTAGCCCCATATGAGGTATACGTGGGAACTTGCCTTCCAAAAGACACTTCTAATTTAAGATTAATTCTCTCAAGTTTTTATTCTCAAGTTTATACTTTTCTCAAGTTTTTTTTTTTAATTTCTACAATTTACAAACATTTATTTTTCTAATATCTTCCTTCAAAGCGTTAAGACTCTTTCTTTTTTTATTTTTTCATCTACATCTTCATTTGTCATATTTCTTTTATCTATTCTTCATGTCTTCTCTTTCTTTCTTCAACAAGTTCTTCCTCATCCTCATATGTATTAGGAACTAAATACATTGTTATTAGGGTTTTTATATCTTTCCTTTTAGTATATTAGTATTTTAATTTTGTCATTATTACTTATATTGATTCATGACTTGATCTTTTTTTGAGTGTTGGGAAATATTATTAAGGTTAGAAAATGAGTTAAGAATGATCAAAAATCTTTTAAATTACTTCCAAAAACCTTAAATAACCACACCATTACAAACCTAAACTAATAAATATTATTACTTTTCCAAATAAAATAACTTTCACATTACATAGAAAAAAAAAAAAGAGCATGGATTGGATAAAAAAAACTTATCAAAATTCTCATGTATACTCTTAATTATTTCTTAACTTGGATTTTTTAAAAAAAAATGATGGTAAAAAATTTGGTTGATAGAAAAGTCAAAGAATTAATGTTCTTACATATAATATTTATAAAAGGTAGTGATTTTGAGAAATAAAAATAAGAATAATGTTCTTACATATAATATAAATAGTTTTAAAATATATTTTAAAGAACTAATTTAAAAACATAATTTAATACAAGTATTAATATAATATTAGTTTTTATATTTTTCATCAATTAATTTTTAACTTTTACTTTCATCTTTTATTTTTAAAATATGTATTATTAATGGAAATATATATACATATATACGAATCAAGCTTTTAAATATTATTTTTTATGTAATAATATATTTATATATAGAGATTCTAAAGAAAAATAATACATATAGTCACATTTCAATTATTAATTTCATAATTATATTACGTTTCCTAAATACAATACTTAAGATTGTTTAAATAAAAATATTTTGTTATATCTACATCTACATTTATGAAAACACTATACTGTTAATATTAACTACTAAATTAAAATGTATGTCATAAATACAAATTTCATTCAATGTATATAAGAAAATAGGTTAGAATATTTTTTTTAAGAAAAATATTCAAATTTTCTTTACGTATTTGTAAAAGAAAAAATTAGATATTATAATAAGCGTGTAGCAAAACATTGCAAGAAATTAAGAAGAAATATTCAACCATTACTATTTTTTATGTAAATACATCAAAGAGATATTTTTTTTCATTTTTTAACAAATAGGTGTCATTTTTTTTTATAAAAATAACACGATTTTAAATAGAAAAGTCATATCATTCATACACAACTTAAAATAAATACAAAATTATATAAAAATGAATTGAAATTATATTACATTAACAAAATGTTAATTTATTTTTTTATATTAAAATTATATTATTATTACACAAATTTAATTAATTTTTTATTAAAATCATATCAAGTTAATACGAGTTAAAGTGAAGAAATAGTATCTACTTATAAGAACTTCTCCATTTTTTGTAAAAGAAAATCTTTCGCCTATTTGATAAAAAATGAAAAAAAAAAAAAAGCATCCGTGCTTTTACCGTATTTTTTAATTATTAGTTTGGTACGAATTCTTTATTATCGAATTATATCACATCATTTATTTGGTTTGGGAGGAATTGAATAAATAATTTTTTTAATTAGGAAATTATTTGTCGCAGTGTTGAACAGAAATTCCATGTAAATTCACGGGGCGTTCAAATCAATCACTTGGTTCGGTAACAAATTTCAGAGTGGTGTTTTAAGATAATAAATAGAACTCTTAAAACAAAGCCAGATTACGAGAATACGCGTCACTCCACTCGTTCACAGCACCGGTCCGGCACGGCCAAAGGAAATTGTAACGGCGTTTTTCGTAACGACCGAAAACAATAATATATATAAAAAAAAAAAGAGAAAGGAAAAATATATCAGTCACTCACTCGCTAGTGAAAAAGCCACACAACCTTTATTCGCCTCGGTTTTTTCTGTACACTTCTTCTTCTTCTTCTTCTTCTTTTCGTTCCTTTCTTGTTTTCTATAATAAGAGGAGTTTTTGGGGTCTCCCCTTCTGTGACTCACTGTCTAGGGTTTTGTTATTGGTGGTGACAGAGTGAAGATGATAGACTTTGCGCGCGTGCAGAAGGAGCTGGTGGAATGCAGCAAGGACTCAGAGGGATCGGGCATCAAAGTGAGTCAGAAAAGCGACGATCTTGTCCAGTTAATCGGCATCATTCCGGGTCCTGTTGGAACTCCCTATGAAGGAGGCACTTTTCAGATTGATATTACATTGCCAGGTGCGATAATTTCTTATTCCTTTTGCCTGTTTCTTTCATTACCCTATATTGTATCTTGTTTTTCCCTAGCCCTAGGGTTTCAATTCCCCTCAATTGTTGGGCTCCTTCTTTCGCTGCGCCTTTTTATTATTGTTTCGTTGCTTTCGTTGCAGAGGGATACCCGTTTGAACCCCCCAAGATGCAGTTCAAGACTAAAGTTTGGTACAAAAATGAATTGTTATTTACTGCTCTGTTTTCTTTCTTTTTTGTGGTTGATGTGAGTGTGTGGAGCACGGAGTCCCTAGCCAAACTGATATTGTTAAATCTTTTGTTTTCATTTATGCAACTCTCCATGGGTATGGAAGGGGGGAAAGTGTTTCTTGGTTTAGTTTGGAAAGTTATTACACTTTGTTGTTTGGGATATATTGACAAATTGTAATGTAAAACAATGATGCAGTGCAAAACCATCGTTCGGTACGAAAATAAATTGTTATTTACTGTTCTGTTTTCCTTTTTTAAAAGAAATCCTTGTTTCTTGGGCTGAAATTTGATGTGAGTGTGTCGAACATGGAGTCCTTAAAGAAGCTGATACTGTTAAATTTTTGGTTTTCATTTATGTGCAACTCTCTGTGGGTATGGAAAAGGGGAGAAAGTGGGTTGTTGTTTGGGAAATTGATAGTTTGTAATGTGATACAAGAATGTGCTTGGGGTTTGGACTGGAAGGTGAGCTTTTCCTAGACCTATGTGTTGTCATATATTCATGGATGATATAGGTAATTGTGGTGTGGTTTTGTGCTAGGGTTCCTCCTGATTCGATTTTGTCATTGATGCCGCTTGAGGTGCATTTTAACCCACTAGAGAAGCTCTATAGGGTGATCCTCTTCATAGGATAGAGTATGGTAGTGTGACACATTTTTGTCTCTCGATCTTTTAATACGATGAGTTTTGTATTTCATCATGTGTGTATGTCAGCTATGTTTCTGTTGTGAGAGATTCATATTATTATGTTAGGTAAATTGACAAGTTTTATGTGTTGGCTGCCGAGGGTCTAGCACAACCCTCCTCCCTTAGCAGGGCTTGGGACCAGCTATGCATAAACGAAGTTCTCTCATTGACTATTAAACTGACAAAAGTTATACCTCACTTGTTTCGGTGTTCTCTCAAATTTGGAGAATAGTGAGTTCCCCACAAGTTTTGTTGCAAACTCGAGTTTTCAGTTGCCCCCCATCAGGAGTTCTGACTTCTGAAGAAGCTTTTGATGTTTTGAGTTTATTTTTTCTTTCAGCCTCTATAAAATGAGCTATGCAAATATAACATTGAATACATCACTATCAGAAAATGGTCTGTTTGGTTGATTAATGTGTGGATTTTATTGTCTCTGTTAAACTTTTGTAGGCACCCTAATATCAGCAGCCAAAGTGGAGCTATTTGCTTGGACATCTTGAAGGACCAGTGGAGCCCGGCACTCACTCTGAAGACTGCACTTCTTTCTGTGCAGGCACTTCTCTCTGCCCCTCAGCCTGATGATCCTCAAGATGCCGTGGTGGCACAGCAGGTATGACTCATTCTGTAGTGCAGCTGTGTCTCTACTTATGTGAAATGCTAAAGCACAGTATATTGAAAATTATATGCATGTTTAGTTTTGCTAGATCAACTTTTGTGATTGTATTCCTGTCTGTCTATGGATAATGTAGTACCTGAAAGACTATCAGACATTTGTTAGCACTGCCCGCTACTGGACTGAAAGTTTTGCCAAAGCATCGACACGCGGGATTGAAGACAAGGTACTAAGCTTGTTCTTCCTTTTTATTGTTGGAATATGGATGCACATTATCGAGCGTAGACCATCCTGTGACTTTGTCTTAACATTCATGCAGGATTTGTTTTGGATAAATTGGTGGTTTAGTCTATTGTTTTACAGAAGCATATATTCTCATGTATCTAACTTCACTTTATTACATTATTTATTGATTATTGGCATGTATAACCTGTTTAAGAATATATCGTGCTTTTGACATGGATAGTGCAAAATAATGATATCTAAGCTACTTTGGTAATTATTTTCATATCCATTGTTCATGAATCTATTATTTCAATACTTGTATATGGTAATTTTATAACGCTTGCAATTTCTTTTTAATTTGGTACAGGTACAGAAACTAGTTGAGATGGGATTTCCAGAAGCTCAAGTAAGGAACATTCTGGAAGCTGTTGGTGGTGATGAAAACTTGGCTCTTGAGAGGTTGCTGTAGTCCCAAGTTTGAAGTATGTTCTAAAGCGTTCTGTCATTGTCAAGTTTAGGATGACATTGTCGCCATAAGACGATGGAACCGTATAGACAAAAAGGTTAATTAAATATAGAGTCGTATAAATCTATACTTGGCGTATCGTATAGTCCTTTTCGTTAACTTTTGACTTCTTTTTTCCTTGGAAACTTGGGTTCTCGACTATTTCTGATGATCATATATCAGTCATGAAATTACATGCCTTGTTGGCAAGGTTTCTGCTTAATAGAAGAGTTACTTAATTACTCTATTGACAGTTTATGAATTGAACCCATTTCAGAATCAAATCTTTTCTTAAACTGGGGCTAAGGCCCAATACCATAACAAAACCTATTTGCTTCCTCCACTCTCCCCATTTCTTACTCACCTCCCAGTTTTTGAAAATGATTAATTTGTTCTTTATAACAATCATGGCAATTGAGGTGTCTGACATTGATTTTTTTTTTTTTAAGTTTATTCTAGATCCAGATCACACCATATATAATTAGAATAGCGAAGTTTTAGAGTGAAAAAACATTCTACCGAAAATATTTTAGGTTATAAAATTTAAAATAATATTTTTTAGGTCCAAATTATATAAAAAAAAAAACCTATACCATTTTCGAAATATAATTACAAATTTTGAATTTAACAATTTATTTTTCTTTCACTTCTGCTGGGTCAATTTGAAATCGCGACATATTTCTAGAGCTTATTTATATTTTTTTTCTTCATGTTTGTAGCATGTTTTCTTTAGAAATCGTATTTTAAAGTTTTTTTTTACAAGAACATGCTTTTTTAAGATTAATTGTTTTTTTTATATTTTTTCAATGTTTAAATGTTTTTCTAATTTTCTAAAATGATGATTTTTAAAAAAATAAAAATATTTTGTGCTTATTTGTGAAATTTTTTTGGTTGGGAGTGTTTTTTTTTTAATTTTATATTAAAAGAATTACTTGAATATAATGTTGTATTTTTTATTTATTTCATAAGAACGTTTTTATAATTTTAGATGATTCGATGTAATTAATTATGCTAACTGAATGTAATTTTACTATTAAATTCAAGTTTTCATTGCAATAAAATAAATTCAATAAATTAGGAAAAAATATTTAAAAAAACTATTTTTCATTATCTACATGGATAATTTTTGTCATTATAACCTTTGTTCATAATTTGTTTTATTTTAAATTCATTCATCCATTTTGTTAAAGAGTATGATATGTAGATATAGTATATAGTTGGGTTTTGTGATTGTTTAAGACTATTTGAAGATTAAGAATGAAGATCGAGTCAGATAAATAATTTTTACGTTTGATTATATAAAATTGAACTTATAAATATTTTGTATGTAATCTACTAGGTCAACAAATGTTAGTAATTGTAAGTAATAAGAGGAACAATCGAAAATGATAAGAGGTCAAGATAGTTGAAGAGTTTCAAACTCTAAACAATCACATCACAAGTTATTTTATTTAATTGTGTATTACACTAGTCATTCACTAAGTTGGGGAGTCACTATTTCCTGAACATCAAACTTGAAATTTTGTCAATTATACTATTGGACAATACACATGGTATTACGATACAACATCTATTACAAGGTCTATTATAACAACGTTTTTGTTAGTTTTGTATCTATGTTTTAATGTGTTTTTTGTTAACATTTTAGTTTTCTATATATGCATGGGGCTATGCTCATCTTGAAAGTAACTTGTATTTCTCTATTCATGAATAATATTTTACGTCTTTTCTTCTTCATTTTCTATTTTTCTTTCATTTTAACTAAACACTAAGCTTTTTTCATCATACATGTTCAATATGGTTTCAGAGTAGAGTAAAATATGCATTGCGCCTTTTGTTTTTCTTTTGCCTTTTTTGTCAGTAACTTTTGATTAAGAATATGTTTTCTTGTTTTTTTATGGGAAGTGAGAGACAAAATACCATGGAACAATCGAAAAACCCCTCAAGCTCATATTACTTACATGTTGAGGAAAATCCTGGATGATTCTTGTTAATCCTCAAGTAAATGCAACTAATTACCATTAGAGTAGAGGTATAAAGTGCACTTTGCTCTCCAAAAACAAACTCAAATTCATAGACATAAGTATTGTTCTTCCTCAACCTGGTGAAACTCTTTTTTATGCTTGGAAAATGATGGAGAACTATATGAAAGACCACATGTTGGGCCTTTGACCAAGATCATGGCTAGAAGGTTGAGAAGGAAGAAGAACCTCAAGGGACTCTTCTCTTGTGGAGGGTAGACTATTAGAAACTTTCCTTTTTTTTTTTTCTTAGTCTTGTAAAGTGTAAAGAAGTAGCACTCTACAAAAATAGAATTAGATTTTTGTACAGGCATAATTTATCTCGTTCTATAAAAAAGAGAGGCATAAGAAGGCTAATTTTGAGCCTAAAAGGGCTAATTTTAGGCCTAATTAGGATTTGACTTTAGGAGTCAAAGCCCTAACGGGCAACCCTCATCATTAAGGAAGTCAAAACCCTAATTGAGGAGGGCCAAACAAAACTACATGACACACCATGCAAGACCATATGGCCAAACACAAAAATAGGAGAGTTTCGGAGCTTATAAACACTTGGTTCTTCCAAGAACCAAACGATGTGGGATTCCTTGCAAGCATAGGTGCTGAAATGTGTTGTAGTTGCACTTCATTCTATTTTGACCCACATCACCTAGAGCATTGAGTGATAGGAGCCCAAGCCTATAAATAAAGGCCTATCCCTATACTTGTTGAATGATTAGATGGTCTAGCAGTTGGTAGACAGTCTAAGGTCCCTTAGATGATATAATCATCTATCATGATTTTGATGATAACAAATACTCAAAGCATATGTTTGGACTTGTCTAACTTTGTTTTATGTACAAAATTTTTTTATAGTATGTCAACAAATATTTTGCTTCCAATAGCAAGTGTACTAGTCACAAATGTAGTAAATAATAAATATTGTTCTTTCCCAAATGACTTGTGCTATACACAACAATAATCACAATTATAATAAAATTAGACTAACGAATGACTCCATGATTTTGAATGGTGTGCGAGAAAATAAAATATAAAAAATTAAATATTTTTATGGATTTTTGTCAAATATTGGATTGTAGAAAAATGTTAAGGATTGATGAAATGAATTTCTTACAGTTAGACTTCACCATATCTCACTCTAATATATAAAACCAATTATCTTCTTTCCTCCCAATGCCAATGTCAATCCACAATAATACCCAAACCCTAATTTCTTAGGTGAATGAGCCTAAGTTTCCCTAATAACCATCAATTCCTTGATCAATTATATAAAAAAGACTTGTTTTTGTCTCAAGGGTTTAAGACAACAAATGAATCATGCTATTTTCCTAAATACAAGCTTTCATTGAGTATTTTAATTCATATTCAGATTACAAATGATATTTACCCTAAGAATCAATTATTAAGCCATGAATAATAACCACAACAGACATTAAACACAGAATCAAAATACTGATATTGAAAGAAAAAGACATATATATAAAATCAATATTGATTACATGAGAGTTTGGTAAGTTGCATCTAACCCCAAAAATAATGGGTTTAGTTCCTCATAGTCATGTGAACACTAAACATACAAGATGATGGATGAAATTCCTCATATGCTTGTGCCAATGTGTTCTTCCTTAGAGTTTTTGAACGTGAATTCATGGTTCCTAAAGAGGTCCAACTAAATATTTGCGAATTGAAGTGGTTTGAAATGTTAGAGATGGAAGTTGGAAGGATTTATAGAGGTTAAGCCAACACACTAGGAGGAAGTAAAATAAGTCTTGAAGAAGACTACTCTTTGAAAAGCTCAAGAATAAGTAGAGGCACCAAAATAATTTTGACAACACAACAATTCTCATTCATAAGCTCTTGATCAAGGCTCTAGCTCAGTGACCTCTTTATTCTTGAAAAAGATATGTCCTCACATCTTGCATGATGTTCACCGACTATAGACACCATTTGTTTCCTTCATTATTTTCCACCAGGATCAAATATCCATTTGTAGACAGTAAACAAAACTTGAGTGAATTTTATTTTAAAAAAAAATATTGAAGAAAGAATGTCTTTTATTTTTGAACCTCCATCTAATATCATTGAACAAATATTTTCAAAAACCTTATAGTGAGTGTGAAATATACTTTCTCGTTTAGACTGTTCTAATTCACTAGGTTGATTTTTCAATAGCCTTCTCACTATAATCGAGTCTTCTCACAAGGCTGTAATTTTTCTTCAAACTCTGAACATTTGTTTTCATAAAGAGAAGACGTAGAGTCTTCATTCAGATATTATAGGGTAATAGCTCCACCCTATCTCATATTTCATATTAGAGACCATTTTGAAATCATGGCGATTGATGTTAGCTGATGGGACTGACTAGTAGCAAATTGTGCTCCAAACATAGATACTAGGGTCTGAAAACAATCAACTGTAAACGGAGGCAACCGAGTAAACCAACTCAGTGCCACAACCTTCAAAGTGGTCAGAAATATTGGACATAGTGTGGCGTCCTTCAAAGTGTATAAACTACCTTGCGTAGTGTGTATATCTAGATGCTTGTCCGGATTGGTGGTTTCATCATAGATCTTGAAGGTGGGGGGTTTCTTCAATTGGGTGCAAGAGGGACTTCATGATCACATCAATAAACTCTTGAAAGAGATGGATAGAGGAGCTTCGCATCAAGTGTTGGCTACCAATCGTCCGTTTTGAAGGGATAGGTCTAACAGACAAAGTCTTCTGTTTTTGGGTCAACAACTGTCGAGTCTTCTTTGTCTTCCAACTTTCTCTTCAACTTGATGTTCTCTTGTCTTCAGAATTCTATTTCTTCTATATTGTTCCTCTTGATATCCTCAAGTTCTTGTCTTATCTCTCTCACCATTGTCGTTGTGTCTAAGTGGTTCTCTGGATTGGTATGTAAAGTTTGTCCTTCGTGGCTAGTTATCTTTCATGTAGTCACCATGTTATTTAAGATAGTCGATCCCACAGTGGATGCCAAAATGTTCCTTTTAGTGAACTATGTAGGTGAATGAAAATGGTAACTTGAAACTTTTGTTGTTATCTAATGGACTTCAAGTGTTCAGATGATCTCGACGTACTCGGATGAGTAAGTGTTAAAGTGACAAAAGTCTTACTTATAGGAGGGACTCCTTTTTTTATAGGGATAATAATGAGCTTTCTTATTATGGATTTGTGCAAGTTATTGTTCACTGAGACCCATAATTATCAGCTTTATTAAACAAAATAACTTGTATTAATTAGCTTAATATTATACTTTTATATTTAATCCTGATATTTATGAATGCGTCTTTATATCTACATTATGAACTCGGTTTAACTCAAGAGGTAGCAGTCAGTTGTGGCAACATTCTCAGTTAGCATTTTTTAGAATATTTTGTGACCAATTTCTATTAATAAGAATTTATCCTCATATGGTACATACTCTATAATAATATACAAACTAAAGCTTGGACCATGACGATAAGACTTGACCTTGTTGAGGTTAACCGAGTCCTATTCTTCCTGTATTCTCTTAGTCATAGCTCTAAGTTGTTGGTTTTATGATTAGAAGTCTTCCTTCACATGTTCTATGTTTTATTATACTCTAGAGTTAGTCTCTTCAGAAATGATCTTAGGCGATTGTAGGTTCTAATTTCTTTATAAATTTTTGATCAAGACTTTAGATCTTCTATTTTTTTATTTTATAAATATTGTCGTTAGATGAATTTTTTTATTTTTTTTCTTAAGAAGTGTTAAAAGAATAGAAAGATAGACTTTAGATAAAAAAAAGTTAACTTTAAATCAAATGTTAATTGGTTATAAAAGAAGAAAATATAGACTTTAGAATTTGTTTGAAGAAAAGATAATTTTTTTCTTCAAAAAAATTTGTGAGAAGTTAAAGATAAAAGGAAACATAAAAAATAGAATAAGAGTTGTGAAAAAAATTTAGAAAGGCATTATCTTATTAATACTTCAAAATTGATAGAAAATAGTGAAAGAACAAATAAGGTGATAGGGATGATAAAAGAATAGAAATGAAAGAAAAAAAATAAGTATACTTAATTAAAAAAAAACAAAAAAGTTAATTATAACTTTTTTATAACCAATAAATATTTATAATCAATCAGACACGTATATTTACAATTAATTTTATCGTACAATAAATAAAAGTCAATTATACTGTTGAATATAATCGATTAGATGACACTTCATGACTTCCATATTTTTATTCTCATTTTAGTGTGAAACTTAAACATTTTTTAAAATTATCTTCACCATTCTTCTTTTCTGAAAGAGGAAAGTTTCCTCTTTACCATGAGTTTCATAAAACATACTATTAACGAGTTTTCATCATTATTTTTATTCATACAATTTAAATTTGATATGTTATTTAATTGTAATGTTATTCGTAAGTGATTGAACTAATTACACTTCAAATAGATACGGTCACAATGATGTTATAGCATATTGTTGGCCAGATAAACACTTAACAGAGGAGAATTAATGATAAAAACTAAAACAAAATAATTTTAAAAAGTTGAGACTAGAAAAATAAAAATATAAAAATAACTAAAAGTTCAAAATATGTATAAAATAAAAAATATATTTAAACTTTGTTCATTAAATTATTCTACCTGACCATTCTTAATTGTAATAAATAACCAAAACGCATATTTTAAGAGAAGTAGCTAATTGTAGTGATACACACTTATGTTCCTTTCCAGGGCAACTAATTAAGGAAACCCTGTAATTGCACCAATGTACTTAAAACCCCCTTTTGTTGCTCTCACACACAAAACAAAACATTACTATATTTTATACACTCATCACTTCTTTTTTTGCAAAACCAGACAGATAAAATTTAAGGAAGTTTCTAATAAACATAATAAGATATTAATGAAGAAAAGTATAAAATAGTTAATGGTTACATCTTCAAACAAATGAGAATATTTAATTAGACATATTAATTATCCATTAATATACTTCTTAAATACATTTATTAACATCATATAAGATTTTTATTCTAGCTATACTAATGTATAAAAGGTAACAAAATAAAGAGAAAAGTGCATAGTGATTAGTTCCTGAAAAGTAATAGGCAATGACATGAGTTCGTGTAGTGGTGTTTTTGCAAATTAAAAGTGTCCCTCTAGAAGTGTCAATGTGAAACTGAAAATGTCAAAAACGATGGAAACATTTCAAAATACTACTTTAATAATCCATCATTATTCATTCAAAAATTGACTAATTCATAATTTTATTTTAGCTTTCACTTGTCCTTTTGAACCAGGTCCTTTTTTTTTCTTTTTTTTTTTTTTTTCTCTCTCTCTCTGTTTGGTGTAATGAATGCGAGGGCACAATTTATTACGTTGGGCAGGGTGGGTGGAAGTAACTTCATTTGTCAGAAAATTTGACAAAAATTCAAATTGAGAATTGAATTGAACCAATAACTCCATCATCCATTGGTTGTAGGCCATCAAATCATTGCACCTAAAATCTGAATTGGGAATTTAGATCGATTCAAACATGGCAATAACTGGTCCCAACCAGAAAGTCAAATATTGAGAACTGCAAAAAAAAAAAAAAAAATTTTTGAAAAAAAAAAAAAAAAAAAAAAAAAAAAAAAAAGAAAATGAGCAAATTAGCTTTGCCCCCTTTGCCTGAGAACTTTATGTTTTTCCAAA
>Ga0099824_1007283_pt1 | contig 14743 bp, 10 predicted proteins | sample SiratrowhiteBW_FD_76837 | JGI IMG/M metagenome (GOLD analysis project Ga0099824, IMG submission 76837) | Root nodule microbial communities of legume samples collected from California, USA - Siratro white BW | ecosystem: Host-associated > Plants > Roots > Nodule | place: USA: California...
ATAAATAAATATAAAATAATATATTAAATATATATATATATATATATATATATATATATATATATATATATATATATATATATATATATATATATGTATGTATACATTTTTTGTTAAAATTAAACTAAATCTTAATAATTTTTTTTAAAAAATGATGGAACTTAAACTATAAATTTCTTCAAAAACAAGAAAAAATAATGAATTAAAAATAATAAAATTTGAAAAATATTAAAGAAAAATTAGTGAATATATCTTTACTAATTTAATTACATAACATATAATAATATAAGACAATATCGTTCAATAATACGAAACGTTTTCAACGTATACGAATTGATAGGAGACTTTATTATTTATATTTTGTTGTATGATTCCCGTAATTTCCTCAAATATTAGTTTTATTTTATTTAATGATTTAACAAAAGTATAAAAAAAACAAACTGATTTGTCTAAAAAAAAAAAAAAATCTCCTACAGTGCAACTTCTTTTTAACTTTTAATTCATTAAAATACTCCGTTACATTCTCTTGGGACTTAAATATATGAAAACAAAATAATAGTATTTTTTGGTGCACTTAAATATAAATAAGTTTGAATTTCTTAAATTATTTTTAATGTTACTGGTTTAAAAAATATTCTTATCTTTAAATCTGATCATAATTCTCAATAAATGTAATTTGACGGTAATTTAAAAAAAAAATTTATGCTATAAAAAAAATATTAAATAAACTTAACTATTAATCTCTAATCAATATTATAAGAATTTACTTTATAATTAGGTATGAAAATAGTTATTAATTAAGGTAATTATAAACAATAATATAATTTTTATAAATTAAACATTTCAATAAATAATATAATTCCGTATGTTAGGATTTGGACGAGTAGTTATGGATAATTATCCTAAATTTTAATGATAAATAATATAAAGCTATCAATAAATAGTATATACTTGATGGTTTCTTTCCATTTTTCCATCGGGATGTTGATAGGATCCATCCAAGAACTAATAGGTGTGGGCTCAAGTTTGGATATGTGATCCGACGGCTTGAGTTTTTTTCGACTTCTGTTTTAAGGGGTGAACGGAGGCGTTTGAGAATAACTAGGCAGATATTTTTGTCCATCTTTTCAAGGCCTTTGCTAGGGGCTTTTGGAGGTTTCTCCTAAATTTTTTCCTCATTTGTGTGCTTTCTTCCATCAATATGGTCATCTCTTTGACCCTTTGCTTTGCTTCTTAAATGTAGTGAGCACCTTTTCGAGTTTGATGAACAATGTCATTTCATTCGTATGGTTGTTTTGTGTTTCTATTATTTGATGTCATTCGTTATTTTTATTATTTGTTGTCATTCGCTATTGGTCATTTTTCTTGTCAACACCACGTAGTTTTCTAACGTTCAATTTAACTTTACGATGAATGTCAAATTTTCTTATAAAGTTCAGAAAGATCAATATTTCTATTTAGTTTATTGGTTTATTGATGAAAATATTTATGTAGGCAGTGGAAGACTTAAAGAAATTCAATTTTTATTTCAAGCTTTAAGAGAAATTTGATAGATGCTCACTTTCAAAGAAGATTTCTTGGTGGTGAGCTTTCGAAAATTATTCACATTTTACGACTTTAAAGAACACGAAGATATGCAAAATGTCATTGGATTCTCATTCAAACTTAAAGTGAGTATGAAGGAGGGGTAGGCCATTTATAGCTGAACTCCTAACACTCAATGATCTAGGAGATTTGAATAATCTTCGGCTCATTCACTTAAGAAACTAGGGTTTGAGTTTTATTGGATTGACATTAACATTAGTTTGAAAAAAAGATGAACGATTTTATGTATGAGAGTGAAGTTTAGTGAAGTCTAATCCTAAGAATCGAATTCCATAATATTTGTAACCTTTTCTGAATTCCAAGTATTTCATAAAAAACAAAAATAATTTAATTGTTTATTGTACAAATTTATTTTTCTTACCCATTAAAATAATCAATGAAATTATTCTTTAGTTATAGATTGCAATTATTGTCATATATTGTACAAGAAGATGATATTTATTTATCACTTGTTACGTGCGTGACTAGTGCACTTGTCATCGAATGCCACATGCTAACAATGACCAGTTGTTTGATAATTGGTTGTTAAAGTGTAGTTTACCTTAGTTATCTTGAATCAATTTCATCTTAACTTGTTTGAAGGGTTGCCGAATTGTTTCTACCATTTTTGTGTGAGTTTTGTTTTCTAAATTGTGTTATTCTTAGGTAGCTTTCATTTCAACATTTTACATGAATTCAATGGGTGGAGTTTTCAGTCAAATCTTTAGCCTTCTTTAAGTTTTTTTTTTTTTCAAGTTTTTTTCTTGCATTTTGTGAGCCTTTTCTTCTTGAGCATTTTCCATTTGTCTTCTTTAATTTCTTGTAATTTTGTCCAATATTTTTAAAAAATTTAACGTTTAGTGCATTTTGAGTCATTATATCATTCACTTAGAGAGTCAAGGGAGCAGCAAAAACCTTAAGAGGTGTTGAACATTAGATAGACCTCATTCCTGGGTCTACATTTCCAAACATGCCACCTAATATAGGAGTAACCTAGAAGAAACAAAATAAATAGAAAGAAAATTTGATGGGCTTTTGGAGAAAGAGTGGATTAGAGAAATGATAAGCTCATGTGCCATGCTTGTGATACTTGTACCTAAAACGGACAGGACTTTTAAAATGTGCATGGACTGTAAGACTATTAGTAATGTCACTATCAAGTATAAACACCTTATCCTCGACTAAATGACTTGATAGATGAACTGTATGGTAGTATTGTGTTTTTCAAAATAAACTTAAAAGGCTATTATAATCAAATTAGGGTTAAAGAAGGTAATGAATGGAAAATCTCTTTTAAAACTAAATGCGGACTTTATGAGTGGTTCGTTATACCCTTTGGACTTACAAACAAGCTTCGTACTTTCATAAGATTCAAGCATCATGTACTTAGACCATACATTCGTAAGTTTGTTGTAGTTTACTTTGATGATATCGTTATCTACATCATGACCATGCATGAATGTGAACATCATCTTAGGATTCTATTTGAAACATCGAAAGATGCTACCTTATATGTGAGTAATAAAATTGTATTTTTTTCATATGTGGTGTGAATTTGTTGGGCTTCATTATAAGTGACAAAGGAGTCTAAGTGGATTAAGAGAAAGTTAAAGCGATACGAGATTATCCCACACCCACGAACATCGGCGAGGTTAGATCTTTCCATGGGCTTGTTTAAAAAACCCTAAACACAAACAAGGGTTAAAAAACATGTTGTTGATGCTTTGTCTAGATGAGATACCTTGCTTGTTACTTTGAAATATAAATTTTTGAAGTTTGATCACATTAAAGAGTTGTATCAAAGTGATGATCACTTTTCTCTTATTTATCAAAATTTTTCCAAGGAAGCTTGCAAAGGGTTTTTCATACACGATGATTTCATTTTTAGAGATAAAAACCTTTGCAAATCCAAAGGATCTTTGCAAAAAAATTTCATTAAAGAAGCATATGAGGGTGGTCTAATTGGACACTTTGTTGTAAACAAAACTTTGGATGTTTTAAAAGAACATTTTTATTGGTCTAACTTGCAAAAACAAGTTTAAAAATTTTGTGAAAAATGAAATATTGCATAAAGGCTAAATTCAAGGTTTTACCCCATGGCTTGTATACTCCTCTCCCTATTCCTATCGTTCCTTGGCAAGATATTTCAATGGACTTTGTGCTTGGATTGCCTAGATCAAGGAATGGACATCACTTCACCTTTATATTTGTGGATTGGTTTTAAAAAATGACACATTTTATTCCATGCCACAAAGTTGATGATACACATCTTATTCTTAATTTAATTTTAAAAGAAGTTGTTAGATTGCACAGACTTCCTGGAATTATTGTGTCTGACAGAGATATTAAGTTTTAGTCAATTTTGAAAGACCTTGTGGTGTAAACATGAAAAAAAAAAAACTTCTTTTCTCAACTACTTGTCACCCTCTGGTCAAACAAAATTGGTTAATAGAACTTTATGTTAAGGCAATAGACGATGCATAATCAATTGGATGATCTAATACCCTTTAGATGATTTTATGACACGAGAGTCGTATGAGTTTTGATGATAAAAAATACTATAAAATGTGTTCTAACCAAACTAATAAGTATGCAAATTTAGCCAAAGACCAATTAGATGAACCCAAATTAAATTTGTTAAACGATTACATAAGAATTGGATGATATGACGAATAATGTGAATCAGACGATACCATCAGTGTAAAACGACTATGAAGTACCATACGATCTTTGGATGCTATAGCTACTGGATGATCCAATTATACGAGATTAGCTAGACAATGTCATAAGGTTCGACATGTTAGATGATAAACAAAACTATTTAGACAATCTTATTAACATCCCAAAATTTGTAGGTTTGAAAACATTTTTTTCTTCACTTTGTCTTTATCATTGTTCTGTGGTGGATAACAACAACATAACAAAGTGATGTTTTTGATATTTTTGGAAAGAAGAATCGTAAAATAAGTGAAAAGAAGAATTCAATGTAAAAATTTCTTCTTTTCTGGATTTTACTGTTACTTCTACTTCATTTCTCAACCCTTCACAAAGCTTTTCTATGGAGGAAGTTTTTATATCAATGTCTACTTTAGTTCCAGACATAGATTTTTTTTAAGCATTTCTCACAAGGGTTGTCCGTGGAGGAGTTTATATCATTTTCTGACTCAGTTCCAAACAAAGTTTTTATTTCGTGCAACTCCTCACATAGTTTATCTATGTCTAATTCAGACAAAGATTTTTTCTTTCTCATCTTTTTACTTCTTTTCTCTTTATTTCTTCATTTTCTCTTCTTTCTATATGATAAGAGCTTGCAAGGGAGAATTGAATGTAGCCTAAGTGGTAAGGGTGAACCATTATAAAATTGCCTTCTTTGTGCTTATTTATTCTTATATTAAACGATCTCAGTTTGTTATTTTGCTTGCAACGATTGAAGTTCAGACTCCATTCAATCCTCCTTCTGGAGCCAATTGTTCCTACACCGACAAGAAATGAAAATTCATATTCATGTAATTCATGAATATTCCTAGATCATTCATCACTGCAAATGGTATTACCATATACTTATAATAGTCATATATGAACTTGTAGGTTGCCTTTTACACGTCATCATTCTTAACTTAATTTTGTGGAGACCCAAATCTCATATCTATTTGGAAATGTTGATGCTTCATGTAACTTGATCAATCAAATATCTTTCTTCAACAATCTTGTTTAACTATCAATAATCTACACACAACCTAGATCGTCATCTTTCTTTCTTATCAACAATATATATGTTCATCATCGTGAAACACTTAATTGTATAAACTATTTTCTTCATCAAATCTCCAATTTCTTTTTCAGCTTTACTACTCAACTAGAGTCATGTTATAAGGTTTCAATGACACTAGCCTCACTTAGGCACCAGATAAAAGAAAAATTTTACTTCTATCTTAGAAGGTAACCTTAGCACTTCCTCTGGAAACACGTATGTAAATCTCTACATTCTCGACATATTGTTTATCTAACTCTCACAATTAACCTCTATTTGAAACCAGATCATGAAATAACTAACTCTATCTTGTAACTTCCCTCATTGTGTAAATATCCACTCCATATCCTTCTAATTTGAAGATACTAATTTTTATTCACTACTAGCTATAAGAATATAATTAACAAAGAATCAATTGATTCTAAAGATGATATATAAATCCTTTAAAGGCAAGTATCTCAATTTCATTTGGAATTTGTGTCCATCAACGACAACAAAACACTTATAGCATATAAAAATGTTACACCAAAACAAATGTTGGCTTCAAACTATTAACTTAAGGGCAACTTCAAAATCTACAAACAAACACTTAATACGAAAAGACTTATTGATCGAAGTCGTATTCGGTCAAATAAATGTAGTTAAATGTAGTACTAGGAAGTGACTCCTAGGTCGTCTCCCAAGGACCTATTTCCTGTCAAAGAATTAAACACACAAAGAGAAGGGGGGTTCGTGAAATATTTAATAAAATAGAAACCAACAACCGAATTAGATTTCCTTAACCGAATTAAATTACCCTCTTGATTAGATTGTAGTCTGCTTATCACAGGATACAAAAATTCATGCTCAACTTATTGAACCCTAATTCCAACCCGAATTAATTAACTAAGCGAGAATTAATACAAGTTTTCCTTATGCAAATTAAGCATTCACATATATCATTCATTTCATCCCAGCAACTCGTGACTCACTCCATTAAGCATGAATAGAGACACGAATTTCATATTAACTGAAACATTAAGCATGAACGAGTAAAAATATTAAGCACAAAAATAAAATGATGAAGAGTTAAGAGACAAACAGAGCAAAAATAGCGCAACAACAATCTCAAAGCTTCATTGCAATCTGAATCAAAAGGATAACCTTATAAATCATCCTTCCATTAAATTCGAATAAGAAAACGAAGATTAAACGCAAAACAGAATTAAAATAGAAAACGAAATTAAATTAAAATAGAAAACGAAATTGAATTGAAACGAAAACAAAACGTAATTGCATAGAAATGGAAATAAATACATAATCAGTTTTTCCAGAGAGAGAAAACAAACTGAATCCCAAAAGCAAAGAATAAAGAATTGTATGCTTCTCTGTTCACTTCCTCTTTGTAACAGGCGACTAGACCTAAATAAGTGCTCAACACTAAACCTAATGGGCCCAAATTTATTCAATTCTGGTCCAACAAATAAAAACTAAAAATAAAAACTCAAAATAAAAACTGAAAATAAAAACTGATAATGTAGCAGTTCTTCTTCAATTCCAGAATTAATTTCCAAGCTCAATAAAATTTCAAAGCTGCCCTGAAAATAATAATAAAATTAGCTCAGAAAATCCAAATTAAATTGATAATTTCTGGTAAATGAAGCTCAAACAGTGAAATTGAGAAAATAATAGGTTGTTGAGCACAAATCATTAATCAAAATAGGAACATAAAGACAAGTAAATAAGAGAAAATAATGACTCATCACTTATTATACTAGAATCAAACATATGTTCGACATCAAATTACACACAATAAATAAATAAACATTCAAAACATACCTTTAAAATGTATTATATATTATAATCTTTTACAATTGTGATAGAAAATCATCTTGATTTAGTTGAGTGTGCATAGTCGCCCTTTTATCAAGATTCTTTCTTTCCTAATAATTTTTTTTTATATTCATAACAATCATTTAACTCATTTATAAACATGTTTTCAAAATCAATTGTCAAAACATTCGATTGGAAACTTCTAACCATGTCTTTAAACTAGGCTTAAACAAATATCAACACATCGAAGAAACACAACAAATCCAATATCCTAAAGTCATCCTAAGGATGAACAACTCTCATACCATATTGTAACACCCACACAAAATAATCTAGTTTATTGGGATTGCATATAGCATTATGTATTTCAAAATAAAACTTAACTTATCAAAATATAAATAAATACAAATTTTTATTGAAGGAGAGTCAAAATAAAAATTTAATCTCAACTAGATGTGGCTCAAATCACTACACAAACAACATATACAAGAGTAAGTTATTGAAATAAATTTTCAACACAAGCAAAATGTATATAAAAGAAAATATTTTAATTAGAGATCTATGACAATTCAATTTCATCAAACACGAACATATGAAAATTATATAGAATGCACATGGATCTATACATAAAAGGATATTCAATAAATGGAATATCAACTGACGCCTTCTAGAATACTCATATTCAATATGTTCCATCAGGGACTAACATTTGATTCAATCCAAGACTTATAAGAACAAGCTAACCCAAGAGTAATGTTAGTGTAAGTTCGTTACAACCCAAGTAGCATGCCGACATATGTTATGATGTGCAAGAACTCCCCCTTCAACTTCTCACTACCTAATATCTTGGTCTATGTAACTTACATTATCAGTGAAGTAAGGGGATCTTTGTCTCAACATATATGTTTTTACTTAATACATAACTCAAACAAATGTTCACATATTGCTAACATCCTCTTCATCTCCTTACTTGATTTGAATTTCCGGAACGATATAATGGATGAACTAGCTGGCAGAGAGCAATGTTGTTTGATGGAGTTATACAATGAATCAAATGAGCAAATGGAAATAGGAAGGCGAAGAGAGGTATTGAAATCCTAAGTTAGACTCTTATCAATGCTAACCTAAAGGCAGCTCAAGAACAATTGTTGTTGGAAATTTGGTAGCGATTTAATATCATTTATAAGCTCAATTTACAAGAGGTCAGCACTTTTATTTTATTTATAGTATGTGCCTGATCAAAGATTAGAGCTAAGTTTGAATTTAAAATTCAAATTAAATTTAAATTCTAAAAAACTCTCTAATTGCAAGTTGCCATGTGGCCTTCATGCTTCTCATACTTGGCTAAAGAAAATATCCATTTATGCATTGTCATATGGCCTTAATTACTTTCCAATGGTGTGCTGACAAGTGGTAGCTCACGTTCCTTGCAGTTGCACATCATCCCTAAGTTTCACATAAGCGTTAGATGTTTACCATACAAGCCCTTAGACATTTATGATCTAGATGCACCACTTAGGCTATAAATTTTCTTTAATATTTTTATGATGGAAGGATGGTCCAAGTTGAAAACAATTTGACTTTGTTAAAGTCAATAGAATTCCACTCTTATAATTTCTTGTCCATTGTTCTGGTAGTTGGTCCTTAAGAAGAAGCCTTTCATCACATATTATTCTAGACTTGTGACCCCAAATTCATACAATACTTATCATTCTTAACAATCATTATCATATGACATAATTCATTTAAACAAAATCACAAATAAATTAGGCATTCACATTTAATTCATTAAAGAGATAAAAAGAAAAAAGATCATATTGAGCCAAAAAAAAATTTTGCTTGATCCAAAAATTTCTTCATTTAAGCAAAAATCTAGTCAATAGCAAGGGTTGAGTTATAGCTATATTTTCACTTGAGCGAAAAAAATCCTTCCCTTGAGCAAATATAGGGCCAAAAGAAAATGTTGAGTTTCAGTTTTATTTTTACTTGAACAAAAATCCTTCATTTGAATGAAAATGGGATTGAGAGTAAAGTCTATATCTCTATTCTAGTTTCGTTAAAGTTTTATCCAAAACCAGTTTAGCAAATCAACTTTTAACACATTCAAAATGATGAGTACAATCCAAAATTTGCTCAAACATCATTCTAATTCTTCTTTCATTTTAATTCAATCTTGATCATTCATATTCAATACATATATATATATATATATATATATATATATATATATTCAATCACATCAAACTCAAAATAATATATGGAAAACTATAACAATTAACTTTACTCGTGCACAACATATTCAAGAACCAATTATAGAGACTTTATAGTTTAACATGTATAATATAGTCGCTACATTAACATCTCAATAAGAGTATAGATTCAGATAATTTAAAAAAATTCTCTATTAATCAAATACTCAAATAAAATTCTTATGTGCAAAATTGAATATTTTGCTTCAAATAAGTACAACTTAAACCAATTTGTAATAGATGCAATATTCTAATACAAAATTGATAAATACACAACAACATTCATTCATTAAAACTATACAAATCTCATTTCAGACTCAAACATTTAAGATATTTTTAAACAACACACAACCCTATGTAAAACACAAGATATTGTGATCATATCACCTTCACATCCATATCATATATCCTAAGGTACTATCAAAATGTGAAATAGTTTTCCTTACTTGTAATTTCTTTTTATAATGAAAGTTTCAATTCAAGCAAGAATATCTAGAGACATAAAACGAAGTATCCAAATATATTAAAAAATATAAATTTAACCAAGTTGAGAAGATTATTTTTCTCAATTAACCCCACCAAAATTGATGACAAATTTAAAAGGAAAGGAAGAAAATAAAAAATCTTCAGAATAGACAAGAACTTACTTTGTTTTAAAATCTGATCATTTAAAAATGATCCTTACCCACTCCCCCCAACTATTGCAAGGTGAAAGAAGAGGTTTGGAGAAATAAAATTAGAGAGAAAGTAGAGAACATATTTTCTGGAGAGAATTAAGAAAAATGAAAGGAGGAGAATTTTTACATATACTATAAAGAATTCTCTTGTATAAGGATGACGAATGAAACGTTTTTATGGGTATTGTTTGAACCCATCCCGAGTTTGATTGGGAATCCCCCACATTGACCAAATACGAGTATTGGTACAGGTACTATCCGAATTTTTAAATTGGGTATAAGGATAAAGATGATTATGTACATATATATCTCATCTCTATCTCAAATACCCATTTTCATCTTCATAATCCTCCTTGTTTTAAATTGATAAAACATCTTTAATTTATTAAATAACCTGAAAAAATTATGTTAAATATTTTTTAGTTTCAAGTTTCATAACTTATTTCTAAGTTATATATTTATTTTACTCTTTTTTTATAATTAGTTTGCCTTTATTTCAATTGATATTTAATACTCTTACTTAATATTTATATAATTATAATTTTTTTTAATATTTGATATTGAAGAAAAATAAATGTGAATTATTTTAAAATTAAATACTTGATAATATCGTGCTTTGTTGTAATTTTTATTTTTATAAAAAAAATTATTTAATTATACATCAAATAATATACTTGTTTCAAATTAAGACGGGATAGGATAAAAAATTTATATTTATTAATATGAAAATAAGGAAGTGGATGATGAATAATTTTTACTTAAAAAATGATGTAGTCAAAATTCACACCCATTCTTACTTTCGTAGGATTGTTTATTTGTTTATTTTATTTATATATTATTAATGACAGAGTTGCGTAAAAAATAAAACTTAACCAAACCAGTATTTCGTTTATTTTTTTATATTATTTTATTAGTTTTGAATATTTATTTCACAAATAATTAATTTCCATCTAAAAAAATCTATAAGACTCATTATTTATAGAAAAGTATTTTATACATATCTATAATTCACATGAATACTCTCTAGAGCTTTGATTTTGATAACTACCATAAATTTAACAAGTACTACATGATTCTAATTTTAAATTCACAGATTTATTTTTATTAATTCAACCGCATACTATTTTAAATAATTTTGCAATTATTTATATTATACAACTTTGATAGTTTTTAAAAAAAAAATGCTATATACAATTTTATATTTATTAATAAATTCTAAAATATAATTGCTAATGTTAAATTTAATAAATACTATATATAATCAATAAATATTTATTTAAAATTATATACAATCATTTATATTATCATTTTTAATTAATATATTATATTACCTACCTTATACTTTTATTTATATTATATCCATTAATAAATTATAAAAAAATTGCTAATATTAATTTTTTAATTACTTGTGATATAAAAAGTTGGTAGGTTTTTTTTTAAGAAAACATTATGTAATACTTTTATGTCCATTAATAAATTATAGAAAAAATAATTGTTAATACTAATTTTGTAATTATTTACAATTTGCAAGTTTAGATGTTTTTTAACTATTGTTTATACTTTTATGTCTATTAATAAATTATAAAAATAACTTTTAATATTACATTTAATAAATATATTATATACTTAATCAGTGTTAGTGAACAAATTATGTATAATTATTGATATTAGTGCCTCTTAATAAATATATTATATTAGGCAAATTTTTCAACCTCTGTATAATTTTTATCTAAAATTCCCAAGAAGATGGGTAAACCGTGTTTGGTAAATTGTGTATACAAGACACAATATCTTTGTTAAGAAATTATGGCCTATTGCACAAGAATTAATTTGATTAAATGAAATGGGTAGTCAAAATTTTCAATTAATGAGTTGATTAAAATGGTGAGAATATTACACTATTTTAGGCTGGTTAATATTCTCCACTCATTCCTCTTCTGTTTAATGTGCAACTAAAATAAATGCACAATTAGAAAGCCATTTTATTTATAGATAAATATGTAATGTTTGAAATTAATTTTAATTAAGTAATTAAAATAAATGTAAAGTTAATTTGAAAAGAATAGTAATTACATGCTCCGAAAAAAAGTTACCTACTATGAATTTAGTTCCTAATATAGAAATATATTTAGTTACTAATAGATATAATTTAAAAACTAACAATAAATTTATTTAAAAAATTATATAATATTTTCAAATTTTTCATTCTAAATTTATTGCTAAATATTAGTTTTATTTTAAATTATTTCTATATTAGTAACTAAATCCAAATATCCAACTTACACCTAATTTTACTAAATATATTTTATTACTAAATTTTAATTTTATTTTATTTTTCTTCTCAACATCAAACTTACTCTAATTTAATTGATTATATAAATCTCATGTTAACATCATTTTTTATTTTAATTTAAACAATAATCACGTCAACATTTTGTAACTGCTTTGTAACTGTGCATTCATTTTAGTTGCACATTAGTAATACACCACATCTGCAAGAAAAAAAAAATCAGAGAATAGAGGAATGGGCGGGGAATATTAACCACCCTAAATCCTGTAGTATTTTACTATTTTAATTAATTCATTAATTGAAATTTTGGCTGTATGATTTAATTTAATCTTAAATTAATTTCTGCAATAAGTCCATCATTTCTTCACAATGATATCATGATATCCTGTCTTGTATGCACAATTAAATCCGGAAATAAATAAAAAGTACATAATTTCAGGAATTTCAAATAAAAATTACACCAGTTTAGAAAATTTATCATTATATTATATTAAATAAATGTAATGAAATTCTTTAAATAGAGATAAATTATTATAAAAACATATATTATAAATAGGGATAGACAATACAAAAAGCTTATGCGTGCTGTGATGTTCATTGTTCTATTTTTCTCTGGTATGAACAAAAATTGAATTTATTTGTACAATAGTTTGAATTTGATTTGTATTTATTTTTCACAAGTTGGGATAACAATGCAGGTGTTAACAACAAACCCACTTGTAGAGGAGCATGCACTCAATTTCCTGACTGTGAAGGCTATTGCAAAAGTTTAGGTTTAACCACAGGGACATGCATTCTAGATGTATGCTGCTGTTCCCAATAATCAATTCATTTATTGTTTGTGAATGCAAACCAGATAAGCATTCTGTGCATGAATGCAAATAAGCAAAGTATTGTTCAATAAATTTTAGCTTCATTGCTAAAGAATAGTGAGAAATTGAGTTTCCTCCATTTTACTATGTTGTCTTTACTAATATATTAAATTAGATTTATGAAATTATAAGGATAGTTTTAAATTACTTACATCAATTATTGTTGTGCATTTCAAAAGCATTAATGAGATTTAGGTTTTAAAATTTTGTCCTAAGTTTTTTTCTAAGAAGTTAGAACAAATTGATTTTAAGGTTTTTATATTTTGTTAAATAAAAAATGTTGATACTGGGTTGGAGTACCAAATCTATCTTTATGAGAACAAAAATGTTATAAAATTTTTGAAATTAAAACTAATATATAATATAATTCAAGCTTATAACATATTTAAATCTAAAAGTGGTGCAATGTACACCAATTTCATAAATAAATATGTAATTATTAATTTAATATATGGGTAATTTTTTTGTTAAAATTAAACTAAATCTTAATAATTTGTTTTTTTTAATATGGAATTTAAATTATATATTTCATCAACACAAAAAAAATTAATGAATTAAAAATAATAAATTGTGAAAATAGTTAAAATAAAATTAGTGAATAATTATTTACTAATTGCATCACATTTATGTTAAATTTAAATAATACAAAGGAATTAACATTAAATTACAATTAATTAATTCAATCATATAATATTATAAATAGATCACAAGTTCAATAATATGAAACATTTTTCCAAATATATGAATTCATATGAGACTTTATTATTGCATATTTTGGTGTATGATTCCTTAATTTTCTCAAATATTAACTTTCATTTCTTTATTTAATATTCAACAAAATTATATAAAATAAAGAGATTTGTCCAAAATAAAAATCACATGTAACTTATTTTTAACTTTTAAATCATTAAAATACTCAGTTATGTATGTATAAGTTTATGAAGAAATTCAAATTTTAATATAATTGATGAAATGAAAAAATTGTGAAATATAGACATAATTTGAAAACTATTTTGAAAAAAAATTTAACTTATTAAAGACTAATTTTAAAGAGAAATTTACATTTTAAAATAATTTTAAAGAGAAATTTACATATTAAAAAATATATATTTAAAGTTCATTGACTTCTTAAAATGAAACCTAAACCGCATATCACACTATATTTAGACATACATTTTGTATCTTTTAATCTCTACGATCTAAAGTCATATATAAGCAAAGCGAAGAGATAAAACTATCATGTACCTAAACTTATATTGTAATACCAAAAAAAAAAAAATTATCTATAACATCTAATCTATCCAAAACAGTAGTTAAAACATAATGCATAATAAAGATATTTATATCGATCATTTACTAACATTGTATTTCAAAAGATTTCCTTTTTCATAGGGAATTAAAACATAACTAATTACATTTACACATATATACATATAAACAAAATAAGATTTTTGTTTTTCAAAAAGCTTTTAAGGCTGCAACTGGCTCATTCAAGAGCACCTTCCACA
>Ga0099824_1007285_pt1 | contig 14739 bp, 8 predicted proteins | sample SiratrowhiteBW_FD_76837 | JGI IMG/M metagenome (GOLD analysis project Ga0099824, IMG submission 76837) | Root nodule microbial communities of legume samples collected from California, USA - Siratro white BW | ecosystem: Host-associated > Plants > Roots > Nodule | place: USA: California...
ATACAAAAAAAATAGAATATACATACAAAAAAAAAAAAAAAGTTACATCATAGTTTTTCTAAAAATATATATATATATATATATATATATATATATATATATATATATATATATATATATGTGTGTTTTTATATAATTTATTATAATTTATTATAATTTATTTTAATTCTAATTTATATTTTAAAATTATTTGTATATTAAATTATTTCAAAAATTTAATTTATAAATTATTTTTTAAATACGTATTGAAAAATTATTTCATTACATCAATCATATGTGATGTACCAAAAAGTTTTTACTCTCTTTTTTTTTTTTAATTTAAACAATTCTATTTTTTATTCTCATTCTTTTTCTTTTCTTTTTTCACTCTCCCTTTAATATCCACATGGAACTTCCAAACATCTCCAATTTTTTATTTGGATTATGTATGGCGAGAATAAGTGGTAAAGCAATGCGTGCACTCAAAATTATATAATATTTTTCAAAAGAATAAACATTTATGCTTAACTTTCTTTTATAAAATTTATTGTCATCAGCTGAACTTTTTTTAAAATGCATGCAATAATTATTCGAAGCATCTTATTGGAAAGAAAGAAGTTAAAACTATGTACGGAAAATATGAAGTTGATTTTAGTTACTATTATATATTGGGCATACAGGCGTTAAAGATATCTCATTTTGTTTGTAGATTTAAGAGGAAAAGTTTTAAGAAGACTATGCTAAGATTTAATAACATAAGGATGTGAAATGATGTACGAAGAAGAATTGAAATGGATAAAACTGACTAGTAAGTGCCTTATCTTCAAGTCTGAACGTGGAAGTGAGGGGAAATGATAACATTATACGACTAATATATTAATACCAACTTGCAGAAAAAGTGATAAATAAATTATTTTTAAAATACTAGTGCGCCACAATCCTAAACATTACAGTAGCTATGGTCTCAACTTGGAATATTTCTTCACTTTAAAACGATTTTAAACTTTTCATTTTTTTTCTTCACATTCTTTATCTATTTAAATGTTACGAAATCATGAAACCAAAGAAAACTACCAATATTAAAAATTATTTTTAACACAATTTTATGATACTCAATACAAAAGCCTATCCCTAAGTCAACTCTCCATGTCTGAACGAACTAGTTACCATACCAAGCAATTGTTTCTTTATGTTTAAACAAATTTGCTACTTTATTTTGTTGAGGTTTGTAAACTCACCCCTTTGAAGACAAATGTTGGGCCACAATGCCCATTTTGGGTGGCTGAAAAGTATGCTGAAAAATGTGCCAAAGAAGTATCATTGGATATTTTAGTGTAATCGATGAAATAAAAAAATAGTTTTATAATACTTTATTCCTTTTAGCAATAATTATTTGTTAGATGGACACATATTAGGCACTTTCCACGATATGGAGAACATGGTTCATGAGAGAACCACCAATCGATTAATATATTCAAGTATTGGATTCAATCCGTTGTATATATTATAATCAGTCTTAATTAAATAATTAAACATACTTAATCTAAATATGAACATGCATTGAAGTACAATATTATAAAATATCTATTTATATTATTAAATGAGAGTGAAAAGGAGATTGGAGAAGCTCGAAGTAAGAGTACACTGAAAAAAAAATCCTACATTAATTTGAAATAAATCTTTTTAATAGTTTATAAATAAGTGTAAACATCACCTTATTTTGTAAGGTTGAGTTAGATTTAAAATCTAAATTTCTTCAGGATTTAAATCATGTCTTTTTGATAGAACCCATTCCTTCCATAACAATTTTGTTTTTGTTCAACAAAAACACCAATTAAATAATAATTTTTTAGTGTCTAATGTAATAATAATTTTTTAGTGTCTAATGTCAAAATTATGAATTCTGATGTGAATAATAGTGTTATATAGACCTTTCAATTAGATTGAGATACCATTGCACCCAATTATAAATGGAAGGTTGAGATACCATTACACCCATTTCTTGCTTGAAATTTTCATGGCTATCTCTAACATTGAAGAAAGCTTTGGTGTCAATTAGATTATTACTAGTTACATATCTCTCTCATTGAAGAATAAGAGAAAAAAACTCTCTTGTTGTTGGACAATGGTTCCATATGTAAAATTTGCATTTTGACAGTAGTATACATGTCATTGAGACATTTTTAAAAAAAATACAATGTGTTCTAAATGAATGGTAGCTAGCACCGTTGGGAGGAGGATTAACAAGCACCATGCTAGGATTTTTTCTTGAATGAAGATAATAAGGGCTACAAAGATTCTAAGTAATTTTCATGTCATGTTATGCAGTGTTGATCATGGCTTCCATGCAAACAAGAACAAAGAAGATAAAAAAACGTATGTTTTTACAGTGATAATAAAGAAACCAGCAGAAACAGAGCAAGATTTCAACCTGCTCTCATGCCACATTGGAGAAAAACAATCATGGTACTATAGTTAATACTATTTCTGCAAAGAAAGCTCTAAAGCATGCAAGAAGTTGTAAGATATACTTAAAAGATAAACACGTGTTTTATACATGTGGAATTTATATAATGAAATTGGGAACAATATGTTAGTGTTGAAGAAAAAATTGAAAAAATTAAAGTGTGATTTGAAGATGTGAAATAGGAATTATTCAAGATACTTAAGACTAATAAGCGGCACCTTATTAATAGGATTGAAGAGATATATCAAATGGACTATGGGAGCAATTTGACTAAGGGGAATAGGTTGAATCGTTTGAAGTTGCTTAGTGAACTTAAAATTTTGACAAATAAAGAGATCTTAGTCCTTAAAAAGAAGGCCAATTATAGGTGATTAGAATAGGAAGACGTTAACTCTAAATACTTTCATGTTGGGATTAGATGAAGAAGGATGAAGAGTGAATTAAAAGGTGTAGTTAGCCAAGATAGCAGGTGTGAAGACCCAAATGAGGTCAAACAATTTGTAAAAGTGTTCTTTAGTAAGATGTTTTGAGCTATTGGTACTGACATTATTAGGCTATATAATGTGGAGTTTCCCACTTTGTCTAACCAGGATAATAGGCTACTAGTACGCCATATAGATGAGATATAAATAAAGGAAGCAATTTTTCAGTATGGGAGTTCTAAGAGTCCCAGGCTTAATGACTTTAACTTCCACTTTATAAAAAATGACTGAGACACATTTAAGAAGGACATAGTTTAGGTTTTGAATTATTTTCAAGAAACAAAGAAATTTTCTAAAGGTTGTAATGCTTCATTTATAAGTTTAGTACCTAAAAACGGTAACCTAATAAGTTTGAATAACTTTAAGCCGATTTCCCTGGTTGGATGTGTGTACAAGATAATCTCTAAGGGTTTGACAAATAGGCTTAAAATAGTGTTGTCACAAGTTATTAATAGTTCACAATCAAATTTTCTCAAAGAGAGAGATATTCTAGTAGCAAATGAAGTTATAAATGGTAGAAGGAGAAAAAGAATTGTGGTTATGAAAGTGGATTATCAGAAAGCCTATGATTCAATGAATTAGAAATTCTTATATTATATGATGGGGAGATTAGAATTCTATACTAGATGAATACACTACAAGAAAACATCAAAATGACTGCCAAAAAGATGCGTGGATTAATGGGCTCACGCCAGAAGCATGGGCCAAACCCACTCTAAAATGTCACAACCCACACAATGTGGATAATAAATTAAAAAATAAAAAATAAAATAAAGCGAGGGTGTAAGCCACGCACCAAAATATTATGTGCAATTAATTAATTGCAAGCAACGTGAGTTAGACCAACACAAAATTCAAAAAATAAAAAAATAAAACCAATTGGGGGCCAGACCCACGCAACAAAATATTATTTTGCAAGAAGCATGGTCTAGACCCACACAAAACACAAAAGAAAATTCAAAAAATAAAACAATAAAACCAAGCAAGGGTCAGACCCATGCACCAAAAATATTATTTGCTTACAAGCAGCATGGGCTAGACCCACGCAAAACGCAAAATAAAATTAAAAAAATAAAATAAAACCAAGTGGGGGTCAGACCCACACACCAAAATATTATTTACGATTAATTAATTACAAACAGCGTGGGCTAGACCCACGCAAAATGGAAAAAAAAAAGAAAAAAAAATTAAACAAAGCAAGGGCCAAACCCACACTCTAAAATATTATTTGTAATTAATTAATTGCTAGCCCACGCAAAAACATAAAAGAAAATTAAAAAAAAAAGAAAAATAAAACCAAGCAGAGGCTAGACCCACACACCAAAATATTATTTGTAATTAATTAATTGCAAGCAGCGTGGTACGATGGTTAAGTACATTGAATTAATAAGTATAATAATAATCGTAACATAACAGAAAAACTCTTTTGGTCTGATGGTTAAGGGTTCATTCTAGGTTCTAGGTTCGAGCCTCTCTTGTTGCACTTTGTCCAAAACTTGAATAAAAGGTTAATGGTGGGTAATAAAATTATAAATAAAAATAGTATAAATGTGATAATAATAATAATAATAATAAGATTTTTTTATAATTTTTTTAAAAATGTTTTTTTATTATAAGCGTGGGCTTAGCCCCCGCAAGCTTCTACCATTTATTATATTTAATTCTGCATTCAGTTGTGTGGGTATAACCCATGCAAGATAGTTTTTCTTTGAGGATTCTAGTGTGGTCCCCTTGCCCATGCATATGCCTGGGTTTCAAGTACTTTGCGTGGGCTTTTGGCCTACGCTATTTTGCTGTTTTCTTGTAGTAATAGGATGGATAAAGATATGTATTGAGTCATCTACAGTTGCGGTATTGGTAAATGGTAACTCAACCCAAGAAATAAAATCATCTAGAGGGTTGACACAAGGCAACCCAATGACTTCATTTTTATTCTTAATTGTGGCAGCAGGGCTAGTAAGGTTGGTTAGACAGGTAACAAAGAAACAACTATACCAAGGTGTAAAAGATTGGGACAAAAGGGGTAGCAGTAAACTTACTCTAATTTGCAGATGATACATTATTTTTATATGAGGCAAAAGTTGAGAATATTAAGGTAATACATATTATGCATAACACAATGTAAAAATGCATGTATCATAAAGATAGTGGGCCCCTTTCGTGTAAGAAAGAAAAATGAATTATGATATCTATAAAAAATTATGTAAAATCTCATTTTCTTAGCATAAAGTACCAAAAATGAAAAAGTCACAAAACTCTTATATAAATAGAGTTCCTAGAAAAACTAAAAAACAAACAAAAGTTGTTAACCAACTTATAAATAGAAAAACTAAGAACTACAATGGCCTCTCTTAAGCTAGATCATGAAGATTCATGATACCAAACTCATTAACTATATTTGTGAAGAACTTTGGTTCAAGGTTCTTTGTGAATAGGTCTACAAGTTGTTGATGAGAAGAAATAGGGAGAAGATGAAATAGATCAGCTTGGAGCTTTTCACGGACAACATGACAATTTGTCTCTATGTGTTTGGTTTGTTCGTGAAAAGTGAGATTGGAGGCGATATGCCTTTCAAGTATATTATTAATTATCCCAATAGAGAACAACAAAGATCATGTTGTGCACCTTGAGATCACTTAAAAGTATGTAAGTCGTTGTATTTTACATGTCGTTATAGCTAATGCACGATACTTGGCCTCAGAAGATGATCTAGAAACGGTGGTTTGTTTCTTTGATTTCTAGTTGATAAGAGATGAGCCAATGAATGTGCAGTAGCCAGTAGTAGACCTTCGTGTGTTCTGACATGCAGCCCAATCAGAGTCCACAAATCCTTTAAGTTGTGAGACAACATCCAACATCCTTAGAGAAGAACAAACCCTGCGCTGGAGCATTTTTTATGTATCTAAATGATCCTTTGAGTAGCTTTATAATGATAAATGGTAGGAGCCTTTGAGAATTGACTGAGAAATTATACAGTGTAGCTGATATTGGGTCTAGTATTTATCAAGTATAAGAGCTTTCCAATAATTTTTTGATATGAGATAACATCATAAGTTTCAACTTCATTATCAAAGAAAAATGTTGTATTTTTGTCATCGAAGTGACAATATGTTTTGTAGCCAATAAACCTGTTTCAGCAAGGATGTCGACAACGTACTTTCTCCAACAAACATGGTTTCCTTTGTGAGTCCTATCAACTTCAAGGCCTAGAAAGTACTTCAAATCTCCCAGGGTCTTTAACTTTAAAAGTCTAATCAAGATATTTTTTAAATATTGTATGAGGAATTACATACAAGAATTATATCGTCAACGTAAACAAGTAATGCAACAAATGTGGAAGAATTACCTTTGATAAACAACGAATGATAAACACTGGAGTGAACAAAACCAATTGTTGGAAATCTCACATCGACTAGAGATAAAATCTTTCAATACTTTATAAGTGGGTGCAAACCTCACCTTACAAGCCGCTTTTGTAAGATTGAGTTAGGCTTAAAGTCCACTTCTTGATATGATATCAGAGTCTATCCTAGCAAGGTTATTGGACCTATCGGGCCAACCGCTATCGGGCCGTTATCGGACCACCATTACATATAAGTTTCACGCTCGAGTTGAGGAGTCTCGATGAGGGGATGTTTTGGAGATCCCACATCAATTAGAGATAAAGTCTTTCAATACTTTATAAGTGGGTGCAAACCTCATCTTACAAACCGGTTTTATAAGATTGAATTAGGTTTAAAGTTCACTTTTTGATACCAATGTTATTAACACATGTATGGTTTGATTTTGACTCTATTTGTAAAGGATGATGTAATACCTTATTGTCTAGTTATAAAATTATAAAAGAGGATATGAAAGTATATGTTTGCTTTAACAAATATCCTAAATATTCCTTTATTAATTTATTTTTTATTATTGATAGCAAAAGTTATTTTATATGATGCATTGTGCGTAAGAATTGAAAGTGTAAGAAGAGAGAGAGAGCAAAAAATACAAATAGCAACTAGACATGTCGTGATACATGCATTGGAAAAAAAATGTATTATTTCTAATATTGAAGAAAGAAAAGGTGCCTATTAAATAGGCATTACAAAAGAACGGAAAACAGAAACTGAAAACAAAATGAATTATAGAACAGAAACATAAGATTACTCAATATATCCCATTTTGGACTTTGTGTATGGTCATCTAAAAGATAGAAACATAACATGTGGCCATGATAGAGGAATGGAGCTAGATGATTGAAGTTTTTGAAACCACTTGAAAATAAAGGTTGCTACTACCAGAGTTACTACACTATCCGAGGACTTCAGGAACAATCTTCACAACAATTTGGGCAACATTAGTAGGTCAAGGAGGTTGGTTGTTTAAAGGTGACAATGATCATATTTAGGATAGTGTTTCCTTAGATTGGTGGAAAGAGATGTAATTGAGACGTGATGGGCTGGAATGAAATATAAAAGGAAAAAAACAATTTTTGTTCGGATATATTAAGATGGGATAGAACTAAGTTTCCGTTCTATCTCCATTCTTCGAGAGTGGAGGGAAAGAAAAATAATAAACAATGGATTGAGATGAAGGTTCTACTAGTTTCCATTACATGTCATCCTTATTTTATTTTATCAGTCCAAACAATGAAGCCATTATTCCATTTGCTTCCCTTTTATCCTCTCTTCTATCAATTCAAATGTAGTTAGGGAAATTTTGCTAATTGAGATTTTTCGGTTACAATTTACAGTTTTTGTAGTATTTTATTTTACCTGAAGTTTGGTTAAAATTTGTTAGTTTTCTGAAAAAGCTAGTCGTAGGTGTAAGGTTGATGTCTTCTTTTAATTTAGCCATAATTTATTGCTTGTCGTGCCAATTAGGAATATCATAGTTTTTCCATACAAGTTCTCCCTGTAAAATTAGAAACCGTTAATAATCTGAGCGAAAATTTATAATAGAAAAAACTTGCTCCTCTTTTCATGCTTTGTTATGTGTTATTAACATGATATAAAGAGTTTCATTAATCCTAAAGGGTCTGGGGAGAGAAAAAGGTCACAAATTTCAAGAAAAAAAAACCATCAAGAAAAAAAAATCCTTCAAACAGAAAAATGGATTCAACAGTAGTTCCTTCTCTCAATCTTTTATAGTTGCAAGTGAAAACTACCATTTGCTAAATGAGAAAATGAGGATCTAGTTAGGTGTTCAAACTAGCACAAAACTCAACTTCTGGTCAAACTAGCACATATATAATGATGAATTGGTAAAGGATGGCAAAATACTTTTCTTTATACACGCAATGTTACATGATGATGTATAAAGATACATGTGATGAATTCATGGAGGAGATCTAATGGCAAAAATATCATACAGGTACAATTTTTTTAATTTTTTATTAAATAGTTGTAATTTTTTTTTTTTTACGAAAATAAGTAAGTCGTGTCATATAGGTACGACTTCAAATGAAGAAGTTGTGTCACCGTGACACAAGTTTAAGCAAATGCAAGATTGTAAAAAAATGAATTGAGGTTGTATTACGTTAATACGATTTCAGTGATAAAAAAGATTTACACTGAAAAATCGTGCCATGTTGATACGATTTTAATTTATTTTTTTATATTAAAATCATGCTAACGTGATACGACTTCAATTTATTTTTTTACATTAAAGTCGTACCAATGTGACACAATTTAATTGAAGAAGTCGTGTTTACATGACTTATCTATTTTTGTAAAAAAAAAATTACACTTATTTGATAAAAAGTAAAAAAAATTGCACGTGTTTATTACTTTTGCCAGATCTAAGAAAGTGAAAGGAAAGAAAAATTGTAGATCTTGAACTTAAAAAGAGAGTTTGAAACTATAAAAATGAAGGAAGGTAAATCTATCAAAACTTTTTAGACAAACTTTTTTTAAAGTAGTTACACAGATCAAATTGTTTGGTGAACAACTCTCTGACAAACGGGGTGTGGAAAAATTTTGGAAAATCCTTAGAGAAAAGTTTGAGTAAAAAGTATTATTCTCTTTAGAAGAAAATAAGAATTTTTCTAAAATATCTATTATTGAGCATGTTAATGCCTTACAAGCTGTCAGATAACCCTGAATTTTTAATTAAAAAATAACATCTTACATGCTATTGGACAAATAATGTCTAGAAGAATGAAAGAAAATATTGAATTTGCTCTCATGTGGCACAAAATAAAGGAAAAGTTCAAAGTCGGTGGAGAGAATCCATTTAGCGAGGAATTGAAAAAAGGGAAAGGAGGAGGAAGATAAAAAAAAAAAAGAAAAAAGTTTCCATCATATGGTTGTAAAGAAATATCATACTAAAAACTTTAGGCCTATAATCAATTTGGTCACGTGGAGAATGTTTGTAAAAAAGAAATAGCTAACGGGTACAATAAGTCCAAGTGGTTGAGGAGGAGGAACAATTTGAGAAGCTTTTATTCGGTACAACTTGTTGTTCAGAAGTAATAACAAATAGGTGTGACTAATAAACAATGGTTACACAAATCATATAATTCAAAATGCTGGTATTTTTAAAGAAGTCAATCTGTCCTACTTTTCTACTATCACTATGTACTAGAGAAAATATTTTTTTTAATCACTTAAAAATAATATTATAAATGAAGACATTTAGGTATTTCAACCCGTTTTACACAGATAAATATAGAGAAAAAGACAAACATCCTAATAAAATTAGGTTCACCAAAGCCGGACAAGGTTGGTGGAGAAAGTGGTAATGTCAAAAGCAAAATGACTGTTGCAATTAAAACTCTTAACAGATACAAAATATATTTCATATGTTTTATATACGTGCCTATACGTCAAAGTTCTTTTCAGTGTGCGATAAATGCTAGAAACGAATATATTTCTTGTGTTTAAAAGAAAAATGATTTACACCATATGACTTTTTTTATTTATTTGTGAGCTTATGCCACTAAAATGAAATATAAAATTTTTTCAATTGAATGTAAGAGAAGAGTCAAGTACAACTTTTTTGAAACATATTACTTGAGGAAACATTTCAAACTTTGAAGTTTGATTCAAATGAACCCAACAAAAGTTGTTGGAGAGAATTTCGGAATGCCTGAAAAAAAAAAAAAAACTTGAGGAAGAGAAAGAAAACAAATCTTTGAAATTTTTGAGATTTGTGTTTGAATATTTTTCATGTCATAGAAGATGTAACAATTATGACCATTTTTTGGCATATATACAAGAGGAAAATTAAAAAAAAAAAATGGTTGCAATTATCGTATACTTCCTATCAAGTAAATTTTCACAATAGAATACAATATTGATAGTATTGTTAACTGTCATGGCTCTTCTAATACCAAAAGCTAAGGTTCTTTAAAAGGATTGATTTAGATGACTGCAAGTACACTTTATCCAAGTGATACAAGTTTTGTTAAACAGAATGATGTAGAGGCTCATGTACTGGAAGGCAATCCGCACGTGAGAATAATGTACAAGCATGGATTATTGAAGAAAAATGAAGCGTTCACAATTTAGATTTCTAGTATGTTTTATTTTAGGCGTACTTTATTTTGTTCAGAAAAAACTAGTTGTAAACCAAAATTCGTTATTTCCTGTGTATAATTAGGATTTTTATAGTTTTTCTACTTACATTCTTGCCGTAAAATTTTAAAATGCAAAATTATAACATTAAGATATTAGTTTTGGTCCACTCATGTACCTCTTTCACATTTCATTCTATTTTTTTAATAAGGATATTTTCAAAGAATATGGATATAAGGATTTTAGAAGGGAACTAATATCAATTATATGATTTTGTCTTTATATGACATAATCAAATTATCATCTATTCTGTTTAGTTGGTTTTATGACATTATCAGGTTCTAATAATTTTATTTTATTTTCTTTATTTAGCTATATTCAGAATGGGTACATTATTTGTACATATTTAGTTTTCTACTTTTGATCAACATAAGAAAGAATAGAGAATATTTTCATTCTCATATCCCTTGTTCATTTTTGTTTATCTCTTTATTTTCATAATTATGATATCAGAGTCTATTCTAACGCAGTTGTTGGGCCTATCGGGTCACCTGCTATCGAGCCGCTATCAAACCACCTTTACATATTAGTTTCACGCTCGAGTTAAGGAGTTTCGGTGTGAGAGGGTGTGTTGGAGATCTCACATCGACTAGAGATGAGGCCTTTCAATAGTTTTGTGTACAAACCTCATCTTACAAGCCATTTTTTTGTGTGCAAACCTCATCTTACAAGCCAGTTTTGTAAGGTTGAGTTAGGCTTAAAGTCTACTTCTTGATATGGTGTCAGAGCTCCAATTTCAGAGCTCTAATTGTTACATTTACTCATTGCTGAAATTGTTGATATCTAATAAGATCCCTTGTTATCCTTGAATATGATTTGTTCTCTCGGTACACAACAAGAGAGACAACTTTTTGGTGATCAGTCCTATGGAATAATTGTTAATAGCAGCAGAAAAAGTAGTTGATGATATGCTTCTAAAGTCTACAGTCACTATGGAAAGACAGGACATTGACACATGCTATAGAACGCATGGTTTTCCACCTCAATTCAAGTTTAAAAATAAAAAAGAAGCAGAGTGTAATAATAACCAGCAGAATCATGAAGGTTTAAGGTCGGAAGTTAATTCTCAGCAAATTAGTTTTACTACTAAGTAGTATCAAATATTGTTAGCCCTTCTACAACAATCTAAATCCAGCGACAATGTTTCTAATCAAATCTCTGTTATTCCTTCCAACATGACAACACATATTGGTAACAATTTTTTTTTCTTTTTTTAGTTCTTGGATTATTGATAGTGGTGCTACTGACCACATTTGTTCATCCTTGACTCATTTCACTTCATATCACCAAATTAATCCTATCAGTGTCAAATTACCAAATGGTAATCAAGTCAATGGTAATTATTCTGGAAATGTTTTTCTCAATAAAAATCATGAAATAGATAATATTTTGTATATTCCTAATTTTACTTTTAATCTTCTTTTAGTAGCAAAATTGATTGATAATTTATCATGTGTAATTACATTTGATTCTAGTGGTTGTCACATTCAAGATAAAAACTCTTTGAAAATCATTGGTTCAGTTGAGATGCAAGATAGACTTTATATACTCAGGGTCCATTCTTATCAAAACCTTCAAATCAAACCTGTCAAATCTCCACATATCACCATATTGTCAATTTTATTGCTAGTGATCTCAAAAACTTTGGCATTTTCGGTTAGAGCATGTTTCAAACAAATTTATTGATGTTATCAAAAGTAAATTTCCTTTTATTAAATATAACAAATCTTTTGTTTGTGATTTTTGTCATCTTGCAAAGAAAAAAAGACTTCCCTTTCCTCTTAGTACATCTAAATCTAAAAATTGTTTTGATTTGATTCATGTTGATCTATGGGGTCCATACTCAACACCATCAATTTATGGTCATAAATATTTCTTGACCATAGTTGATGATTATTCGAGGTACACATAAATTTTTCTTTTAAAAAAAATATAAAGTTGTCAAGATTTTGGAAAATTTTGTCAGATTTGTTCAAACACAATTTGAGACAACAACAAAATTGTCATAGGTTGCAAATGGGTATTCAAAATAAAGTATAACGCTGATGGAACTATTGAAAGGTATAAAGCAAGGTTAGTGACAAAGGGATACACACAAACAGAGAGCATTGACTACCTTGAATATTTCTCTCTAGTAGCAAAAATGATCATTGTAAGGTTGCTTCTTTCTCTAGCTTCTGTTTATAACTGGGAATTGAAACAGTTAGATATAAATAATGCCTTCTTTCATGGAGAGTTGAAAGAAGATGTTTACATGGTTGTTCCTCCTTATGTGACTTCTATTCAATCAGGACAAGTTTGTAAATTAAAAAAGGATTTATATGGCCTAAAGCAAGCTAGCAGGGAATAATTTGCTAAATTATCAAATTTTTTGATTTCTGCAGGATATACTCAATCTATGAATGATCATTCCTTGTTCATTAATTTTTCTGAAAGATCTTTTACTTGAATATTGGTGTATGTGGATATATAATCTTGGCAGAAAATGATAATGAAGAGATTGATCAAATTAAACAAGCTTTAAATGAAACATTCAAGATCAAGGATCTTGGAGATTTAAGATATTTTCTTGGTTTTGAAGTAGCAAGAAGTAAAAAAGAGATAATGATCAATCAAAGGAAATATGCACTGAAATTATTGAAAGATGCAGGTCTTTTAGCCTGCAAATTTGTAAAGACTCATATGGATAATCTTGTCAAATTGTCTTCTACTTTTGAAGTATGTCTTTCACAGATGTTCATGCATATAGAAGGATGATTGGAAGGCTTATGTATCTCACTAATACCCAACCTGACATAACCTTCTCAGTTCAACAACTTTTTCAGTTTCTTGATAAGTTCACAATTGCTCACTATAATGCAACAATTAGAATTCTCAGATATATTAAAGGAACTCCAAGTCTTGGCTTATTTTTCTCTTACAACAGTTCTGTCCATCTAAAAGAAGCAAGGAACAATATCAAAGAGTTCCTGTGAAGCTGAATATAGGACAATGGCCACTGTTACATATGAAATTCAATGACTAGTCTATCTTCTTCAAGATTTCAGAGTTTCTTTTGAGCAACCATTTATTTTGTGTTGTGACAATGACTCAGTAAGATACATTGCATCAAACCCAGTGTTTCACGAGCGTACAAAACATATAGAAATAGATTGTCACATTGTTAGAGAAAAACTGAGAAAAGGTCTCATCCATTTGCTTCTCATTTCCACCACAGAGCAACTAGCAAACATTTATACCAAAGCCTTAAGTCCTTAGTCTTTTAAGAATATTTGTTTCAAGTTGGGTCTCATTAATATTTGCTCCCTAGCTTGCCGGGTTCAGAGAATATGCATACAATGATTCTAAAAGGGACTAACATCAATTATATGATTTTGTCTTTATGACAAAATTAAATTACCATTAATTATGTTTATTTGGTTTTATGACATTATCAGGTTGTAATAATTTTATTTTGTTTTCTTTATTTTAGCTATACTCAATGTATATATATTCAAATCTCTACTTTTGATCAAAATAAGAAAAAGTTAGAAACTATTTTCATTCTCCTATCCCTTATTCATTTTTGTTCATCTCTTTATTTTTATAATAAATATTCTCAACAAAGCATTCTACGATTATTTTTCAAAGATCAAGTGGAGAGGTATCAACAGGAAAAGAAGCAATAACAATAGCAGAGAGCTGCAAGCCCCTCTTGTTAGCCATTTATCACGAATTCTCTGAAGGTCACCACTCTCCGATCGTCTCTGATCGTTTTAGGATGGCAGTGGACATGTCAACTGCTAGGGGAGATTCCCTTGTGAAGTATGCAAACATTTAAAACATGTTCAAGTTGCTGGGTACAATATAATGATCATATATAACAGTATGAATTTAGGACTTCTAAGATTAAGATAGACATGGTGTATTAAAGAGGATAGAGATACATAGTCACTAAATCAAAACAGTGTCGGATTCACACTGGTCCTGCGGATTCCACTAGGGACTAGATAATGTTGCATGCCGGATTAGATGATTGAATCTATATTAAGATTTATTGTGAAAGTCTTCCAAGAGTGGTTTGGTGGAGGCCCTTTTGATAGGTTTTATCATTTTATTCACTTGTGTAGCAAAATCCATATTTCCAGGGGTGAAAATGAATTCTTTTTTTTTTTTTTTTTTTTCCTTTTGTAAATTTTTTTTTGTGATTATTAAGAGGGGGGGGGGAAAAAAAAAGTGTTTTGGGAAATTAAAAAAGAAGATAAAAGAA
>Ga0099824_1007286_pt1 | contig 14731 bp, 4 predicted proteins | sample SiratrowhiteBW_FD_76837 | JGI IMG/M metagenome (GOLD analysis project Ga0099824, IMG submission 76837) | Root nodule microbial communities of legume samples collected from California, USA - Siratro white BW | ecosystem: Host-associated > Plants > Roots > Nodule | place: USA: California...
ATGGAAAATATATACATGGAACCCATCGCCTCCTTTCTCTTCTTTTTCTTCATCCCTCACTCCCATTCCTCTCTCTCTCTCTCTCTCTCTCTCTCTCTCTCTCTCTCTATATATATATATATATATATATATATATATATATATATATATATATGAAATCCAACTAAATTAATCCATTTTTATTTAAACTGCTCTAGCTCAGTTCAAGTCACTGGACAATTCACCCAATCTATTAAGTTGGATCAATTTTGAATGTTCTACCTCCTTGTCAAAAGAGAGGATAAAAGGCTAACTTCATGTTTTCACACTTTTTCTACCACCTATTAGAACCAAGCACACAACAAATAAAAGTATTCATGTTAAGGAGATATTTATGACAGAAAAGTGTGGGTGTATCATTTATCTAAAAATATCCATCTAACCATTAATTAAGCATTATTGGGCAATATATTTACATAGCATATTTATTTACGTTAAATAATAGAAAAAAGGGTTGAGAGTGTTGCTCTAAAATCTCTATCGAAACATTAACTAATTAATTATTACATGACAATATATACCAGAAGATGGAGCAGGCACGTAGAAGGATATATTAGCAGCTGACAGAGACAGCAGTGCTTCCTCTGGTTAAAAATACACGCTTTCTATTAACTCACATAACCCAAAACCAAATCATTTCACACTCCATCTTCCTCACACCTATATAAACAACACAAACCCTTTCTCACACTCCATACACTCATAGCAACACTAAAATGGCTCTTCTCAACCCATTTTCCTTTCTCCTCTTCCTCCTTCTCTCAACATGCTACGTTCCAAACCTTTCCAAAGCCACTTCTCGTGCCCCTAACCGTATGCTAGCTTTGGTTCAGAACCAGCCACTTGTGTTAAGGTACCATAAGGGTACCCTCCTCAAGGGTAACATCACCCTCCATTTGTTATGGTACGGTACATTCACGTCCACGCAACGCTCCATACTCATCGACTTCGTCCAATCATTAAGCTCCACATCATCATCTCATACCCCTCCCTCTGTCTCTTCATGGTGGCGAACCACTGAGAGCTACAGGGGAGGTCCCTGCACCCTCGTCGTAGGGAACCAAACCCTCGACGCCAACTACTCCCTCGGGAAGTCGCTGAACACAGACCACCTCCTCGCGTTGGCGTCGAAGGGGAACTCCGACGCTCACGTGGTGCACGTGATCGTGACATCTGCTGACGTGGCGGTGGAGGACTTCTGCATGAACCAGTGCGGGACCCACGGCTGGGCGAAGAGGAAAAACGGCGAGAGGGTGGCGTACGCTTGGGTGGGGGACGCGATCACGCAGTGCCCGGGGCAGTGCGCGTGGCCCTTCCACCAGCCCGTTTACGGCCCCCAGACGCCGCCGTTGGTGGCGCCCAACGCCGACGTTGGCGTCGACGGCATGGTGATAAACTTGGCCACGGTTCTTGCGGGGTTGGTGACGAACCCGTTCGAGGACGGGTACTACCAGGGGCCGTCGAGCGCGCCGCTGGAGGCGGTGTCGGCGTGCGCCGGGATCTTTGGGAAGGGGGCGTATCCTGGTTACCCCGGGAACGTTCTGGTGGAGAAGGCGACGGGGGCGAGCTACAACGCCGTCGGGGTGCGGGGGCGGAAGTTTTTGCTGCCGGCGATGTGGGACCCGCTCAGCTCCAGCTGCAAGACGCTGGTGTGAAAAGGAATAATGGGTGTGCGGATAGAGCATTTGGATTTGTGAACTGTGTGTAAGGGAAGAATGATCTGAAAGTTTGTTGGGAGGGTTATCATTCTTTTTTTGTTTTATTTGAAATCTTAGTTTATTTCGGAAAACAACTAATAGAGTAAACTAAGGTAATATCTAATATTTTCTCAAATTATAATTATAATAAACTTCCTTAGGTAGTTGTAAAAAAAATTATTTATCTAATATTTTTAAAAATTAAAATGATACATGTTTGATGTAAAAAAAAAAAAAAGTCAATATAATATTGCTAAAATAAAGAAGAGGGTTATTTAAAATTTTAAAGAAATCTGAGTCTCAATATAATTCCAGAAAAGTTTAGAAGATATTTGTGTAATTTACTATGTAAAATACTTGTTGAGCTTCATACTTAAAGAAAATATATGGAATATGAGATATTAATTCTGATTTTAATCTCAATATAAAGATTTTTGTGTATAGTAATTATAAAATAAATGAGTTTGAATTTGGGATCTCGTTATTTTCTATTGTATAAAATTTGAAATTGTTATTTTAAGTACATGTGAGTGAATTTTTCTTTAATTTTTATAAAATTATGTTTTTTTTTTTAAGTTTAGAGTCACTATTTTTTATTCTTTTGATTTATTCTATGATAAATAATAAATATATAGTTTAAAAGGACTGACTTTATCTTTTTGAAGAATGAAAATAAGGAAAATATTTATAAAGACGAAACTCGAAGTACCGAAAGACTATAAAAGGGGAGAAAATTTTATACTGTTAATTAATTAAAAATGGTTTTATTTTATATAATATAAATGCAGTGGTCTGATTTTACATGATAATGTAATCTGTTATAACTAAATTTATATACCCGTTTCTTATTTCTTTCAAAAGTATGTTTTAACAGTTGTACATTATTTTAAAAAATTTAATAAGATAGAAACAGTTGGACACATTTTTAATTAAGTGAAAGCAGCTTTGTAACTAGTTTTCATTCAGCATGGGTTTTTCGGTTGATTATTACAATTTGGATTACAACGAACTCGTGAGAAGGCTTCCTATGGTATATATCCGCTAAGATATATTATTGTGAGATTGGTGCACAATTTTATCCTAATCATTATAATTACGATGTTTTACTCAAATTTAAGGGTAATGAAGGTTTAACTTGACTCATTTTAATTTGTTTGTCACTAACTCCTTAAAAGTGGATTTGGCTGGATACAAGTATTTGTTCCTTCTGTCTAGAAAGCCCACCTTAAAAATAGAAAAAATATACTTCTTAATTCATAAAACTAACTTAAATTGAAAAATTTAACGAAAAATATAAAATGTATTAATAACTTAACCAAGATTTGAGTATAATTTTTTTATTAAAAAAGCTTTTATTTTATAAAATTAACTAATAATGATAATAAATACATATTTTGAAGAGCACTAAAAACTTAATTTTGTGTCACGGCCCATCCTTCTACATAAGGTTCTCAGTTGGGCTTCCGAATTATGATGCCTTCTCTTGTCCAGCCCTAATATGTTCTTTCTTCTTTACACAATTTAAATACTTTTTTTAGTTGAGTTAGGTTCTATATTTTTAATTGGTTTTGTTTTATTATTTTTTTCATAAGTCATTTTAATACTATGTTGCAAGGTTTTTAGAAAGGAAGACACGATAAATATTTTATTTAACCAAACTATTATATATAATTATAGATATGTAAACATAACAAAAGGAAAATAAAATAAAGGTAGCAGTCTCATCCTAAAAGTGTGTCACACACACTATCATCAAGAATTCAACTTCTTAAACCAACAATGTATTCCATTACGTGAAAAACCAAAAATTTGTGATATATTTTATCAAAAGGGTTCTATATTGCTTGTTCATGATGTCAAAATATTTAATAATACGTTATCGAAGGAGAAGGCTTTAAATATTACTCGAAAACTAATGATCCAATGACTTCTAGTGTTCCTTATATGCTTCAAAAATTAATGAAAGTTTACATTTGACTCCTTCTTTTGTTATTTTGTACTCGTAATTGCACTAAAAGATTCTTGGTCAAATGTCAGTACATGAAACTATGTTATTCGTTTAGATGACGGTAATGAGACAAGAGTATAACCTATAAGTAAAATGACATTATTTTTAATTCAAAATTTTAAAACATTAAGTTTATGTCTTTTTTTTTATATATTGTTCAACTTTATTATTTTTACTTAATATAATAACTTATTTTTGAAATTTTTTATTTTGTTTGATAAAGATGGACTTTACTACTTTTATTTACAATAAATTAAGGATTATATAGTTATTTAATAAAAGATTATTTTATTCACATTATTTTGTTGATTGATATTTTTTAATTTTTTAAAAAATATTTTTGTATTGTAATTGTCAAATAAATCTGAAAATTAATATGATAATTAATGATTTTAAAATATTATGAAAATAAAATTTTAACTATGAAGCGAATCTGAAACTCAATATGATAATTTTCAAAATTTTATAGAAATAAAAATTTTAATTATAAAAAAATCAAAAATTAATATAATAATTAATAATTTTTGAAATTATCATGGAACATAAAATTTCAACATAATAATTAATAATTTTTAAATATATTTATTATTTATTTTTTATATAGAAAGAACCCAGATTATATTTCAGTATTGAACTTGTTTGGAACAACATATTAAATGAGAGGTACAAAAGCGAGCCCACATGATTGGCATGTAAAATGCAGAAAAAAGGCGGTTCAAATAGAAAAGCAAAAACTGCTACGTGAAGAGAGAGAGAAACATATTTATTGAAAAACACGAAGAGAACGTATAAAAAGAATCAATTTACATTATTAACTAAAAAGATGTCTATGAACAACAATATTTTTTTTTTAAAATACATGAAAAAGTGGAAAATAATAATGGAAATACGAAGTTATTAGAAAAAAATGCATAGGTATATTTGGTAAGACAAATGCCAAATCTCTTTATTTATATGTTTTAAGGAGAAATCAACCCTATGTGATATACTCTGTAAGCTCTAAAGCATAGTATACTTTTATTTCAAAAGTTCTATTTATAACTTATTATTTGTCTTAAAGATTATAATTAGATTTCCTTAATCATAGATTCACAATTTCTGATTTTTCTGTATTAATTTATTAATTTTATTAATTATTATCTTAATTTTAGTTATAGTTACTTGAATTAATCTTTCTAGATTTGATCTTAAATTAAAATTTAATTATACATTTTTTATTTTAGAATATTTCCTTCATATTTATTATATTATAAACAAAATCTCACATTTTCTTATTAATTATGGTCGTAAGATAATTCAACAAATCGGGCTATCTCCACTTTGGTAATATAACCTTCTTAAATAGTGGTTAGTTGAATCATCTTTATTTATCTTTTGAAAAAGTGCAATTGATTATTTTTCCATCATAATGATAATCCATTATAGACTTTTATCCTTTCTTTTGTCAAATATACGAAAAATGCAAATAAAAAATAAAGATAAATATGTAATTTTCTATGAATTGTTAATTTCCTTTATCTTTTCGTCTTCATTCAATACATTTATTTTTCTTTCCTTTTATTGTATTTAACTTCAATCAAACAACTCATTTTCTATATACTTCTCTTTTTTATTTTTTTTCACTCCCTCGATTTTCTTTTTTCAAAAGTGTTAGTGTATGTTTAATAGATTGTAGTATGAAGCACTGGAACAAGTTTTGGATATGAAAGATGAAAATCATTTAAAATAGATTTAGTTTGGATGTGGATTTTGGATTTACGTCTAACTTGGTTTGGCAGCTATTCAAACATACACCATTTTTACTTAAGACTCTACTTCTAAACAAATACACGTTAAGCATTAATCTTATCTCTTAATAATCGTAATTAATATCACCGTTGTAAGTGATATAAGTTATCAGTGTTATCAAATTAGCCATAAGATTTGAATACGAAAGTGGAAGGTCTTTTATACGATTATACATTATTAATTATTTTTAATTAAGTTTCAATTGTCTAATAAATTTAGATATTTTTAATTAATTTTATTAATTTGTAATTATTTTTATTTTTGTGTTGGGTACTTTTGCAATGACACCAGCCCCTGCATTCGGTACAATCCAAATACCTGGTTTATAATTCTGCTACCACTTCCAGCCATCGTTATACCTCTCCTCACATCTAGGTGAGTATACAATTTTTCAAATTGTTTTTGTTGCTTTAAAGAACGAGAAGCAGAACAGAGACAGATTTAACTAAACAAATCCTATTAACAAATGTAAGCACTTTCCCTTTCTAGAATTAATTTTATCAATGATAAACTTCCAGAAATTAGTTCTCTTAAGATTACTACCAATATTTATTTCTAAATAAGTGAAAGGTAGACATCCTAGGACAATTAAGACATTTGAAAAAATACTCATAACATCACTATTCACACCAATAACATTTAACAAAGACAAAGAGGTTCAAGAGATTGAACCAAAATTTAACAAAATTAGAGTTTTATAGAACAACATAATGTTTTAGAATCTAATTAATGTTTTAAAGTGTAGTTGTAATTAACGAAGAATTAATTTTCACTTTTATTATGCTTCTTTCTCTACTTTATTAACATGTATTTTATAAAAGTTAACTTTAAATTTAAATATAAGTGACAATTTTATTATTTTAAATAAAAACTTATTAGATAACAATGTACTTTCTTCATAATCTATGTTATTGTAAGTGATGATGTAGAATTTATTGAAAAACATTACGACGTTATTATCCAACACATCTTTAATAGAAATAAAATAAAAATTACTTATTGTTTTGCATTAACAATATTATTATGCTATATTAACCACAAAATCTAACATTTGTTAATACATAAAAACATGTAAACAAAATGACAGGGTAAAATATTGTATGTCATCTAGTTAATAAAAAATTTTAAATTATAGAAACTTAATTAAAAGTTATAAAAGTGTTAAATAGTCAATAAAGTGAAAAAATATAATAAAAATTCAATTAAAATATCTAAATTCAAGAAAATTTTAAAACTGAACTAAATATATATACATATGTGTGTCTATGTATATGTATACATAACACAGAACAAAACATGGACGAAGCTTTGACCGGAAGAATGAGGACTCGTGATGGTAGAGAGTCAGCTTTGCTATGCTAATTGATATTCTTCTCATAATTAATTGGTAGGACCAATCAGTTGGACTGGATCCAAATGTTGGACTCATACTCATTAGGACTAGTACTCTTCGTTCCTCATGTTACTTATTTGTGTCTTTTGACAAGACTATTATAGTGTTTATTAGTTGGGATAAAATTCGTATTTAAAATAAAATAAATTTCAAAAAATAAAATTAATTTAATGCATAAATATATAAAAGTGTTTTCATATTAATTTTTCATTTTTTAAATTTATTCTTAAATTAAATAATTTTTCTATTTTGTTTTATTGTACCTCTTTCATGATGAAAGCTGCCAAAAGAGTTTAGCAGTGATACCAAAGCTAGTTGAACTTTGAAGAGACTAGAAAGCCTACCCTATTGCAAACTTTAGTTATTTATTAGATCTACATTAAGTATCTACTTGTAGCTTCTAACTTGTTTCTTACTTCATAACCACTATGTTTAGGGTTTAGGACCTAAACCCTAAACTTAACACGATCAATGACTTGATTAAGTTAATGAGTTCAAATTCACAACGTTTAACTCGATTTAATTCAATCTATAATTAGATTAATTGACTATAAATTTAAAATAAATTTTATAGAATATAATTCCTAAAAAATATTAAAATATAAGTCATGATTAAATAACTCAAGTTAACAAACAAACAAAAAAAGCTAATAAAAATTAGTAATAGTTCCAAAATCTATATATACATAATACAAGTCAAGATATGATATGTTTATGAATAATTTTTAAAGTTATTTCAGCAGCCGTTACAAAATCTATTTACAAATAATACCAATTCAAGATCAGGAATCCTTCTTAGGAGTGATAACATATTATGTATTTAGATGTTTGATCTCCTCTTATACAAAGTTTTTGTAAATTGAATAATAAAATATCGCTTTTATCTAAAATATATTATATTCAATCAATTAATATATTATAAATTTTTAAAACTAATCTGTTTCTTTCTTGAAAATAGGCTTAGGTGTGCTCTCTGCATTTTACATTTATTGGGTAACAATTAATAATGTATTTTACACTTATGTTGAGGTTATATTTTCATACATAAACTAAATATTTGATTTAGCATGTTAGATTGTTCTTCAACTATCCTCCTAAGGAGTCATAGTTTCAGATCTTTGTTCAACCAAAATTTTCCAAATTTTCTTTTACTTCCATATGCTTAACTCAGATTTTATGAGAGGCTCAATTGAAAGAAAAAGTATATATATATATATATATATATATATTTGGAGAAGTAAAACTAGAAGCTCGGTCAAAAAGATTGAGTGTAAATTACCTTTAGTTTTGACTAACTAATTTAGGAGTTTTAAGTATACTAAAATAAGCTTCTAACTCAAGTTTGCTGATATTATGTTTTTTAATCGGAAAATATTAGTTGTTAATTATATGTTAGCTTTTTGGTACCATGGGAATTCGTTGATATTATAAAGATGATCACACCACGTTTAAGATAATCTATTTTGAAACTTGGTAATTCACTTACAATTATTTTATAAAGACATCTTAGTGAATTAAAAGAGAAAAGTCATGTATAAATTATCTTTAGCTCGACTTTTGAAGAATCTAGAACTTTTCAATGTATAAAAACAATTGAAGAATGCTTGCACAAGACTAATTCAAGAACATTTGTATCTCATTGCACTTGGTAAGACACAAATTAAGTTGGAACCGATTGTGAAGAATGTATGTACATATGTACTGTGTAATTCAATAGATGTCAGATGAGAAATATCCTTCATATGAATAAAGAAACTCAATTTTAAAATTCCACCTCCATTAATAAAAAACTCAATTTTACCAAACACTTTTAAAAATGAAAAAAAAAAAAAACATTGGAAATTAACATCGTGTTTCAATTTCATTGGATTGAACCAACAATATCTTAAGTTATCAATAAAGATTACACAATAACATCAGTAAAGATTTATGGAAATGGCCATACTTTTTAATGTAAGCATCTTTGCATATCCATGTAATTTGTAAATGTTATGAAAATATGAAGATTGAAGAAAGATTCATCATTATCCTAACGCAAAGGATTAGTTACATATTAAATAAAAAGAGGAAAAACTCATCATGGTGGACTAAGAAGGAATGGAGGAAGCCTTTGTTGTACATTGGTTTTGTGCAAGTTAGATGCTCATGTCCATGCAATTATGACACGTGTTGACTTCTCATGACATGTAAAGTGACCCTGTTCAACACCAAATCTTATAGATTTTCCACAAAATGAAAAATACTCATTTAGATATGTTAATATAACATGAAATGTTCTAGGTAATCTCCCAAATTAGCATGTAAAATGGAGGTCACTCTCAGCATTTGGCATATTACTTATTACAGGAGTTCCATAAAAACTTTAAATTGTTTAGAGGCAATCAAATCCTTTTAAATCAACATGATTAGAGTCTTCGATTATCGAGAATAATGTCGAAGTTAGTCCACTTAATTTATAAAAAAATTAAAATTAGTGTTATTTAAATAAACCTACTTTTTATAAATATATTTGCTATAGTGGTAGATTTACCTAAAATAATTATTATTTAGAGAGATATGGAGATATTATGAGTTAAATCATTAAATTTTATATTGACATTTTTTTAATCAAGATATTTGTTATTTATAATTGATTACTTCTCTTAAAATATAATTAAGTTACCTACATCACGGGTGTACTAAAATAAGATCTTTTTACTAAACTCATTTTACTATAAGAAAACAACAAAATAGATGTTAAAAAGATGTGTGGGTTAATGGTTCACGCAAGAAGCGTGAGCCAAACCCACTCTTAAATGTCACAACACAATGTGGATAAAAAAAATAAATAAAAAATAAAATCATGCGGAGGCCAGACTCATGTACCAAAATATTATTTGTAATTAATTATTACAAACAGTATGGGCTAGACCCATGCAAAACGTAAAAAAAAATCAAAAAATAAAAATAAAACCAAGCGGAGGTTAGACCCATGCATCAAAATATTATTTGCAATTAATTAATTGCGAGCAACGTGGGCTAGACTCACGCAAAATGCAAAAAAAATAAAAGAATAAAATCAAGCGGGGGTCAGACCCACGCATTAAGCAGTGTGGGCTAGACCCACGCAAAACGCAAAAAAAAATTCAAAATAAAAATAAAACCAAGCGTGGGCCAGACCCACGCACCAAAATATTATTTGTAATTAATTAATTACAAGGAGCATGGGCTAGACCCACACAAAACGCAAAAGAAAATCTAAAAAATAAAAATAAAACCAAGCGTGGGCCAGACCCACACACCAAGTATATTTAATTAATAAATATAATAATAATTGTAACATGACAAAAAAAACTTTTCCGGTCTGATTGTTAAGGATTCTCGGGTAATAAAAATAGTATAAATGTTGATAATAATACTAAGATTTTTTTAATTTTTTTAAATATGTTTTTTTTATTATAAGCATAGGCCTGACTCTCACAAGCTTATACTATTTTTGCATGGATATGACCCACGCATAATTTATTATATTTAATTTTACATTCAGTTGTGTGGCCCACGTACGATAGTTTTGTTTCGAGGATTCTAGCGTGGGCAAAGGGCCCAAATTATGCCCACGCATATACGTGAGTTTTTGGTACTTTGCGTGGATTTTTGGCCCACGTTATTTTGCTATTTTCTTGTAGTGTTTTATAATTGGTCTTTAATAATTAATGTGAGTTTGTTTGATTATTGGAAAGATTATTGAGGGTTTTCGGATTTGACATGATTTCCGCTTCAAAAAGATCTTATATTTCTTTTTTTATAAGCTCAATGAAAAATTACTAAATGCATCGATAAAATGGTTAGTAACACAACTTCCTAATATGGAGTATAAGCAAAGAGATTACTAAACATGTCGACAAAGTGCCTACCAATACACAATCCTCTAATTCTTTTATGAAAGTGAAAAGACTACTAAATAGGTTAGAAAAATGTCTACCAATACCATGAGTAATTTGGACGATATACTTAAACTATTTGTTAAGCCCCTAAATCATCTATTGAGCCTATGGATGATCTATATCGCACTAATCAGTTTAATAACCAGAAACTCATATTAGAGTTTATGTTTTAGTGATAACAAAAACAAGCTAAATGATTTATTTATATTTTGAATGTTCTAACAATGTTTTTGACAGTTACACTATATAGTATACTCTCTGACCATCTATATATTCATGATAGACGATCTGATAAACAAATTGAAGTTTTTTTTAAAAACAAATAATTGCAAAAGATGAAATTTTCTAATATGTATATCTACTAAAAAATGCATTCAATCAAAGAGATATTATATCTGAAAATAAAAAAAATTTATCTACAAGCTTTCTATTTTAAGATGAAGATATAAAGATATTTCAAAACCCAAATTTAACCAATTCAAGTATCAAAGGACATATTCAAAAAGTTATATAATGTGATTCAATGTGAAGAGTGAAGTAAAAGGCAAGCTAGGCAACAAAGCTATACAAGTGATATTTGTGAAAATATAAGAGTTGTAATGAGTGTCTAGTCAAGTTGTTAGACCATTCAGTCTTTTGGGTTAAGTGCTAAACCATTGCGAAGTTATATCCTTATTAGCTTTCTTTGTACTCTTTTTGAGAGTGTTCTTTATTTTCTCGGGAGTTCTAATCTTAGGGGAGAGGTTAAGAAAATATAACTTGGAGAGATGTGAATACTCGTTGTAACCTCGAGAAGTGATAATATTGGTTATTACCTAAAGATGTGAGAATATTCGTTGTAACCTAGAGAGTGATAAGTATATTTTTATTCACACTTATAGTGTTTAACCTTGATTTTCGTATACCATTGTTTTAAATAAGATTTACCCAACCAAGATTACTTAGACCTTAATTGAGATTATTAGTTAAACTTGGATTTTAAGCATATTCTCTTTCTTGTTTATAATTATTTGCAGATATTCCATGGGCTTCAAATCTAATAAAATATTTTGCCAAGAGAGAGATTGAATACTTGTTGTAACCTCTTGAAGTGAGAATACTAGTTATACCTAAAGAGATGAGAATACTCATTGTAACCTAAAGAGGTGAGAATAGTCATTGTAATTAAGTGTGTTGGTTAGTGAAAGATCTTAAGCAGTTGGCTCAAGGGAATTGAATGTAGGCTGGGTTTGGGTGAACTAGGATCATTTCTTGTGTGTTGTTCTCTCTTTGTTCTTGCCACTGACTTTCTTTTGTTGCTTATTTTATCTTGGCTTGATTAGATGATTTGCTTAGGAGACTCTACAAGACAATATGATTAGACGGTCTATTAGATAGTCTATCTTTATCTGTGCAAAAAGAGTTTATGTTCCATTCAACTCTTTCTAAAAACAATTGCATCTACAAGCATAAAGGAAGAAACTACGAAATAGGTTGATATAATGTTCACCAATATACAATCCTTCAATCTTGAGCGTAACTAAAAAAATTACAAAACAGGATGACAAACATCTACTATATATAAAAAAAAAAAGAATAGAGACACGATTAGTCCATCCAAGTTATCTCCTAATAAATTCAATTACCATCTTAGTTAAACATAATTCATATATTTGTCCCGAGAAATTGTTAATATAAAATAGTAAATAAAAAGAGGATTGTAATTGTTGAAAATTAAAAAAAATAAACATAATATTATAAAAAAATTTCGTTATGAATGATTTCGAGGCAAAGAGTTTGAGTGTCCTCCTTATAGGAAATTTTCATTAAGTCCCAATGGTGGGTACCAGAATATAACAATACTGTTCAAAACAAAAACGAACAACAATTTTAATAACAAAATGTATCCTCGCAATTTTATTTATACCCATCAGATTACATCGCCTTAAGAGTTATCCTTGTTCATTTGACATTTGGTGTTGGCTTTTTGGCACTAGATCAGGGGCTAATATCGATGCAAGAATAACTGGCCAACGAGGCTATACCATAAAATGATATTCGCATTTGAACATTCGTCTACATTATTACACTACACCATCCACATGAACATTTATTTCTGTGGAAATTTCAGCATCGAAATTTGGTAAAAGAAAGTAGTGTCCACTTGGCCTCACATTGTATCCTCCATCACTTTACTATAGGATCTGCCAATTGAATACCTTCTTGTTTCAGCAATCATCTTCACCCTCTTCATGATAACAAATTACTCAAGAACCATCATGAGAGTAATCTTTATCCCTCCCCCATTTAAACCATGTCACATGTCAATTTAAGTTCCATTTCCATAAATCATCCCCAACCTTCCACCTTCCAAAGTTTGTAATGACCTCATTTTCTTATTAGAATTAGAAATATGCTTAATCTTAGGAATATGTTTAATCAAAGCTTAATAACCCACCCACCCACCTAACTAAAATATCACTATCTCACCATCCCTCATTCCATTCAACCATGTTCTCAAACCATTTTGTCTCACTTTCTCCACCACAAGTTTTTCTCAGATTCTTTCACCATAAGGGAATTGAGTTATTAATACCCTCCCTTCAAAACCCCTTCAACCTTCCATAGTTGGATACTAACACCTTACTTAACTACCTTTGTTAAAAACGCTTCATAAGATAAACACCTTTTTCACCTCACGGCACCCTTATTCTTTAGCTCACAAATTTTTCTCCACCTCACCCAAGCTAATATTTGGATATGAAATGAATATTTTAAATAACATTGTTTTATATCATGTTTATAATTTTTCTAGCAAGAAATGATATTTTATATCAAAATATTTTTTATTTATGATATGAATTTTTTTTCTTATTTTTTTATTTAAATTTTCTTTCTTCGGGTGGAAAAACTTGGATTCATTTTTTATTTTATTTTATCATCAAAATCTTAAACTAAATGATAATTTGTGATTTTTTTACATTAAATAAATTTTATTCAGAATATTTTTATTTTGAAAATACTTATATTATGAATATTTTATGGAATTGAAAAAATATTAAATATATAATTTAGAATTTAAAGAAAGTATTCACATGGTATACTAGCTATGATATGTTTATTTAGTTTAAAAACAAAGTGATACAAAGAAAAAGAAGTAAAAAAGTGAGATGGTTTTTAATGGAAAAAAGAATCGAAGTAAAAAATCCAAAATGATATCTTATCTAATTTGGTTGCATAAAAAGTAAAAGAAGAAAAAGCAAGCCATATATAGAAAGAGAAACATGTAAGCTAATAAAAAAAGGGTGATTAACTTTATTTTATAAAAAAAGGATGGTTTCATGTCCTAACTTGTGTCATGTGTAGGTTCACAAGTAACCAAAATAAGAACAATAACGGTTAATTAATGAAACAATATTTTCTCCATCCATCCACTTTTTTTTCTATTGATTTGTACAAGATGGACCAAGTTAAAATGTTGAATATCAACGGTTCATTAATGCGTTTAAGTTGATCCATTTATTTAGAGTGAATTTTTTTTGGATGTTGGTAAGAATTTCACTAGTTTCACAACATATTTGAAATGTTAACCTATAACAATGTTATCCATGCTTATTCAAGATTAACATGAGCTAATCCTAACACAGCCACAAAGTCTTCTAAGAAAAATATTTCTTGGCTTAGAACAACAATAACATTGTCACTTTACTCTAAGACAAATTCTGATGCTATGTCTATGATATCATTTTAAAAAAAAAAAATTTACTCCCAAATATTAATTTGGGTTGATCTAACATTTGGGGTGAAATGAGCTGCTAAATAATTAGAGTCTCAAGTTCAATAAAAACAGAAATCTTCAAGAACAAATACTACATTAGAATGAGAATTTTGTGTGTGCAATTAA
>Ga0099824_1007288_pt1 | contig 14730 bp, 7 predicted proteins | sample SiratrowhiteBW_FD_76837 | JGI IMG/M metagenome (GOLD analysis project Ga0099824, IMG submission 76837) | Root nodule microbial communities of legume samples collected from California, USA - Siratro white BW | ecosystem: Host-associated > Plants > Roots > Nodule | place: USA: California...
GGGTTAACTTATGAAGATTGACTTATTAGTTAACAATTTTGATCTATTAAGTGAATAAGTTGAATAAAAATCCAACTTTAAAGTAATTAAATAATGGAGTTAAGGCTAAGTAAAGTAGAAAAACATAATCAAAAAAAAAAAAAAAAAACAAAGAACGCAGTAACTTGAATATAAAAATAAAAAAAATAACAACCTTTTTTTTAGATTTAAGATTTTGAAATTTGATTGAATTCCTTCCAAATCAAACTTATACATGAATATATTATATTTATAAATTTACTAGTAGAAATAGAGGCTCAACACAAATGTGCACTTTTTTTCTAACAGAAGAAAATGAATACACTTAAAAACTTATATAATAATATTGATTATTATTATAAAAAATAAATATCCAAACATACAAAATAAATTACAATAAAGTATATAAAAATAGTAGTTGCAAAATAATTTTTTTTATTCATTGTTTATAATTATACAATAAAAGTATTTTTTAACTTTTTTATCACAACTAGTCATTATCAATGGAAATTTGGTTAATAAATATTAGGATAAAAAATGTATAAAAAAACTATAAAAATAAATCTCTTTATTAATAATTAGAAATCATGGATAATAAAAAGGTTTGTGACAAATATTAAGATAAAAAAATTAGAAATGAGAAAAAAAAAGTGTCAAGAAAATAACTATAGAAACAATCCTCTTTATTATAGTTATAAATTAATAGTTATAGAAAGTATCACTGGTCTTTTATATATTTTATGGATTTTAAAACTATAACATAACTTATTCAATTAAACACAACTTTTTCAGTAACTATTTGAATAAATACAATTATTAAGTTAGGTAAAACAAACTGGTAATATAAAATGTGAAGACTTATACGGCTATTAATTATGTAATTGCTTATTATATATTTTATCTTTTTAATTGTTTTATTGTATATTTTATCATTTTTAATATTTAAAAAAAAAGTACGACTAAAATTGAAAAATAATTAAATATAAATTGCTTTGAATTCTATTGGACCGTATTTATATTTTAGACAAAACCATTAAGGTGATGAGAAAGGAAAAAAATGAAGCCAATGGATGTGATGATTTTTTTTTTCTCTAAGAGATAATGGTATACTATTCTTGTAAATAAATACACAAATTATGTTTTCTTTTATCTTATTTTAATGTTATTTAGGCCTTAAAAAATATTGAGTTACAATAGTATAAATATTATTTTTTATATAAACAATAAATAACGAATACCATTTTTTGAAACTGTCATTCAACGATAATATTTCTAGGACTTTTCTTTCGATGAGATTCATTAGATCTTTTCCTGGTTTCTTACTTTTTGTTTTCAATTTATTATTTAATCCTTATTTAAAAATTTGGGTTTTTTATATACTTATAACAAATATCAAGAGTTAAAAGCAACACTATATTACAATATAAAATAATTATCAAAAATTGAAAATATAATTTATATATCTGAGAATGCTTAGTTATCATGAATTCTAATTATGATAAAGTTTATGTATTAAAAGGTATTCATTTAATATAAATTTTAGTTATAAAATGATTTTTTTGGTATTGCACGAACTAAAATACTGATTAACATGAGAAAGTAATCAGTAAAAATATTTTTTTTACTGTTATTATTTTTTTGAACTCCTTACGTGTTTTTTAATCTATCATTTTCAATGCTTTGAATTGTATTTTAATATTTTCAACATAAATTATCGCTGGTTAAAAATGATCTTTTATATCACGATATAAGTTATTTATTGTAAATCTAAAATATAATTTGTATATTTAAAAGTACTTATTAAAAAATTTAACTTGTGAAATACACAAGATTAATATTTATGTAAATAGCTAAAAGTTTATATTAAATAATCACTCTTAAGCACATACATAAATAACTTGTACCATTCTATAATGTTATTTTGAGTTATTCATTTAACAATATTTAAATTAAATCAATATATTAAGATGAAAATTGATAAATTGAAAAGATAACATTTTTAAAAAATATAAAGACATTTCCATGAAAGAAAAATATATAAAACACTCTCCTTAAAAGAATTCTGAAAAAAACAATTCAAAACAACTATTTAATCAATTTTTATCATCTCAGAGAAATATTTATGATGTACATCATAGGACAAGTAAATTGTGACTCTAAATTAACCACAACACCCAACATTAAATAAGAAGAAACTATTTACTACACTCAGCTTATTGTTAAAAGAAAATGGGTAAGTTTTGTCATTTATACAAGAATGAAAGTGAAGTACTCCTAAATAAATAAAAGAAGAAGAAAAAAAAAAAAAAACATGAACATGAGCACGTGATGGGATGTGCAATGTTTCTGACACAAATCCTATCCTCAGATTGTGACTCCTTTCCTTCCCTTCAAATATCCACATTTTTGCTCTCCAAATACAATCACTTCTTTTATAAAAAGTAAATTTTGGACAATTTCTATAATAAACCCACAACTCTTTTATTATTATTATTATTGACAAAATTGCCAAATCAATGATAAAATAGAATTTATTGAATTAAAAACTATACTAACATTTAGATTATATAAAATAGATTAATAAAATTGGATGTCAAAGTTTAATTTAGCATTTAATGTCATTTGATGCTTGTATCGCTCTAACTCTTAATATACTTTCTAAAATTCAGACTCAAGACTTCTAATTAAATTGGAATTTATTTTAAGATAACTTATATATATATATATATATATATATACTTTTAGTTCGTATCATTATTAGATAAGTTTCATTAGGAGACAATTTGATTACTGATATCTTATATAATCTTGTCATAGTTTATCTTGCATTATCTCCTAACAAAATAAATTCAATGATAGAAACTAAAAATAAGCTTATAAAAAAATTATAAAATTGTATTTTAAAGGCTAAGTACTGTATATTTATTTTGATAATTATGTGTTTTAGTTTCAATATCATATATTTCAATCGTGTTTTTTACCTTTATAAGATTTATTTTTCTTTAAATGAGGCTAATTGTATTATGACTGACAACTGTAAGCAAATAAGAATTATATATATCTTTAGGCTTTTATTTGTTATTAAGAATGAAGAAGTCATGTTTATGGGACAGATATTTATATTAAAATTTATTATATGTAAAAAATTGTAGGCTAATAATAATTATACTGGATTAATTTTCGTATACATTTATATATAAAAAAACAGTTATAAGATATTCAGTTAAAAATTTAGATATAAGGTCTCACTTTTGCAATATCTTCTACTAAAGCGATATTTAAAATTTAGACACGAAAAGAGAGTTCTTCTTAGATGAACTCTTCAAATCTCAATAAATATTTTTTATATTCCTTTATCATAAAAACTAAATTACGAGACTAATAAAAAATATACTTAAAAATCTTAAAATGTGATTTACCATTAGATAAAAAATTAGGTAAGATCTTACATTTTATATGACGCAATGAAACCTATCAAAAATAGCATATGATCTAAAAATAAACCCTTATATTAAATATAATATAAAAAGGCTTATGTCCCATAAAAGAAATGCTTGATATATGATACATTATTATTTGAGTAGTAATAAATCAACATGTTCCTCCTTTCTCCTTTAGAAAAATCAACACGTTTCTCAAGTACAACAAGAGGGTAGTTGAAGAAGGAAATTTTATTTTATTTAAAAAAAAAAAGAGAATGGATTGCTTTTACTATAATTTATTCAAATTTTAATTTATGCATACGCATTCTCTAATAACTTTATATGTGCGTACGTTATGCTATTTTATTCCCTAATCAATATCTACCTTTGACTATACATATTGACTTTCCAGGTTACAAGTTTCATCTTTCAAAGTCAACATGTTTGTATTTTCATATAAAATAGAAACAACCTTTAACAACACTTTGCCTTTGGGTATATATATCTCAACCAAATTGTAATTACATAGTTTTATACAGCATTAGTATGTGAGATCATAAAAATCATTTTTATAAACTATAAATATAGCTAAATACATTTTTCTTTTTATTATTTTTATTTATCAAGCAAAACTATCAATAGCAATCAACATGTCAAATTGATAATTATGACTCAGCCCAATAATACATTTGATGATAGCCTAACAAACCCAAATTTAATGTGATGTATAATTTATTATTAAACAAATGTTAATCAACATTTTAAGAACAGTGATTAGCAAGACTTTTTATGGTTTAAATTTTGAGATGTGAATAAAGTTAGGGCATGGCAGTATGTCTTTGGAGGTGACACTCACTACAATCATTTACGACAAGTGTCTCCTTTGAGTTGTCCTTTAGGTAAAGGTTTTGAAGCTTTTAGCTTTATCATTGTAGGACCTTCTATGGCGATTGATTGGTGGCTTGATATATAGAAGAAGAATCAGAATCTGAAGTAGTCCTTCTTGATGTAGCCTTTGGAGAGTAAAACAAAAGCAGGAACAAGAACAGCCGGAAAATAAAGGAAAACTCATCACATGGAATCATCCTATTCTACTCTCACATGATGGGTCACAAAATAATTATAACATAACATTTATAATTTGTTCATCCTTAAAAAACATTGTATCTACACACATTGACTTAAGTTTATGGCTCACAGGACATATAGTTAGCATTATTCTCCATTTTTGCATTAAAATGTTGCAAATTTCTATTAATTTATTGATTTGGATGATTTTGAAAAAAAAAATAGCGATTCATCTTTAGTAAGACTGTTTCATCATAAAAAACCATCATTCCGGCAACGACTTCTTCATGGAAAAGTCGTCATTCCGACGACCATATTGTTTTTTCTTTTATATTTTACAGAAGAAAGAAAAGGCTCCATTTTTTTACCTGGTTGAGTTATTATAAATTTCAAAACTAATTTCGTTAGGTGATTTCTTATACAAGAATCAGGTGTGGTTGTGAGATAGCAATTGATGTATAATATGATGGGATATAATTTATTTTTTAACAGTTAAATATTTTATTTTTAATAGTTGATGAGTTTTAAAAAAATACTATGGACATAATTTTTTTGTTCTTTTTCTAAATCGTGTTTTAAAACACAATTTCATTTTTTTAAGAAAATGTTGTTTTTAACTTTTTTAAAAATTTATCCTTTAAGTAATTTTTTTTAGAAAATATATCCAAAACGTAAAAGAAAACTAATTTGGAATACACCACAGCCACGCGGAAAAACGCAAACATCATTAACATACTAATAACAATCATTTGATCTTCTTATATTAGGCTAAATTTGGTTGGAACTGATATGATTCCTTTTTACGTAAAATCTGACTTATTTTTGTGTTTTGGTTCCGTAAAGTTTAGTATATTCCACTTATCAAATCTTCCTGAAAAAAGGGATGCATGCAGCTGGGCATCCTTTATACGAAAAAAAAAAAAAAAAATAGATCAGTTTCCTAAAAAACATGTATGTATAAATTGCTTGCTTTATACATTGTTCTGCTATTTAATGATCTGTCGGAGTTTCAGGCTCATAATTTATTTGGACCAGTTTTTTCATAACTACCCCAAGAAAAAAAGTAAGAGAAAAAGTAAATATTTTTTATAATTGAAATCTACGAGTTAAAAAAATAAAAATTTTACGAAAAACCTTTTATAAATTAATTTATAAAAATAATTTTAATTTGTAAGAAAAACTAATTTAATTTTTCTTTTTAATTTACTACCTCACAAGTATTTATGGAAGATCTCTCAATATCTGTTTGGTCCTCAAGATATTATATGATAAGATATAGCAACACCATATTTGATTATAATAAGATTTTTTTACATGACAACATAACATAATAATGTTACTTTATTATCAACTATTATAATCTACAAGAAAAAAAAACATGCATCTTCGTACCAAAACATATAACATCTTGACTATATGATTCTCCCTATTTATTAAATATAAAACTTAAAGCAAAATATTATCAATAAAATACGATCATTTTTAATGAAAGGTCGTGTTACTCCAAAAAGTTAATCTTGCGTCCTCGTTCTTCATTTCTTCTAGTATAAGAATTAAAAGTTAACCATCAGAATCCTTAAATTAAAAGAAATAAAAATAATAACTCTTAAAACCCCTCCTTTGTCAATCAAAATCACATTCGACTTATGTGAAATTCAAAAAAAATGTTAAAAGACAACACCCAGTTAGAAGTGTTGGCCATCCAATCCTGACCTGGGATCGATTAAGAAAAATCAGTACAAAAAATAACCAATAACGATAATGTTTTCATAAGATATACACGTTCCTTAAAATATAACCATGATTAACAAAGAATTTACACTACGTTGGGCAGTCATCTCCCTTTGACTTCGAGAACTGTGAGAGCGGCTTTCAATTGCAGCAAATATTTGCATTAGATGCCAGAGATTCCCATATACAATGCAATCCTTCCGGTGACATAAGGTACAAAATTTCAATACTTGTTTGCTGAAAGACACTGGTGAATGGATTATGTTTGCTCTTTTGCTCAGTCAAGAAAAAAATCATTGAGCTGGCCGTTGAAGCTAGACCAATGATACAGCACACAAATCAGATGCGTCCATACAGCGTCAAACTTCGTCCAGAGGCATGGGCTGGGAACTAAGAAGTCTTTCAGCCTCATCATTGGCTTCTGCTTGAATTTTCCATCCCTGCGTGCAAAAGTAAAATGAGAACACTGTTACAAAACAAAGCCAAGACCCCCAGTGCTAAAAGGACCAAATTGTTACTAAATGTCCTGATTAGGACCAACCCCGTTTTAAGTTTTGATTAGATTGGCACAGCAGATATGACATTTTTCATCTACCATACAGGTCAACATGTCTGAGGCCTTTAATCCCAAATCACAGGAACGAGGGAGAATGACATCTTAATTTCTGCCCTAGATATTTAAAAGAAAGAAAAATCTACGATAGAGATGATATCACTGCAAGGCTTTCTACTTCCTAGTCTAAGAAGTTGACGATAATTCTGGGAGGAATAAAAAACAAACCTCCTCCAAATTTTCAAGCTCCATGATTTGCTCTATCTGTTCTGAGATACTGTCCTGCAATACATGGACCCTCAGATCAGTATAAAAACTTGTTATACCAAGATGTGATTACCCAAAACGAACATATGTTTAAGTGATTTACCATATTACTGGCAGTTTCAGCAGCAAGAACATCAGTCTCCATCTCCACTTCAATTTCAATCATTGAGGAAATCTGACCAAAGAATACTATCACAGTAATGCATACATTTATTGCATTCAGTATACAATAACAAGAACTTGTTCTTTTGTAATTCTCAGGAGAGCAGATATTATCACACTTTGAAAGAAAACATACCCTAGCATAGCTGTCAATCAGTTCAATCCGTCCTCTAAGGGAGTTTTGAAGGCTCTCTCGCACCCTCTTTACTTTACTTCTCCGAGTCCTGGACATTAACAAAATGATAAATGGAAACTATAGACTAGAACAAAAAGGAGTGAAGACCCAAAAATAATCTCAAGAGACATTAACAAATTTGATCATGGGTGGTAAACAAGTATTTCCACAATTAGAGATGTATGATGCTATAGCAATTTACCGATAAGCAGGTTCTCCAACAGCTGAAATTTTGTTCTCAAGTTGGCACATTCGAGCTAGCATCCAAATCTACAAGTATAAATCAAATTTATATAACTCAAGCTACAGGTACATTTTCTAGGAGAGCAAATAAACTAGTATCTCACTCATTCTGGGATATGAAATGTACAATACAACAAATGAACTTTGCATAGATAATTTACAGAATATACTAACATCTGTAAGTAATTAATAATTAGTTACTAGTATACAATCTAAATGCTCCAATCAATTATCAATTTGTCTTGCATTCTTTTCAATCAGGCTGACTTTTCCACGAAGTAGCATTTTGCATAAGACTTTCATGGCAATCAGAGTTAGATATCAACTGCCTTTCCTATCTTTCTTCTTATTATGGGAAAGTATATAGAGCTATACTTATGTGAAAATGCAAGATGGTTCCAAGTGGATCAGATATCTATATTATCTTTTATTAATGTATTTTAGTTGTCAGTTAAAGGACAATATTCTGTAAAAGTTTTCAATTTTCGTGTTAAGCAATGCAAAATGAAAACTCAACCCAAAGGGAACTTCGTTAGTACGAAAGCTCATGTTTGAGGCAAAGTACATTCCAGCTATCCCTCCTTTAAATGGTGAACTTGACATTTCCCCAAAAGATTAAGTGCTGGAATTCCTTTGCTCTTAAAAATAAATGAGGTCGATATCATCCTGCTAATCACAAATAATGCAAGTAGCAAACCTCTTTTTCAGCAGCTTCTTTGAGGTCATTGATGCGAGACAGAAGAACATCATATTGAGATAGAAGTCGTTGTTTGATCGCAACTGCATCTACTGACTTCTGTGGAAGCTGAAACCATGACTAAAAGCAGATTACTTATTATATCTTCCATGAGAACGATCATAATTGATTCATTGTGAGCAATGAATAAAGGGGCCAGCTGGTCATAATAGGGAAGGAAAGGAATTATAATTTTTAAGAATCTTAACTTTTTCCTATTTCTTGCAATCAATTTAAAAAAGGATGCGCAGTAATAAAACAAAGTACAAAGTCTTCATCATTGTAAACAGGAGTTTCATCTTTTTTGGCCATGAATAGGAAATTCAAATCACAGACAGTATATTAGCAACTGAAAAAAAACAACTATCTCTTTCAAGTTAGTTTTTTTATGGAAGAAACAAAATTATATGGTATCACCAGCAGAAAACTGATACTTTTTGAGAATTAAAATTGATATATGAGCCTCCCTCAACTGAGAAAAAAATGATGAATCCGGCACCTGATTAAACTGGGGAAGAACAACTGTGTTCAACGTAGACCCAACAACAAGGGTTGAAACTGCAACAACTGATAGTAACTGGGGAAGGGCAGGGTCAACAAGTCCAGAGGCTGCATCCCCAGTGGCCAACAAAGCGATAAGTGGAAAAAGGAAGGAGGGTTTTAGCAATGATGAATTTTCCTCTTTTCTTGGGGCTCTTAACAGTAGTGACTCCCGCCCATCTTTGTGGTTTGTTATGCACATAGCTTCACCAGGATAGAAATCAGGGTTCCTTGGACTGAATTTAAAAGGGCCCACCTTTCTATATACATTTGATGGTGCTGCCACAGCAATAGTTACCCTTTCTCCTTCTTGTGCTGGCAGATCAACTGTTTCAGTTGCAAATCTGTGAGTGCGAGCCATACCAGAAGGGGTCTGCACCTAAACAGAAAGAGAAAAAGGATAGATGTTAAGAGGTTATAGATGTGAGACTCCAAAACATGAAGCATTAGGTAAGGATACCAGTAATTGGCATGAGGTGATTTTAGTAACAAATTAATATTAAAAAGAAAAAAAAAACATAGAAACGAAGCACCAGTCTCTCAAAATCTATAATAAAACATACCGTGCTAAAAGGTATTCACTTTTAGAACAAATCAACAAGCTGAAACGATCAATCAAGACCGGAAGTGGTAATCAAATCTCACAATAGAAATAAAGAAATTGATAGCGGGCTTACAACATCGTATACACTATATAAACACAAAAAAAAAAGGATGAAATGAGTTAAAGCAGGTAATGATACCCTTACCCAGTGAAGTTACCTCCATTGAGGTCCTGCAGAACTATTTCCAGCATTTAGTAGGACTCAACTTTGGATTATAAAAGTTATATTTTGGAAGGTCACAAATATCTGTTTTCATTTTGCAGTGATATTTTCTACTTGTAGTCGAGCTATATAAGGATGGGCATGAATTTGTAGAAATAAAAAAAGTAGATATCTAAAAAGGTTAACGCATCAAAAGGTATTCCACGATTCACTGGCAGCTAACTAACCAACTTCAATAAAGTTGTATAAAGATTCTCAACAACAGCTATTAATCAGAAGACAACCTAACTATCAGATGTTGAAGGTGAGTGGGGAGTGCATACCACAATAGAATGAACAGCAGAGGGAATGCTTTGCTTCCTCAGTTTCATGTATCTTAACCCCCTTTCCCACGCCGTTATGTCCATGCTGCGTTCGGCAGGAGGAGATCCTTAGAAAAAGTGAATACTCCATGATCAACACCATACACATTCATTATGTATCAACAAAAAGACAAGCATTGGTCACAACAAAATAAAGTGGGGGAGGGGAGAGCAAACACTGGAACAACTTATGTATGATGCTTTCCATGGAAAACAAAAAAATCTATTGATTAGTAGAAATTCAAAAATCAAACATTAAAAATGTTTTCTTATGTTAAGTGAACAGATGTAAGAAAAGAATGGAATGATATGACTAACCAACCTGATTTCTTCTGATTCAATACTGACTATGTCACCTGAAACAAGTTCGTATTGGTAGCGACACTTGGAACACGATACTATCTGCAATAGAAATGTTTAACTATCATATAATCACAATTAATTCACAAGGGTAAATACGTCAGATAACATCATGAGAGACCTATCCAGAGTTTCATTCAAATATAGGTGTCACAGAAATCAAGGATAGCTTCATGAATCTCAACAATGGACAATTGCAGGAAATTACTTCCAACACTCAACAAAAACAAAAAGTCATTTCTAGTTCTTTACACGCAAGAGATTAACCCTCATTGACAACAACCCATAAAGGAATTGTGAATAACACAAAGAAAAATTCAGAAATACTGGTGTCAAAATTTACACCAAGAAACATTGATGCGGAATGAAGTGGAGGAATAAAGCTAGAGTCCAAAGAGTTTGAGGCTTCTTTTTTCAAAATCAGCCTCCAATCAACAAAATTCAACATTAATATATCTTCTTTAGAAGTTAGGCAATGATTTATTTGAGTTATTATTTGATCAATAATGCCCAAGGGGAATAAGGTCAAATGGAAGAGGGAAATATACACAGTAAATTGTGCACAATGGATATCGATGAAGGATAAGCTTACTCCATCTCCCAATGACTCATGGTTAAATTAAATTAAAAGATGTCCACAGAGAACGAGAAACAAACTACATAAATAATCAAAGTAATAATAATAGAATTGAAGTTACCTGAATACCTTGTTGTGGCTGTGCAACACCGACAGCAATCTGACAACTAGGACATTTCACTATCTTCCCAAAACGTACCTGCAACAATGGAGACCGTTAACGCTGGGGTCAGAAACAAGTCTAATCTTAGCAACACCAGTGATCACGACATATCTAAAAGCCAAATCCACCACAACATATACACGTAATCATCCAATTCAATGCAATGTCATTAATTCGAACGGTACCTCCTCACCAGGGGAAACGCCAACCTCAGAAATATACTTAAGCACTCTAAGAGCGTCAGAAACCCTTAACACCGCCGCTAAACCCTGAATCAACAGTGCATAAACATTTGCATTTGGCCGCGACCACTTCCATCTCGCAGCCAAGGGACCACTCTCGTCAACTACTCACACCACACAAACACAGCGTCATCAAATCGTAACGATGATTAACACAACGTGAGAGAGAAAATAACCTGGATGAAAACTGGCGCGCATGGCGTAGAAGATGGAGAGAGCGAGTTCAGGATTGTTGCGGTTAAGCGCGGCGGATATAACGGAGCAGCAGTCGGAAGTGGAAACGAAGCCGTTGGTTCGGGAGGAGTTGTCGGTGATGATCTGCAAGGCCTCATCGGCGTTTTTGGCGTTGGCAGCGACTTGGAGGAGGAGCTGTTGGTCGAGTGTGTTAGCGGTGTCGTCGGAGGTTTCATTGTGGCTCTCGCTGACGGAGGCTTTGGAATTTAGGTTGGAAAGAGAGGGAGTGGTGAAAAATAGAGAGGGAAAAGGAGAGTTGGTGTTGGCGGCGTGGTTGAGACAGGTTTCGGAGAGTTTGGGGAGAAAAGAAAAACGGTGGTGGAGTAGGCGAGAGAAGCACGGAGTGCAGAGGCTTAGAGTCATAGCAGAAACGCGAGAGAGCGTGGGAAGCTGTGAAATTGTGGCAGTGGCGCCAGGGAATGGCTATTACATTGTTCGTTTGTTGGGGGAGGGAAAAGGAGATTAGCAATGAGAGGTTGTCAAGGGAAAGAGGTGAATCCAGACTTGTGTGGACCACTGCGAACTATTGGATAACTTTTTAGGATTTGGCCGTTGATTTGCCTCGGGATTTGTAAATAATTAAAATTCAATGGCGTGGGTTGGTTTGTAGAAAAAAAATATATTATGGAGATGCGGGGAATCGAACCCCGTGCCTCTCGCATGCAAAGCGAGCGCTCTACCATATGAGCTACAACCCCATTGTTTAAATATTGATTTATTTTTTATTTCTACTAAACTAATAAACTTCTTCGAATGTTCTAAAATTAAAAATGGAGGTGCGGGGAATCGAACCCCGTGCCTCTCGCATGCGAAGCGAGCGCTCTACCATATGAGCTACACCCCCGATGTATTGTTTGGCTGTATAAAGTTATTAAAGATTTTAAGTTAATAACTTATTTGGTCTCATGTTTTTGTCATTCCATAATTATTGAGAGTTCCAATGTAGCCATTCAGTTTTTTGAAATTGACTTCATCTTTTCTGTTCCATCAACATCATTTAACTAACTAAAAGAATACAATATCATAATGATGTGATTATTCTTACATATATGAAATTGATGGCTAATGTTTTTTTTTTTTTCTGAATATATTTCTTTTTAGTACAGTACTTTCTTTACACTTTTATTTGCGTGTTGACTTCTTAAATATTTTTGAAGTTTAAAAACTTTTCAATTGTTGCTTAAAAGGTTTTTCAGTGAGTACTTTGAACTTATTTACTTGTTTGCTTTGATTTTAACATTGATGAAAAATTTTGTCCTTTTTAAGTTGCTTTAGCTATTGAAGAAAACCTAACAAAATACCCCACTGAGAAGAACTGTATGACATATCCAAAACACCAAAATCTTAATTACAAATCTAAAATCCTATAAAACTTAGCAACGACTATGATTTATTAATGAAAGAAAAAAAAAACTCTTATTATGAATTGCATCATAGATAACTAAATTCTTAAGAGAGATTTAAAAAAAAAACTTATTAGAGGATATTATTAGTCACGTGTTTGTTTTATACATGAAATTGAATAACTAACACATTAATCACAATATTTTTTTTCACTGTTTAAATGTTATTCTACCTATTTATTCAAAAGAAAACATTGACCTACCTTAAATAATAAAAAACAAAAATTGAAACTTTTAATAATATTGTATACAACAAGTTTTAAAAAAATGTTGTGAAAAGTAGAATGACTATGATGAATTACCTGAACTTAACGATGAAATTTATACAAAATTTCCCGTGTCTAATGAAATATCATTAAATAAGCAGTTGGCTGAACTGTGTATACTTTAACATCCGGACCGGCACATAGTAAAATTAAAACAATTCTTTTATCCTAATTTTACAATAATTAAAAAATATTCTAAAGAAAAACATTATGGTATTTTTGGTGGTTATCTTAATATTCGACGTAGGGCTTCTTGAACGGACAATTCAATATTTTGTGTTTGGATTATGCGTTGTTTTGGTTGTTATGTGCACTTTCGTCCCTAATAAGATGACCAAATCTATAATTAAAATATTATTAAAAAAATTACATTGTTATGAATAATTTTGAGAAAAAAAAATGTTGACTGAAAAGGTATATCAGAATTTATTGAGAAGCAAAGGGTATCTATTGTGGAGAGGAGAACGAGGAGGAAGTGGGAGAGGTAGATGAAAAGGAAGGTGTAGATGTCTCGGGGGAATTCCGGCAGAGGGGGCAGGTGGCGTTCAACTTGAGCCACTCGTCTATGCAATCTGCGTGAAAATAATGGTCACATTCGGGAATGCTCCTTAGTGTCTCTTTGGGTTGATATTCAGAGAGGCAAATGGCGCAGGTGTTGTCGCTGGGCTTCAATAACCGGCCACTCTCTCCGATCAGAGTTTTGGGATACTTTTCAATTGTGGCACCGTCAAGACCCGCCACAAAAGGAACGGGTTCTAGGGAAATGGTGATGGGAAGATGTGTGCCACGTCGACGATGGGTCAGCATCCTAACCTTGCCGCACACAAAGCAAGAGATTCCGATGAAGCATAACAGACCTGGTATTCCCACTCCAATGGCTAACCCATATCTCGCACTCCTTGAAAGACCTGTGCATGTCATGTAAAACAATACGTTAATATGTTCGTGTTTTCTAAGATTCAAGTGTTACACATTGAAGATTCTCACTGTTACATTGGACTAAAAGTGACTAATAAAGACAGAAATATTAAGAGTTTTTTTAGGGTAAGGGAAAAGCTATAACAGGACAATAAAGACAAAGGTAGCTGAATACAGATTAGTAATCTCAAATATTACGTGAAGTAATATTTCAAAAAAACTTTATAAGTTAGTGAAATAAGACCATTAATTCAATAACAAAATTTGATTGCACTGTTAAGCGTACAAGAAATTAGCTTGGTTGCATTGTTAAACATACTATAATAGATTTTGCCTATCAAACAAAATGATACCTTATTTAAACAAAGCATGCAATGAAATTATAATTCTTCAAATAAGTGTTCATAATAATCTAAGTTAACAAATCTTAATATCCACCAAAAAAGCAAAGACTAACCTGAAATATATATATATATATATATATATATATATATATATATATATATATATATATATATATATA
>Ga0099824_1007289_pt1 | contig 14730 bp, 6 predicted proteins | sample SiratrowhiteBW_FD_76837 | JGI IMG/M metagenome (GOLD analysis project Ga0099824, IMG submission 76837) | Root nodule microbial communities of legume samples collected from California, USA - Siratro white BW | ecosystem: Host-associated > Plants > Roots > Nodule | place: USA: California...
ATATATATATATATATTTAAAATTTATTTATTTAAAAAAATTATATCCTAAGTTATTTTTCTCTAGTTTTCCTTTAAGAGCATTATCATCCAAACATCTTCTTGTTACTCAAAAGATAAGTTTCCTTGTTTAAGTTAGAGTTAGTAACGAAGAGGCTAAATTGATTCTCTTTTCTTTAAAAATTTAGACACTTAAACACTAGTTTAGATTTTTTATTTAAGTATAATGAAATTATAACTTCAATAAGTATTTAAATATAAATGAATATATTAGAGGAATGACATGAAAAAAGTTCTTGCAATTAACTACCTTAAGTGCATCTACATTATACTCATAGTGAGTAAACTTTAAATATGATTATATATCAATTTTTGATAGGAATTATTTAATAAGTATATTTACAAAATCATGATAGTCTCTTTACCACTATATTAGATAAAAGGAGATAAGTTTGTCAATATTATATTTTAAATATTGTTAAAAATAAATATTTACATGTAAACTTAGAAATCTTTCATTATATATTTATATTATACATGTTTACGAGTTCTAATTTATTAAATTTAAGTTTGTTTATCTATATTAAATATGTGATGATTTATAGATTTATTTATTTATTTAAGAGAGTTCTATATTTATATAGATATTTACCTTTCTATATTTTAATATAATTTTTAGAACCGTTATTAAAGAATTTAAAAAAAATATCCTACAAATTACAAGAGAACATGTTAAGTAAAAATCACAAAAAAAAGTTGTGTATTTTATTCAAATATTTCACTTCTGATTTCATTATTTGCCCTACTTTACTGTAATAGATATTTCTCTTATTGTTAGGTAATATCTCTTGTAGCTTTGAATGAATAAATTAAATGGTGTTAGATTGTTTTTAAACACGAGTAGGAAAAAAAAAATGGAAACGTCAGATGTTCCTATTCAGTGTGGAAGATGCAGTCAACTATCGAACATCATATTGCATGTTATGCGTGTTCATGTCATGGGACCACTGCATTCTATTCTATTATATGCAAATGTTCAAACTACCAAACTGGACCTAACTCTTGTATTTTGTTTTCCGCGTTTTCCGCACTCTTCCTCCATTCACTGTTCTTCTTCTTCTTCTTCTTCTTCTTCTGTTCTTCACCTCTTGATTACTTTTCTTTTCTATCTCTTTTGAAGCATACTTGAACTGTTCCACAAAGCTGTTACCTTTTTCCTCCGTTGAACACTGGGGAGAAGGTTTTTCATTTGCTTCTTTGCCTTTTCCCACCTCAACTTCATTCAACCTCCCTTTGAAGTTTTCTTATTAATACTATTTCTCTATTCAGTTTGAGATGTCTTAGGAAGAGGACCATATAAACCCGACCTTGTCTTATTCATCAACTATTGGTTAGTTGTTCTTTTCTTTTCACTTCAATTAAATATTATTTTTTGCTTGCTTACCCATTTATTGAGTTGATTTTTTTCTTTTTTTTTCTAAAGATGATTTTATGGATTTGTTGAATCAATATTTCCTTCCACCCCTCCTGAAAAAGATTATGCTTTGGATCAATTTACCCTTTAACTTTGTTTTTGTGACCTCTCTATGTACCAGAAGCTAGAAGCAAGAAGAAGTGAAGTCTGAACTGTGAACTCTGCAGAGGCTAGGATGAGTTTTGGAGTCAACTGGACCTTGAGTGCTTACCCAGTTCAGTACAATTTTGAATTGCCTTCACAATTTTGCTTGGTGAATTGAGAATCAATAGTTGTAAGTTGGGTACGTCTTGAGGAAATGTAAACTTGATAAATTGGAGCTCCAGTGAAGTCGTAAAGATACGTTGAAAAAGATGATGAAGAAACAATTGACAGGTATACGGGGTGATTCTCCCCTACAATCTGCAATTCGAGCTGGAAATTTAGAATTGGTTCGGGAAATCACCTCTCAGAGTCCAGAGGGAGAATTAAAGGAGCTTCTTTCAAAGAGAAACAACTCGTGTGAAACTGCCTTATACGTTGCGGCTGAAAATGGTCATCTTGATATAGTGAAGGAATTGATTAGATACTGTGATATTGGGTTGGCCGGCTTCAAAGCTCGAAATGGATTCGATGCATTCCACATCGCTGCTAAGAATGGACACTTGGGTAGGTCTAGGATCCTTACTATTTGTTACTTTACTACATATTGTATGTTGGTCCAATTGACATTGCCATACCAGATTAGGGTGTTTGCTAAACCCATTTGAGCATACACGCATTGTTGCAGTAATTTAAGTTCACTTTTTAGGAATGTTATGATGCATATTTTAACAATTCTTGCTTAATTTGTCAAGAATCTTGGTCATGTACTGATTTGATACCCAATATGTATTATTTATATAAGGTTTAAGTACTTTTTCTTTTTCAAATTTGCCACAATCTTTGCGTATGCTAGCTTTTTAGGTTTAATAGACTCTTATTTCTAAATTATATCATTATTATCAATTTAAACTTTGAACTTGTCTGAATGATTTTCACTTTTACTTGTTTGCAGAGATATTGAAGGTCCTCATGGAGTTTATTCCTGAAATTTCAATGACTGTTGATCTGTCAAACACTACTGCGTTGCATACTGCTGCAGCACAAGGACATCTTGAGGTAGTCAATTTTCTCTTGGAAAATGGTAGCAGCTTGGTGACTATTGCGAAAAGCAATGGGAAAACTGTGTTGCATTCTGCTGCAAGAAATGGTCATGTAGAGATAGTCAAGGCCCTTCTGAACAAAGAACCTGAAATTGCAGTGAGAATGGATAAGAAGGGGCAGACAGCACTCCATATGGCAGTTAAAGGACAGAATCTTGAGCTGGTGGATGATCTTGTGAAACTGAATTCATCTTTGGCTAATATGGTGGACGCCAAGGGAAACACTGCACTGCATATAGCAACCCGGAAGGGTCGTCTACTGGTAGGAAAATGCTTTCCTTTTTATGTTTTATTTCTTAAGAAAGTACTGATGATGTGTTGTTCTGCGTCAACTGAACTTGTGCTTCCCCTTGCCATCAAATTCTAGAGTTCTTCATCATCAAAGATCATGAACAAAATAAATTTGTTTATTAGCTCAAGAACGCTTTCTTTCTTTGATACTTCAGAAAGGGTCTGGTTTTTATAACATTGCTTAACAGATGGAATATTTCTATCAGCACTTTATAGTAATTAAAATTTAAAACGGAGATTTTTCCAAAGGTAGATGTTTGTTTGTGTCGTGTCCTGGTTGAAATAAGAGAAACTAACTTCAGTGCCCGTGGTGGCTGGCACTGTGTCACTAGTGTTACAAATGCGAGCATAATCTTGTGATATGGTAAATGAGAGGGTGGAAATATAACAACTTGTTTAAACTGCCTTTTTTTGGGGGGTTAGTTATTTAAGTCTTACATTGTAAATTTTAATATCCTCAACAATCTGCATTAGTCCTAGCTTAACTTCTGTCTGAATTGATTAACTTAAACAGTTTGATTACATTCTGCAACCATAGTAAGTAAACTTAATATATAGGTACTAATCTTGCAGGTTGTTCAGAAGCTACTAGATTGCAGAGAAATAGACACAAATGTTATTAACAAATCTGGAGAAACTGCCTTAGATACTGCAGAGAAAAATGGTCGGTTGGAAATCTCCAACTTTCTGCAACACCGGGGGGCTCAAAGTGCCAAGTCCATCAAGTCACCTAATACAAACACAGCTCTTGAGCTCAAACGAACAGTGAGTGACATAAAAAGTGGGGTTCATAACCAGCTGGAACACACTTTTAAAACACAGAGACGCATGCAAGGTATAGCGAAGCGAATTAACAAGATGCACACTGAGGGGCTTAACAATGCAATCAACTCTAACACTATTGTTGCGGTCCTAATTGCAACAGTGGCTTTTGCTGCCATATTTAATGTCCCGGGCCAGTATCCTGAGCAACAAGATAAACTCTCTCCTATAATGTCTCCTGGAGAAGCATATATTGCTCCCGATATTGGATTCCAGATATTCATAATCTTTGATTCTACTGCCCTCTTCATATCATTGGCTGTTGTGATTGTCCAAACATCAGTGGTTGTTATTGAGAGGAAAGCAAAGAGACAAATGACGGCAGTAATAAATAAGTTGATGTGGGTAGCTTGTGTGCTAATTTCTGTGGCGTTTATTGCTATGTCATACATAATTGTTGGAGATCATAAAGAGTTGGCTATAGCAGCCACAGCTCTAGGGACAGTGATTATGGCAGCAACGTTGGGAACACTCTGTTATTGGGTGATTGCTCACCGCCTTGAGGCCTCAAGATTGCGAAGTCTTAGGACAACAATGAGCAGTAGGCAGTCAATGTCTATGTCAATGATGTCAGGATCGGAGAATGAATACAAGACAGTGTACGCCATATAACTCTGATTTCTACCATTTCAGAGTTTTCCTCCTTTTTGGTCAAATTACACTAACACTATTGTAGGTGTTTGTTGATTAGCAAAACAAACATTAACTAATGCTACAAAAGCATGCATGCCTTTGCAGAACACAGGCAAAAAGTGTAATCATTGTCCACTTTATATGTGAATGATGATCATTTTAAATTGAAAGTCTTGCATGATGCTTATTTTCTCGTTAGCTTCATCTTAAAAATTGTTAAACAAACTTATTGTTTCTCTATTGAATTTTGATTTATAGATGAATTATTATGGCTTGCAAGAAGCTTGCAGTTAATGAGTTACTAGTAATTCTTACCTCAACTGATTTTATGAATTTCTGTTTTAGAAGAGAGTATCGTTCTCTTAATTAGCATCAAATAAGAGAACATGGCCACCACCAAAAAAGAAAAAGGAAGAGTGAAGTAGGTTCACTTCTCATCTTGGTCAACAACAACAGTAATAATAATATTTTTTTTTTATTATTATTATTATTATTATTATTATTATTATGAATAAGATTACTTACTTTGGCCACCTGATTTGTGTATGTATAATAATAAGACATAATGAAAAGGAAAAAGCAAACAGAAAGATTTGCTTTAGGGATTACTGGCAAGTGCCAAAGACTGCCATGTGTACCACTTTACTCCGTTAAATGAGTGTCAACTTTGTATGATTTGGGAAATAAAATAATACTGTGGCAAGACTTGTAATTTTCTGAATATATTAGGTTAAGTTTTCTTTCCTTCTAATAATCTTAGGAGAAAATGAGGAAAAACGGTTTCAAGAAACTACCTTCTGGCACATGGTCCGTGCAGAAATCAGTGTGATTTATTGTGAAGCTCGGTTCTTGCCGACTCTTGATTTATATATTTAATTTATTTGTGTTTAGTAGTTAGAATCTAGTATTTGTCCGATGTAAGCAAAGAAATAGTGAGGGGAGATAGAAATAAACAATGATCTGAACATTATTGGAATGTAAGTGACTAAGTAATGCCAAATTATTATATTGTTCAGTTTAACTTCTTCATCAAAGTAAAATCCATGAGAATCTGCATTGTATGGTAAGAAGGAAAAAAGAGACGGTATTCATTATTTAATTCTGTGGGCTAAAACCCTAAATGGGTAGAAGCTGATGTGAGGTGTTACGAGGTAAGAACAAATGTAATTTTTTTCTTTCCGCTGTCTTTTGCTAATTTTTCAGCAGTAAACATTCAAAAGAATGATAAAGGGAATGAATATACGACAATAAACTAGTAGCAGATTTCAGTGCAAACTATCCACAAAAATAATGATTTTGAGGCCTTGAATATCCGCTGACATTACTGACGTGTTCCACTTGGTCACTGACCCAACAGTATTTTTCTATGGAAAGGGTCAAAAGTATATGATCATTGATCAGTATTTACTTATACGTGTGCTTATAATGCTCCTTTTATTGTCGTGTTATGTTATGCATGCATATTTTGACTTTTCTATCAACAGGGTTCTGTTCAAACAAACCATCGTAAACGAGAGCTTCCGTTGCTATTTGCTAGCTAGTTGGCCGTGTCAGGATCGATAAATGCAAAGGAAGTGCTAATAATGCATTGGTATTGTCGTGTACGAGGATCATAAGCATTACAGCATGCAAAGGTTTATCTGTTAGTTGAAATTCTCTTGAGTTGGGATTTGTTTAGGGGAATTGAAGCAGCATTATTTTTCCGTAGGAGGAACACCAATCAAGACTAGAAATTGGCGTGACAATTTGATGTGACTAACACAACTTGCAACTCTTTGATTATATCAATGAAACCCACGAGATCTGTTCGGTTGGTGCTTTCTTCTTCCCTTCTTCTTACACTGCCGGGACCCTTGGAAATGTATGAGATGAAAAGAAAACAACAAATAATCTCTTAGAATGTGTAAATATGTCTCTAGCTTTAGTCACAGAAGTAGTAAAAAATGAAGGTTCCAGGCTTCTTTTTTATGATTATATTGGTTATTGTTTTAGAAAAAAAATTAAGAGAAGTGGAAAACTTAAACTTTTATTATTGGGTTGTATATAAAAGGTTTGACAAAAAAAATTCAAATACTATTAACATCCTAACGTTAAAAGCAAACTCGTAGTATATCTATGGTTTAGATTATAAGAACATGATCATTGTCCATTTCAATTTTGAACAAATATTTAGGTATGCTACGAACATTATCTTAATACATGTTGGCACCAATTAATGTTATGTTCCAAATTTGACTTTCTTTTATTATGCTTAAAATTATTATCGTTATTTTTCTTAGGTAGGATCACCTTTATAGCGTACATCAACATGGTGTCTAATTTTTCTTCCAATCATCTTAAGTTCTTTCTTCTTTGCATTTATCTATTTTCATTCAATTAAAACTTCTCCATATCCTATAGGCTCCACCATATAATACCATAGAACCTTTGATGAGTGTCTGAAGGTAGTCAATTCCATGTATCTTAATTGACTACATTGTATTATTGTATCAGGCATCCATTCTATAAAGATATGGTGGAAAAGCTTTTCTGAACTACTTAATCTCAACATGTACAATGGTAAGATATTTGTAATACACCTAATGCTCAAGTTAATAAAATTTTATATAAGGTTGTGTACAGTACATATGTGTTGGACTTCAAGAGTGATTTCAATTACTAAATGAAGATATTTTGATAATGATGCTTAAAAAATAGTTTATTAATACATGTCATGATCGATTAAAACAAAAAATAAATAAATTTAACTAAAAATAATTAATTAGCATATTAAAATAAAAGCGCAAGTTTTAGAATCTATTTTAAATCAACAGTTTTAAAACTCTATAAGTAAAGCCTCTGTCTCAATCTTTTACATAATTATTACAACACAAAAACGATTTAAATTATTCTAAGCAATTTTTTTCATATACTCTAACTGTGCTTGAGAGATTTGATACTCAAGGTTGTGTTGTGCTGAAAAATAACGTTTTTATTTGCTTCTTCTGTGATTATTTCTTTATTGTTATTACGGAAGTGTTCCAATATTTCTTGTAGTTCAAGAATTGATAAAACGTATATTTTCTTACGTGATTAAGAGTTGATAAGACTAATATTTTCTTGTGTTTGATATCCTTCTCGGAGTGGTCAAAATTATTTTGATTATTTTGAGTTTGTAATTGTCGATTGCATTATACAAACTTGTTGAAATTATTGAAACTAGTTATATTAAGGTTAAACAGCTAAGAATGAATATAAAATCATTAGATTTCAAACCTAATTACATTTAATTTTTAAATTGAAAATTGTTTTCAAATTCAAGAAAAGAAATTGTGTAAAATTTTCAAAATCAATTCATCTCTTCTTGATTTGGATTAGTCACTCATTCTTTTCTAACAATACCTTGTTTTCGAATTGACATTGATAATTAAGAATGTTTGGCATGGAGTCAGGGTCCGTTAAGCGTGAAATATACGCACTGTGATGTAGATTAAGATGACTTTGTATTGCAGGTCGACTTTTATTCCCAAATGCATTTGGGCTCCATGACAATATCTATTAGACATAATACATATTTGAGATGTACACCTTCAATATCAAACACAATTATTTATTTGCATTACGATCGAAGTACACGTGAATATCATACAATTTTTTTACTTCCAGGGAATCATCCTAGTACAATGTCCTCTCAATAATTTTTTTTGGTCAAATTCTGCAAGTTTTACATTGCTATTTGGTAGCCAATTTGAAGCAACAGGATCGATATATAGATGCAAATGAAGGGCTAATAATGCATTCACATTGTCGTGTACGAGGAACATAATAACCACCAGAGCAAGAAAAGGTTTATTCCTATATTGAAAATTCTGGAGCCGGGATGTGTTTTTGGGGCAACATTTTCAAAGGAGGGACACCAATGAACACTAGCCAATGGCTTCACAATTTGACGTGACTTTTGCAAGTTGCAAGTCTTGGATGCTATCGATGACACCCACGAAGATCTGTTCGGTTGGTGCTTTCTTCTTCCTCTTCTTCTTAAACTACCGGGACCCTTGAAATACAACTGTAAAAGATGTAAAGAAACCAACAAATCACTTCTCAGAATACGTAAATGTCTCTAGTACGTTAAACAAGTTGCAAAAGATAACTAAAAGTATTCTGGTTTTCTATATTTGATCTAACATGCATTTTCCTTTTGGGATACGGAATCTAAACTAGAATAGTGTTACAATCAGTGGCTTTATGTTGGAGAGATTAACAGCTTTAGCTTTTCTTTTGATTCTTTAAATATTTGTCATGAAAAAATAAAGAGTACATGAACTTGGACAGAGGGAGCGGGGGAGAGATACGTAACTTTATCCATTCACCATTAGGACTATGAACAACCAAGGGGGAAAATAATTGCTTGTTCTTTGTGTTTTGTTTCATGTGTTTGTCTAAGTACATGTGTTACAACATTCACGTACTGGTTAACTTGGAATACCCCGCATGTGATTCAGTTTCATGTTTGCGTGTAGTTGAATGCGTAGTCAAAACCAAAAGAAACGAAGAACGGAAGAAGTGCACGCGTAAAGGTTTAATTGTCTGCAGAATAATTGTACACTAGATAATTTTTATAATGTGACATCTGCAGAGTACATAGTTGTGATGTGTGTAGTAGTGGCTTTATTTGCCCTTTACAGAATGAAAACGGGAATTCTTTTATTTACTTTTGTTCTAGAATTGAGTTAAAGGAAGACACACAATTTGTCAGTTACTTAGTATTAGTGTTGGTAATTACATCAATGATATACAGTTGCAGCATTTTAGGTGTAGACTGCAGTCAACTATGGCTGTCTGTGCCTGCTTGGCTGGGGATTCCTTGTTAGTAATGATGATTGTTTTTAAAAAGGGATAAGTCGGCGAGGAAAAGGTTTGAGGCACCAAATGTACCATGATTTTCACATCTCACATATGAGACTACTCTTTGCTACTTTTTAGGCTTTTTTTTTCCTCCAAAAAGGTGAATGGCTGTTAGTAATAGTAACCTTTTTTGGGTCACTGTTAGGTTATTCTAAATGACTTTCAACTTTTCCCTCCCTTCTTTTCACAGAAAGCTTAAAACGATTAAACAAATCTGAGAAAAGGGAAAGGATATAAACATCGCATTCATCATTTATATACACTACCACATCATCCTATCTGTTATCTCTGTCGAACTCTGAAGGAATAATTGCTGGGAAAGCCTGAAGCAGTCATTGAGAATCTAGTTCTGGGGAAAAGAGTCAGATTCAGAACATTAGACTTGGCAGTTGGCAAAAAATTCACCCTTTACAGTAACCAAGCTAAGAAAAAACTGTCAAAAAAATTGTGAGGAATTATCATCATTTGAGTGTGGTTAATTTGTAAGTGGCAGCCTTGTTATCTTAAAGGAGCTATGTGACAGCTTAGGAAATCTATCTGAGACAAAATAAGTAGAACTAAGTGAGATTTGTAAGTGGGGGCTGCGTTTTGGTGTAAATTGTTGAACAATCAAATCCACAAATCTCGTGGAGTGTGGACCAATTTCAAATTTAAAAAGACAAGAACACGGTATCCTATCATAGAGAAATCTCATGACGACTTATCATAAGTATGCATTATTTAAAAAACCAAAGTCACTTTCGCTTCGACTAATTATAACAACTGTTACAGCTAAAAGATTCAATTTCACTCAGTATGCAACATGTACAAGAATTGACAGAGAGAGAGAGAGAGAGAGAAGCAAGAGTTCCGATTTTAACTAATTAATGCTGCAAACCAAGCTATTTACTCAAGCATCAAACTTCCTTAACACAATTGCATCTCAAATGAGAAACTCGTTCTCTTTAACGATCAAACTTTCCCTTCGTTGGTTCACCCATGTGCTTCTCATTATTTCCTTATTAACTGCAGATTTTGAACAAACATTGGTCGAACCACCCTTTTCCAGGGACTTTTTACAATGAGCGATGGCACTCTCGATTGGATTCTCCAGCTCCGCACTTATACTCTTGTTGAACAACTGCAACTCATAAGACCCAGCTGAACTGAGTGAAAAAGACGAAGATGAAGAGGATGACCCAGAAGAAGAGGAGGACAAAGATGAAGCCTTGGAAGCATAATGCCGTTGAATCACCCCAGAGAAAGACCTTCTGCCGCTGGTAATGAATCCATCTTCAAGAACGTCACTTTTCTTTACCATACAGGATCTCTGCCTACGGTGCTTGTCGTCACAGAAAACCTCAAATTGCTTTTTGCTTCTGTTTCTGTTTCTCCTAGCATCATCATCCTTCACGTACTTCATGTTCTGGCACTCCTTGCATTTCGGTTTCTTCACCGCCCCCACTTTGCTTGTTGCATCACCGGCACAGCTCTTATCTGAGCAGCCAGATTTGCCGAACAAAGATTTCAAGTAAGTTCTAGAAGCCTTGAGCCTTTGAGCCAGCCAGAACTGCTTGGTTTGTTTCTTCGGAAGACGGTGATGATCACGGACCAACCCTTGTATCTCAGAGGACCAGTCAAATTGATACTCAGAAGAGAGCGTTTCACAGGAGCTAACCCTGCGTGACTCTGAGGGAGAGATGTTGCAGGATTCAAGAAGGGTGACGGCATTTGTTGAAAGAAATCTACTTTCTTCCAAAGAGGACTGTGATCTTGAGAAGGCAAAGGTGGCATCAGCGTTCTGGAGGAGCTTTTCCACCATTTCTAGGCGAGGTGGGAGGTGAAGAGGAAGGAGTTTTCCTTTGTAGAAGAGTTCATCAGCAGGGGAAGTTGTGGACTCTTCCTTGTTTTGGAACTCAAATTCTCTGTTGTGTGGTGATGTGTGAAAGGAGTAAGAGAAGTTGGGTGAAGAACTTAGTTCAATGTGAATGTAGTCTTGGTCTACATGAACCGAGGATGCTCCTTTTGTGGCCATTTCATGTGACTCTCTCTGCTCTGTTCTGCTGCTTTCTCTATTTGTGTGTCACACAATGGAGATGCCTTTTGGAAATTGAGCTTTCTAAAGGAAACAGAGCAAGGTCTTCTTTCAAGTGAAGAGGGAACATGCTCCCAAAGCTTCTTATATATAACAAATATTTTCTAATTTGTTTATTTATTAAATAAAATCTAAATTTCTAAGGACACGTAAGCATTAAAGTTTACAAAATCAAGTTTAAATTAATGTCATTTTCCACACTGGCTTGGTACAATCAATTCACTTATCTAAGAACCAAACACGTCGTATGTTACAATCATACATAGGCAATATTGCTTTAATTATTTTAATTTCAACTGTTCTTTTGTAATGGTTAAGATTAACTTTGCTTGCAATCTTACTCTCTTAAATTACAGTCTTGTAAAAACATTAAAATATTTTTATAATTGAGTTACTGTGAATATTGATTTTTTTTACTAGGAGTTGTTGCCTTTCCAATTTGTTATTCATCCTTTTTTTTGGGTATTTATTATCCACTTAGTTTAGTATTAAAATTAATTTCTTTACGCGTTAACATAAATAATAATCCTAGTGTATATTTTAGTAATATTTTTAAGCGTGTATTTATTTTTTCAACAAAAATAAAGGTTAGAAAAAAGAAACTACCGACATATTCCAACAACGACAATTATGCCAATAAACAAGCCTTTTGCTAATTTTAGTTGCGGGAGAGTTGTATATATTGGATTTGATAAAGATGAAATAGAAGAAAAAAAAAACAAGTGAAAAAAAAAAAAAAATAAGAAAAATAAGTTAAAAATATTTTTTTAACTATCAATTTATTATAAATATATGTTGTTATTAATATTTTTTTATGTATTCACTGTTATTGCAATAAAAAAAATACAAATTCTCATAATCGATATTAGTTCTTTACAATCCATTATCACAGCTTAATACAAGTCAATGCTTTGCAATTTAGGCAATATAGTCAATTATATTGTTCGGCAATCAATTATATTCAGTTGGATGTTTATTTCATGTTTTTCATGGACAATTAACACCAAAAAAAGTCTAAACCCACCGGTTTTAAAATTTTCTTTCTTTTCCTTCTATCTTTTTATACTAACCTTATATTTGGATAAAACAATTCACAATTGGTAAGAAATTCAAATATATTAAATGTAAATTAGTTTATTTTAAATAAATGAAAAATATTTAAAATTTAAAAATATGAATTAGCACGAAAAGGAAGAATGGTTTCCAAAACTTAAGTTGCAAGATAGTAATAAACTCATTTTGTCGTTATTTTTTTTACAGGTATTTATTCCTTTTTCAATATTTTTGTTTCTATTTTTTATGTATTTATTGTCCCTGTTTATTTCAATATCATAAAACAAATCTCTTGTGGCATTAACTTCAATCTTATTTTTAAAATTAATTAGTTTTAAAAATACTTTTAGTCCTTCTGACTCAAAACTTAAATATAAGTATGCTTTTAGTTCCTAAAAATATTTATTAATTCTAAATTCTAACATTTTAATTATAATTTTTTAGTCCTTATAATTAAATATAATTCATTTAATACGAAAAATACTTTAAAATAAAATTATTAAAAAAATTATATACTTAATTTAATGAAGTAATATATTTATTATTTAATATAAAATGATAAGTATATATTATTTTTATTTCATAATAATTTACTTTTTAGCATTGCATTTTTACTAAAAATAATTATAACTTTTATGACTATTTTTTTATATATTAATTTAATGTTATAATTTTAAATGATTATAAAATTATCTATTTCCCAATATATCATCAACATTTTATCTCTAAGAAAATCATAAAAATATAATTTGTATTTTTAGAATTATTATTATGATATATTAAAAATTATATTTTAAAGACTAAAATCAATATAGTAATTGGAAAGACTTAAAGTGTATTTAAATTAGTTATTATATTATATTTAAATTGTGTAAGGATGAAAATTTAATCCTCTTATTTCTTAAACGTGTATTATTTTCTGAACAAAATTATTCGGTTGGAAAATGCAAAAGAATAATCCCACAATAAGAATTAGTCATGTTAAAGCAAGAGTATTCAATCTCAAATCTCACTTAAAAGAGGGTTGCAAAGGAACCAATTTTTAATTACTTCGGTCGTGAATTAGCAATAATATTGCTCGTATGTCCTTGTAATTTTTTCTAACATTATTCTATGTCAATCCTTTAATCATAACTTCATAACTTATACATTTCATAACTTATACATGTGTTGGAATCAATTCTTAATTATCAATCATCTTTTTCTCACAAAACTTCATTACATTAAATGACTTTCACCTGCCAATGGTCAATACTCTATAAAAACAATTGGAAATGGGTTGAAAAGAATGTGCAGATTTGAAAATGTTTCTACAAACAAGTTAATAAATTTTTTCAACTTAAAAAAAAAAAAACCCTGAGGGATTGGATTCTATTGAGATAATATTAATCAGCATTAATCACCATATTTAAAGTATTTTTAGTTTTGAAGCTTGAATTTTTATCACAGTTTTATTCTTAAAAAAGATATCTTGGTTTATTGAAAGAATAAAGTGTATTTTAATTGTTTTTGCTCATATCTAAGCAATGTAAAATTATTAAGTGTATTCGAAAAAAATCTCTCAATGTTTATCAATTTGTTAAGATAATATTGTTATAGTCATCTAAGGTATTATCTCTTTTGAAGTTCGGAATTTCATTATGATTTTGTTCGAGAAGACATCTTGACAAATTAAAGGATGAAGGTGTATTTTAATTACTTTAGGTCTCAACTCTTTATGAAACTATTGAATGTATCAAAACACTTAATTTGTCAAACATATGGATTCATATATTACATGTGATGATATATTACGAATATCGAAATTATTTGCGAAATGATTAAACAATAAAGTATTTTTCATTATAATATTAGTATAATTATAATTATTTTTTTAAAAATCTCGATCATTTTTCAGCTGCATACAAAATATGTACTTAATGTCTAATCTCGATGATGTTAAAATTGGATAGTTTAAAGTTTAGTCCATGAATATCAATTACTATTATAAACTATCTAAATATTTAACTAATTGTTAATAACTTCATTATACTCCACATCATGATCTTTGCCTTTTATCCTCTAGTATATCAAATTATGATTTCTTAAACAGAAACATTCGTGTCTCAACATAGTCTATGATTCTAATTCATTTCAAAAAACCTATTATTTTTTGTTAACCGAAATGACATACTCTTTTACATTTTTAATTCAAATATATATATATATATATATATATATATATATATATATATATATATATATATATAAAAAAAATAATTAAAAAAGTATAAATATAAAAATATATATATATAAATTTTCTTTTATTTATATATA
>Ga0099824_1007291_pt1 | contig 14725 bp, 10 predicted proteins | sample SiratrowhiteBW_FD_76837 | JGI IMG/M metagenome (GOLD analysis project Ga0099824, IMG submission 76837) | Root nodule microbial communities of legume samples collected from California, USA - Siratro white BW | ecosystem: Host-associated > Plants > Roots > Nodule | place: USA: California...
AATAAAATAATAAAACAAAAATGTAATAATATAACAAAATAAGAGAGTAACAAATATGAACATATACACTATAAGAAAAAACTATTTAGAGATCAATTTTTAGCTACAAAATGAAATGATTGCTAATTGTAACTAAAATAGTCACCAAATTAAATTTTGGTTACTAAATAACTACAAAATAGAAGTAATGATTGAATTTAGTGACCAATTAGCTCAAAATAATTGGTATCTAACATTAACTACTAAAGTTTTAGTGACCTATGCCATTAGATTCTAAATTGGTCTTAGATACCAATTTAGAATGTAATGGTATTGGTCACTAAAACCTTGGTAGCTAATGTTAGATACCAATTATTATGACCTAATTGGTCACTAATAGTTATTTAGCAACCAAAATTTAATTTAGTGACTATTTTGGTTACAATTAGCAACCATTTCATTTGGTAGCTAAAAATTAGTTTCTAAATAACATTTTTTCTTGTAGTGATACAAGCATGTAATTTGAACAAAGTAGTATTTACAAACAAATAAGCATCTAAATTAATCAAAATTGAATTTGTCTTTTGTACTTAGACAAACAAATAAAAGAATTTAAATAAGAATAAAATAATTACAAAATACTATTAATATTTTAAAATAATAACTTTAATATATTTGTTAGACGTTAAACTATGCCCTTCAAAAGCCAGCATGAATTTAAATAAGCGATTTAAATCGCAGAACGTTTTTAGTCTTTGCCAATCTTTATGGGACTTCTAGGACTATCCTAATAAATAATTTGCATATGCAATGTACAAGATTTACTTTAAAAAAATAATATATTATTATATCAAATTTTTTTTATTAAAATAAATAAAAGAATTTAAAAATAAGAAATATTGTAAATTAAATATGCAGTGAACTTATTAGAAAAATGATAGGTTTGGAGGAGTAGTAATTAAAAAGCAATAATGTACTTTGTATATGAGGTTGTTTTTCTTTTTCTTTTTTTGAAAAGATGCATTTCTTCATCTTTCATTATTGCCATCTACTTACAATGATAATTAATATGGTTATAGTAATTAACATATAGTTGAAGAAAGAAGATTAAATTGTATAGACAGCGAACTCATTGCACAAAGAATAGGTCTTCATGAGTAGTAATAGAGAGCAAATCTTGTACCTGTTATTTGATGACTCTTTGTACAAACACTTTCATTTTGAAAAGTATTTGTACTTCTTTGATAATTGTGGTTTATCACATTGTCATCACTACAAGAAAAATATTATTTTAGTTACAATTAGCAACCATTTCATTTGATAGCTAAAAATTGGTCTCTAAATAGTTATTTTTCTTGTAGTGCATATGAATTAAAAAAATACATAGAACCATGACTAATTTAGTTATATAAGTAAAACGATAAATAATTAATATGAAGTAAAAAGATATAGATGTTTACCTGAAACCTTCTTACTTTTTCAGCAGGATTTCTGAGTAAGTATAAATTTCTTTCTTATTCTGAGTAAGTATTAGAAGTAGTTAAATTTTGTTGGAGAAAAAACATTCTACATTATTTTATTTGTATGCAGAAACCAAAGTGTAAAAAAGCGTAAAAATAAGAAATACTTTGGCATTATTTTGAAAATACCATATATTTATTATATCAATTTGACATAAATGAGACATTGAAAAAAATATTAATAAAATAATATAAATTATGAATATTAAAGATTAATTTTGATAATTGTCTAAAGTATAAAAAATGGAAAGAAACTAATTTTCTTTGAAAAAATTGGTTTTCTTCAAATTTTTGTTTTGATTTTGAATAAATAGATTTTGATTCCATTACACGGGATTATACATTGTATCATCACATTTATTTACATCGTCTTTCTTTCATGCTATATACCATAATATGGATATATTGTATAGTAGCAGCTTGTGTTTCAATGTTTGATGTTGAGAACTTGTGGCTAAAATGTCATGGCAAAATACGTTGTAAATTATTTGAAATAAATCAAACAACAAGCTCTACCAGAATCAAAATTCTTGTTTTATTTTCAGTTTTTGTAATCTACTCTAGTGCTTTTCATTAAGAATTCCGTTTGAGTGCCTATTTTCATTCAGTACCTCAATTGCCTGATTTGTCCAATTTTTCAACATTCCTTGAGTTTATCATCAATTAATCAATTTGAATTTAGGTTCCTAAAATTTTGAGCTTTTATTGTTTTACATTCTTTGACCTCTTGAGTGAATTGGACATTGGAAAAAAGTAATTGTGAATAAGTTGGAACTAATTTTCCAAGTGGAATTTTTAAAAGTTCAACATCTCAACAAAAGCTCACAAAGAAAGAAGCCTCCCAAATGCCGCTGAAGTGAGAGACAAATACTTGGAAAGTTAGAGTGATACACTTGAAAGGAAGATTTGACAAGTATCAAGGAATCAAAAATATTAAACATTTGTATTATAATCACTTGCCACGAAATTTTGTGTTAATTTTGTTTGTAATTTGGTTTGCTTGTTTTGTGTTTGGGTAAATGTCATTAAAGAAATCCCAAGAGTGAACATTGTAATAGTCTAAGTGTGTAGTCGTGGAAGTGTGTCAAGGGGCTCTAAGTGTCACTTGAATTTTCACTTAGGAAACTCGTCTAGTTAGTTGCTTTGTTTTTCATTCTTGCAACTTTATTCTGTTATTTTCTTTCCTAGGTCTCCATGACAATTAGGATTTAATTTTCTCACGTTTGTTAGATTGACCTTTCTTTGGTCTTTAGGATTTCACATGAACAAATAGGTAAAATGTTTTAAAGTTTTCTATTAAGAGATGTTATGGAAGAGGATTGAGGAAAACTCTAGCTAGGAAAGACTTTGTACTTAAGTTGTCCAAGTGACGTACCTCTCTTTCCTGGGAGTCTACGTGGAAGACTTTTATTAATATTTCTTCATAGAAAACTTCATCCAAAACTTAAAGATTTTCTCGTGGAAACATTTTATCACTCATTGTTTCAAAAAAATTATTTTCAAACTATTTGCAAAAATCTTTTCTAGACAAAAAAAAAAATAGTGCTTACTTTAGTGTGTTTGAGAATATTAGAGATCACCATAAAATGATTAAGCCTAGAAGTCATTTTCATTCTATAGAACTTAAGATAAACCTCCCTACGTTTTATGGACATAATAATGTTGAGGAATATTTAGGATGGGAAATGAAGGTTGAGAAACTTTTTGAATTCCACCAAGTAGAAGAAATTAGAAGATTATCCATGGTTACATTAAGTTTTCAAGAATATGCCATGTCTTGGTGGAAACAAAGGCAATATGATGTCACAATTGGGAGAAAATTTAAAATATTGAATTGGAAAGAGTTGAAGGCGTGCATGAGAAGGAAATTTGTTCCGCCTTTCTGAGAAAAATAAAAAGAACAGAGAAAAAATGAAAGAGCTTGTTAAACAAGGAAGGAAATTTTTAGAAGGAGAAAAAGATTTTATAAGAAGAGAAAAAGATTTTAAAGAAAAATTACAAGCTCTTATTATACAAAAAGAAGAGAAAGCGAAGAAAGAAAGAAAGAAAAGAGAAAGAGAGGAGAGAAAGAGATAAGAAAGAAAAATATTTGTTTGGAGCTGAGCCGGACATTGATATAAAACCCTCTTCTTTAGAACCATCTTGTGAGAAGTTGAGTGAACCTTTGTCGGGAGATGAACCAGATTTTGAGGAGTTAGTTGAAGGGAAACCTTTGTCTAAAGACATTGACACAAAACCTCGCTCATATAAAAACCTTGTGAGTTTCTTGAAATTAAACAGGAAGATCAAAATATTAGGCAAACTCATATGGTAGAAAAACATTTAAAAATTAAAAATAAAAGTATCCATGTTTACCATCAGGTAAAGGGTCCATTAACCTGGAAAGACAGGTTGTTTTCACTTTCATTTTTAAATGTTATGAGAAAATGCCATTTGTTTTACGATTTTCATGTTTTTATAGGATGGTTTTTTATCCTGGAAGGAATCACGAATAAATCAACAATAATAAGGTTGTTGTCCATAACACATTGCAAGATTTGAGGACAAATCCATTTCAAGAGGGAGGGGATAATGGAATATGCCCCAACCACCTTAGTCAAAGAATAAAGAAGACAAAGAGTTAGAGTGCAGATCAAGAGTTTTCTAGAAGATTGGGCCCATTTGAGTCTGTTTGGCTTTTAACCAGTTGCTCGGGTCTAAATGGAACCATGGAGAGATCACTTTGGAGAATATGGAGCATCAAGGAGAAGTCCTCTAAATTGTATAAATTGTTTAGAATAATTTAAGCCTTGTATTTGAGTCAAGTAGAATATATTTGGGCCTTGCATTTTGCACCATGTAGTGTAAGATGTTGTCTTTGAAGCCCATAAATAATGTTGGCGGTCCAAGTTAAGGTATGAGAGAAGCTTTCTCCCTGTGCCACTTGTCATCACCTTGTGAGAGCCTTGGAGTGCAAGCTAGGGTTGAGAAGCTTGTTATAGAAGCTAGGGTTAGAAGCTTGTCATAGAAGCTAGGGATAGAGAGTTTGCTCTAGAAGCTAGAGTGGGAATACATTCTATAAATAGGAGTGCATAGTGTCGTAAATTTTAAGCTTGATTTGAACTAGTGTTATGTTGTTGAAATTTTCTAGCATATTTGGTTATTGAGATTCATCTTTGTTAGCTTATCTTAAAAGACTAGTTTAGGGATTCCATTGGAAGTTGGCCTCACCTATTCCAATCACCTTGTTCCACCACTTTCACTCAACCACAACATGTCATTACTTCTATTTACCATATTTAATCTTTTGTAAAAGTCATTATACTTAGTTTTATATGTAAAATACTTTTTATAATCATCATCTATTTCAAACTATAAATTCATCCATAAACTATCTCATATATTTTTATATATAAACTATCTCATATATTTTTAGTTGAGTCTCTTTGAGTCAACAACATTTCATCTATTTTTTCTCTCTATCCACATTTTTTCTTTTGGCAGAATGGCAAACAACTTGTCAATAAACCTTTCTTTCAAAACTGATTCAGTTTCCGAATCATGTAGGGATCATTGCAGTGGATCTTCCTCCCATGAACCACCATCACCCATGATATTTGTCATTGTTAAAGTGACTTTGGGTTGTGACATCATCAAAATCCATTTTTGATGTTGCTCAGCAGAATTAGACTAGCTTCGTCCTCCAAAACGCATTCGGTAACCTTGTAACATGGCCTATGGTATTGTTATTATTTTCCTACACTATGTCAATTCTAATATGCACCATATCATCTTTTAAAGTACCAGAAATGTCTTACATTTTTATTTTTATTCGGAGTATTTTTTATGCAATAGAGGGTTCATTGTAGTTAAAGCTGGTTTCGTGGAGGGTCATCACTATTCCAATGAGGTGTGGTAAACTTGGTGGTAGTGTTTAAAATGAAAGGGGGGTGATTTGAAGTAAGTTTGAGTAATTTTGTTGAAAGTGTTACCTATGATGGACAAGTGAGAAATCAATTTTTGGTACAGGGTTTTGGAACACAAAATCTAAAAGGTTGTTGAATTAGAAGGAATGACTTTCAAATTTGATTTTTTGAGATTGTATTTTGGAATATAAAATGTGGAAACGGGTTGTTATGCTTGGAGCTTTACATCTCAGGAAACTTATTTTGGAAGAAAAAATTTATATTCTAAAATAGGATGTTTAGGATATACATTACCTTTCAAATTATCTTTTTTGAAATATTAAAATTATCTTATGAAAAATAAATTTCGTAATGCTAGATTGAGAAACAAACGATAAATTCTGGAAGTCATTCAATCATCCCCTATCCACCCATATTCCAAAAAGAAAAAAAATAAAAAATTTATCTTTACCAACAACAAACTATTACTAAAATACACAACTAGAGAATCTCCACCTAGATGCAAATTTATGCGTAGCCAATATAGTCGGGAAAGACAGTAAAATAGATGATAAGAAATCCAACTTTTTAATTATAAAAATATGAGAATATTCTTAATAGAAAAATTATATTTTGATATTACTGTTCATGAATTAGATTCATTTGACATTCACTTTATTCAATAAAATATTATATAATAATAAAATAATAATTTATTTTAGTATCAAATGGTTCTATTTTATTACATGTAGTGTTAAAGTATCAGTACTTTTCTTGATATTTTTTTATGTGATATTTTCTTATGTAATATGGTGCAGGTTAAAGAATGATGTAGTGCGGGAAGCAATTACCCTATTATTGTTGTTCATGTCCACTCAACATATTTTCTATCAATGACTCTTACTTTTCGTTAGAAGAATGTCTTCAGACTTTATTTGTTCACATGTATCTCTCTTTGTCAAGACTTTATTTGTTCATATGTATCTCTCTTTGTCATTTTGAACGAACATTAAGTTAAAATGTCAATTATATAAAAGTATACAAGAAATGAAATTTTTCTAATACAGAAAAGATAGAAATGCTAAAAAGCATACAAGAAATTTAAAAAAAAAACAGGATTTTTGTAATATTTTAAAAGATATATATATATATATATATATATATATATATATATATATATATATATTAAATATATAAATATCTTAAACATCACATATAAGAAACATATATATATATATAAAGTGTAACTCATCTCTTATCTACTTCTTTGTCGCATATTTAGGGTTCAGGGAAGAAAAATTTGAATTTTAAAGTCTTCCTCTCTTCGTTATATCTCTTATTACATCTTTTACGGAATAATAGGTGATTCTCTTGTATTTTACAATTTGAATACACTTTGAATTTTACTAAAGTTACTATACTAATTTTATTATGATAAAAGTTTTCTTTGTGTGAGTTTTATCTTAGAATTTTTTATTTAAGTAATGACTCTGATTAATTATCACCCATCTTGGTGTAATCTTCAAGTGACATCGCTGTATCTATTTTTATAAGTTGTCTTCTATCTCTTCTTCTTTCCAGTACTTCCTTCTATTTTTTTAATTTTATATTTTTATTTGTCTACTTTTAATTTCATCATTTCTGCTGCTTCTCTTATAAGTTAATTTTTCTTTAAATATTTTTAAAAACGTTTTACCACTGATATAATCCTTGTTGAGTTTCACCTTATCTTCACTTCTAATTAACCTAATGAAATGAAACTCTAAAAGTAATCGTATGACTTAATTTTTCTATTAACACCTCAACTTACATAATGAGAAATCGGAGTTTTAGAAAAAAAGAAAAAAAAAAGTTGATGACAATGAGAAGTAATAGATCCAAATCAAACTTTACTTTTTTATAACATATTAAACTCCCTGATTACTTACACCTCTGGTTACAAACACGTAATTAGACCATTAAATAAAAATCTATAGGAATAAGGTATTTCTTTATAAATCCTGCCTAAGCAGAAATTAATTTAAGTGAAACCCATTAATTTTTATAGAAGCTTTGTACATTTTCGTTGTATCAAATCACTCACATTTACTTTTTATTTTTATTTCTTTACATTTTTTTCTCCCTATCCATGTTCACAAACAGTTCAAGAAAGAATTTTATCCCAGCTGACTTATCTTATGACGAGTGGAATATTTGAACTATCTGCAACGAAATGTTAAAATAGCTTTAATAGTTTTATAATTATAAAGGTGAATACAGTAATCGGCATTATAAACTGATTGAAATCTAGTATGTTTCAGAATCATATATTGCTTCAACAAATCTAGTATGTTTCAGAATCATATATTGCTTAAACATTATTATTTAAATTGACTAGAAGTCTCCAGAATTCATTCATGATTCTATTAGGTGTTTGTACAGAGGATTTGGAGAGAATGAATCCTTTATGGAGTGAACTTGGAATACTTTACAATACAATATATTGTTTAAGAAAAAAATTTAAAAAATTTATATAATTTTATGAAAAAAGATAAATTACTTATAAAACAAAGATTCCATATTTTATATTCTTTTTACAAATGTTGATAGTAAAAAAAATTTAATAAACTATAATTTTTTGTAAATGTCAATTGGAAAACCTTCTAACAAATGGTATTTATCTTTAAAATTCCTAATATAACATTATTTGAAAAAAATAAACAACATAAGAAATATTCCATAAATGATGAATCTTGGAATGCTTAAGGGCACTGTTGAGAAAAATAATTTGAAAGTGAGCGTGACAATGGCGTGTTGAATCAGAAGTCTGGTGTGACCATGTTGAAGGTGAGTATGAAGATATGCATATATTCTGAGTACTTAATGTTGACTCAAAAAATTCTTCTCCTATAGCAGGCAACAACCTCAATTTTCTTCATTACCTTGCACACCAAGTAAGGGAACAAAACTTCAATTTTAATTTTACACTTCCACACCAAGTCAGAGAACAAAACTTCAATTTTACTTTTACATTTTAGTAATCACAATAAGCTTGGATGATTAAAATGTATGAACAATGAACGGAATTTCTGGCTATTACCCGTGAAATTTTATTTCTACGTGGAAAATAATTATGTAAAATGCTAAGTTGGGCATATAACTAAGTCAACTTTTTATTTTATGCTAAGTTTGGTGCAGATGAAGTTATAATTGAAATGAGGAAAATACATGCACATGCATAAAGGTAGCTATGTTTGGATTTTAAAGTGAGAAAAAAAAAAAAGAATTATTGGAGGGAAAGAAGAAAACAAAAAAGATAAAAGCAAAAAGAATAGAGAATATATTTATGTAAAATATTGTACTTGTCTATTTTTTTCAATTAAATTTGGTAATTGAAACTTATGTTATTTAAAATAAATAAATAAAATTTTATTTAAGTTTTTTTAATTAGAAATATCAATAGATCTTCGGTTAAATATATTAAATTAAAATGTAAAAGAAAATTAATTTTAATATTGATTTTATTGAAAACCTTTTTATAATTTTTTTATAAAATAAATTTGATTTTTGATATACATAATGTAAACTTTATTTATTTTGTTAGAATGACTAGAATTAAAAAAAAAAAAGACTTAATCTTAAAATTTATATGAAAGGGTTTCAAAAGGCAACACGAGCATTAAAAAAACACAAGTTACAGCATGGGTCAAAAATTTTCACAAAAACACAAAAGTTGATGCTTATGCGTCGGTTAAGTGGCGGTTTCATAACAGATGCTAAAATTCTAGAAGCAACCTGAAATTTGTATCGGTCAAAAATTGAATACAAAATACAACAACCAAATCGTCACAAAGCTGTCACTATTTTATAAGATTGTGTCAGCCAAACCCACGCTTAGTGTGTTGGAGGTAGCGTTGGCTAAGTCCACACAAGCACGTTAGTGTAGGTCAACTTGTCGCAAAGGCGAAGGCGGTTGCGGGGGCCAAGCCGTCACTAACATGTTTGCGTGGGCTAGGCCGACGCAATTACGAACTAGATGGAAAAAAAATACAAGAAAATAAATCAACTAACCATATCCTGAAATCAGAAAAATCCAAGCATTCATAAATAGATATAAATGTAATTAGAATGAAATTTTAAAAGATATTTAAAGTTATAATTATAACCTACTACAATGTTTTAAAATATCAATATTTACAATCCAGTTTAACTAAAACTTAAACAAAAAACATAAAAATTATAACGAAATATATCATAAGAGAAAAAGTCTTCTTCAAATCAAGTGTTGGAAAGAACTGTCATAAGAATGAAAATTATTTCAATAATAATTATTAAAAAATTAAAATTTAATATAAGTAAGAAAATATTTTATGGTAATGAAACTCACATACTGTGGGTGTGAAGGTCATGAGAGGGGGTGGTGGTCACAGTCTTTGACATAATGGAGGTGGACTTGACTTGTACCAGTGGAAGCATCGCTACGTTGTTGGTCCATCATCGCGGCAAGCTACTCCTTTACCATCCTCAGGTCCTCTTCCATCTGGTAAAGCTTTGTGTTTGTTGTAACATATTGTTTTGTTTCTGCCTTTGCTTGTTACTTTGCCTTCCTTGCTTGTTCCTTTGCTTGTACGATTCCGCGAGCCATTTCTTCTTCTCTTCCAGTCTGAACTGAAAAGTTACTGACAGAAGCAAAAGACGAGGGCTGAGTGAGGAAGGACACTCCTTGGCGGTAGTTAGCAGCCAAGTCTGCAGTGCCATAAACTCGACCTCTACTCTTCCCTCTAGCAACTTCCTTCCAAGCCTAAAGCTTGGTTGCTGCATCTATCTGGGCAGATTCGCCTGATGAACTTTCTAGTTGTATGGCCCTCAAGCGCTGCTAGTAGTTTCCCTATACGATCATTTGAACATTGAGACGTTACAAATTACAAAAAAAAAATAAAATTATAGGTAATATGAAAAAAATTGTAAGAATAAACTTACACAGGTCTCGCGTGAGCGAGTATCAACCCATTCACCCTTCTTGTTGGTGTGATTGGCCACAAATAGTTCATCAGACTCAACTGGGCGTCCATATTTGCGTTCCTGCAAAACTTTTATAATTACAAACAATATTTGTTAGAAAAAAAATTGATTACACTAAAAAGTTAACGAAATAATACTTACCAAGCCCAGTGTAATGTCTAAGTGTGATTTAAGCCCAGACGAGTGCAGCGCTCCACCCTGACCTGAAGACCGATTAATTTTATTTTGAGATGATTTTGCTTTAAACTTTTGAGTATCCCAATAGCTCAAAAGTCCACCCCATGCTTCCTCACCCATCTATGTAGGTCGTGAGCCACGTGCCCTTGCCTTTGTCAAAATGCCAGAAAGCCTTTTTCTAACTTTGGACTCATAGATCTTCCTGATCTACCACTCATCCTGAGGAGCCCAAGTCACTCTACTATGTAAAACAGTTATAAACAAAAGTTAACACAATGTTAATGACAATTATTTCATTAGTGTTATTTGATGTTTAAATTAAATTATCTTAAAGTCAGTCCACCATTTAAGCTGATCCTCCTCAGTCATGGTATCATAATGATGGTAGGGTCCTCTGAATGATGACCTAATACAATGCCCAATAGCCTCAATAGCATAATGATTTGGTGCCAGCCAAAAAACATACAAATAAAATTTTTGTTAAGCATTTAATTTACAAAACATGAAATTAAATGTAAATATTATTACTTACCCTTTACTCAGAGGCTGGATGATGACCCTTCCACTAGGATCACGTCAAACCTCATCAGGAGGCATCTCATGATGAGAAGGAGCAGTTGTGGCATGGTCACTATCGTCACCCAGTGGCTGCATTGAGCGACTAGCATGGGTAGAGCAACCAGGTGTAAGGTCAACAATAAGATTAGGGGTGATCTGTGTGAAAGGAGGAGTGGACTGCACGAAGGGAGGAGGGGTGGGCTGCATGAAGACAGAGCGGTGGGATGTCCAAACGAAGGAGGGGTGTGTTGTACAAAGGGAGGGATAATAGAGTGTACAAAAGGAGGATGAGTGGATTGCATAAAGGGAGTTGTGGTGAGGTGGAGTGGTGTAGTCCAACTTTGATGACCAGCTAGAATAGATAAGGAGGGGCTAGCTGGATAATAAGTATGACACCCCTGGTGAGCTGTACCAGCGTATGACAAAGGCTGAGGTGTAAAATATGGTGGTGAAGTATCGGGAGGACGAAGTGAAGATGGAATATATGTGTGGGGGTTGGATGACAGAGTTGCTAAAGATGGAGTAGATGAGTGGGGGGACAAGGATAAAGTAGATGAGTGGGGGGACAAATATGGGATAGATGAAGACGGGGACGAGGAATGTGATGTACTGTGAGGGCTTCCACCATTAGACCATGTTGATAGCCCGGAATAAAGAATACGTCTGAGGTCTATAGCAAGTTGGCCATGCCTAGATGTGGAAGCTCTACGTCTAGGTTGGCCACGTTTAACAATAGAACCTTCTTTGCCTCTAGTCCTAACCATTTTTCCTGAAAAAATTAATTAATGTAAAATCAATAAGTATGAAAATTTTAAATGGGGTAGGTAACTTAGTATATAAACAATAGTATATGTTAGATGTTGTTGTACTCTTAATCTGGATGTTGTTCGTCACTATTGTCATTTTGTTCATCAACTTCATTTGAGAAGTCAATATCTTCATCTGTATCATCATCAGCTGGTTCAATGGAGTCATCATCAACTGGTTCAATGGGGTCATCATCAAGTACTTCAAGAATGGTCGTGTCAGCTAGACCTTGTACCAGTTCAATTGTGAGAACTGGTAAGACAGTAGGCGACTCATTAGCTTGATATAGCAATTCATCTTTGACGTTGTCAACTTGGACATGGGCTCGAGGTTTTGTTGTGATTGCCACGCACCATCCACGAAGGTTTTTACATATGTTTGGGTAATTAACAAAATAGGCTTGTCTTGCTTTTTGTGGAAGAATAAATGGATCATACAAAACATATCTTCCATTTAACTTCACTTCAACAATATTATATTGTGAATGAAATTTTGTCCCAACATTGATTGTAGGATCAAACCATTCATAATAGAAAAGGGGGATCTTTTTATTGAGGCTAAGATAGTCAAATTCATAAATATGGTGAATTATGCCGTAAAAGTCATTTTCACCTCCGTCTGTGACACCTTTAACATACAATCCATTGTTTATTGTCTTTTTACCATGACTCCATGTGTTTTGTATGAAAATTATAACCATTAACGAAATATATATTCCATGATGTGGCATTTGAATTAGGTCCACAAGCGAGCGTCTTCAAGTTTTGATCGGTTATGCCATTCCTTTCGTCATGACCTATGTGATAGTCATACAATAACTTTAGATTTATTTATGGGATAAAAACAATGATGACCATAAGTACATAACTGCACTTACATATCGCTTGAACCATTCAGGAAAATTTTTGTGTATAAATGTCGACGCATCTTCAGCATTGATGGAGTTTACTTGTAAGAACAATATTGAAAAATGTTATATAAAGCGATCAGTAAAGTTCATAGGCTATGACAGTTTACTTAAAATTTTGGTGGGTGAGTTAAACTTACTCGAGTATGTGTTTAACCTCATTGTAGTTAATGAGAATGTGAACATGGGCATACCAAAATATTCTTTGTCTGTCAGCCAATGATCTTTGCTCGATCTACTTGGACGTCCACATATGTTCAAAATTGACAATGTGTACTGCACTTCATTATCTGAATCTCGTCGAGGATCATTTCTGAAATTTGTATTGCCCAATAAACTAACACTTTTGAAATAATAAGAGTAGAAATATGTAATTTCTCGATAGGTAGAATGTACATATTGATCCTTCAACATATGCCAAATTATCCACCGATCTTTTTGCATCTCTCATTAATCTACGAGATAGACAGAATTATAAGACTTCGTTCAATGGTTGAAATTAAAATGACCAAACTATTTACCTTTCAAAAGGTTACATCCAGCGGTAGCGAACCGGACCACCAAGTAATACCTTCATAGGAAGATGAATGACAAGGTGTTCCATTGAATCAAAAAATGTTTGGGAAACATTCTTTCCAATTTACATATGATGATTGGTATATTTTCTTGCATTCTAACCACATCCTCTGTTCTCAATGTATTAGAACATAAGTCTTTAAAAAATAAATTTAATTCAGCAAGGGCACTCCATACAAAGTCTGGCAACGACCGAAAAGCAATCGGGAGTAAACATTGCATAAAAACGTGACAATCATGACTCTTCATGCCATGCATACTTCCTTTGTCAGGATTTGCACACCTTGCATAACCATCAGGCATCTTCAACTCGCTAATCCATTTATAAATTGATTTGGCATCTTTCGGTGAGAAGGTGTAGTTAGCCTTTGGCTTTGCTAACTTTCCATTATGTAACTGCACCAATTCCAAGTCTCCCCGAAGACACAACTCAGCAACATCCAACCTTGCCTTTTCATTGTCTTTGGTTTTTCCTTTGTTAGCACTAGTAGGTTGCTGTGAAGATTTGATGAAGCCAACCATGTGAAGAAGTTCAAGACCATGTGATCATATGTGGACTACATGAAGATTTCATGAAGATTGGAAGGCTCGGTCTAGAACCTAGGAGTGTGTGTTGTCTGTCAAGTTTGAGTTCAAATCAGTGGTGCATGCAATCTTAATCAAGGATAAGCTCTATAATTGTTTTCTGATTTACCAAAAGATTTGAGAAATCATTAAAATCAGAACTTACACTTTGAATAACTGTTTTAACTAACTCGAGAAAAATAATTGACTGTTTGACGAAACAATCGATTGAATTTTAAGGCAGTTGTCTATAAATAGTTGACGCGTTTTTGAAAACAGATAATGAAAAGCATTCTAAACATTTTTTCTGAGCAAGAACATTGTGTTTTCAAAGAGAGAAAAAGCGCCTTTCTTGTCTAGTGATCAAGATCAATCAATTGTTTTCTTCAAGAACTATTTTTCAGATTACTACTGGAGCTTTGAGTTGACTGAGACAGTTTCATCACTAATCTGATCATCAGACTAAGCCATCTATACCCTTTCTTTATTACTTTTGTAATCTGTTGTATAGAAGTGCTTGTTTTACTGAGTCTGTGATAACTCTTTCATTGTACTGAAGTTTATTCTGCTACTACGGGGAGCAGTGAATTCTTGCGGGTAACAAGTTGTTGTTTTTCTGTAAACTAATCTAATTTGATCTTTTTATAGTGGAAATCCTTACTGTGGAGTAAGGGACTGGACGTAGCCCTTGAGGAAGGGTGAACCAGGATAAATCCTTGTGTCTTGATATCTCTTGCTCTTTCTCTTGACTG
>Ga0099824_1007294_pt1 | contig 14711 bp, 5 predicted proteins | sample SiratrowhiteBW_FD_76837 | JGI IMG/M metagenome (GOLD analysis project Ga0099824, IMG submission 76837) | Root nodule microbial communities of legume samples collected from California, USA - Siratro white BW | ecosystem: Host-associated > Plants > Roots > Nodule | place: USA: California...
TATATATATATATATATATATATATATATATATATAAGATTAATTCATCTTTAAGTTAAAATCATGAATTATGAGAATTGAGATACTAATGATTAACTCTTTGGTACATACTACGTAAAACCCATTCCTATAAACTATTTGTTTCTATTCCCAATCAATCCTTTTTCCAATAAATTACTCTTTCCCTTTTAATCTTATTAAATCACTATAAATTGAATATCAATAACATAGTCTATGTAAATTTGATAATTTCATTACTTGATGGTAATTATTAATTTACGAATTTCTCATCAATCGTTATTGTAGATCTAAAATGTAAATTGTAACATTTAGTTTTTATGTTTAGTAAAGGATGATTTACAAAACTTTAAAATTAAGTTATATTTAATATATAATTTTGAATTTTAGTTATTTAATAATTTATTTTAAATTTTTTATTAGTTGTTAATTTTTTTTCTTTCACATTTTCTATAAATTTTTATTTTTTTTCTATCTATTCTTCTATCAAAAGAAATAATTTAGGAGATAACAAAGTTTATAACAATATGATTCCACCAAAATTTTTATTTTGAATAAGTTTTATTTTATCTTAGATATCATTTTGTTTTTCAGTAATTTTTGTATACGTAGATTTGTGTGTTTGTATGTGAAATTTGAGTTGAACATATTAATTTATATTAGTATAAGATTTTATTGATATATTTGATTTTTGAGTTTGACTTTCTAAAAGTAAGTTAAGAGTAGTATTCATCTTTTGGATTCTTTTTGAGGAGAATAAAAATAGAGATAAGAGAAACCAAATTGTTATTTGGTTATGAATATTTTGGATTTTACAAGTTAGTTTTGTGTAATTTTAAATACTTGGAAAAATTAAATTTGAAATTATCTTAAATTATGAGAAGCGTAAATATGAAGTTTAAATTTTGATTAAATTAGGTGCAAATGATATGTTTATATGTTGATATATGATGATTGAAGTTTGTGAAAAATGTGAATTGATATTTGGTTTATATTATGAATATTGAATTGGTGAATTAAGTATGTATAAAGTTGTTGGTATATATAAGGAAATAAAATTAGAATGTTTTAAATGAATTCAATTAAGTTGAGTAAGAAAGAAATGATGAGAATTGATGTATTCAATAGGTTTTAGGAAGATCATTTTTAAGCTACGTTCTTGCATGAAATCTAATAATTTAATTTGATACATAGATGGTTTCTGACATATTGAAATAGTTAGATGTGAAAAGTTGAGGGGTTCATTAATTTTGACAGTATACAAAAATGCAAATTTTGTCTGCATTGTTTACCGAATCTCAAAATTGCTCAATAATTTTGATGCAGTGGTGAAATGAGTTTTGTTATAAGATTTTTGTTCAAAAATATCATTCTATTGACAAATTTAAAATTATTGTAAAAAATTATTCAGTGGATTAGGGTGTATGAAAAATTTATGTCCATTAACCAAATTTCACTAAACAAGTCTAATTTTCTTGAGTGAATTTGAAAAAAAAATTGAACTTTTATTATTTATTTAGATTATTTAAATGAATTTGAAATTTATGGTTCTAAATTAATTTAATCGAATTATACTTATATTATGAATATTTTTAATAATTTTTGAAATTGAAAAATTTGTGAGAATTGATTTATTTAAAGAAATACAGTGATATTAAAGTGAAATTGAATAAAGTTGTGTATTGATGAGATTGATATGAATGATAATTATCTGAGTCATAATTTATGATTATTGAGTATTGAGTCATTTCTGAAAAGAGATATTTAAATTTCACTAATTTTATGCAAAACTTAAATGAAGATTTTAATTACGAAAAAACAAATAAAAATTTACATGTAAAAGAATTATCCTGCCTACTTGCAAGTTTTATGTAAATAGATAGGTTCAAACATTAAGTCACTTATTACTCTTGATGGATACACTCAGTATATGTATGTCAGAAATTCTTGAGTCATTAATTTTGTTGAAATTTTTTAAATTTATTAATGTGATAATGATATGTTATGTTACTGAGGTTGATAGATCTTCACATCTAAAATAATAAGATGCTTTTTATTATGTAAAATTTCTTATTATATTTAAAACCCTAGGATGCTTTTTCTCAGTGTATTTAAGTGATATGTTTATTTATTTAAGATTTTATTTGTATTAATTATTTAGATATCCTCTCACACAATATATGTTTTGCTTTAAATTTTATATATTTTTATTTTTATTTAAACCAATGAAAATAAAATTATTTTTAAAAATATTAAATTTTTAAAAATTATATTTTGATAAAACTCATTTAAATTTACTTATTAGAAATATTAATTTATTTACATTAATATTTTAGTGTGCAATTTTATTTAAATTCTACTTTAAAATTATTTTTTTTTTATCTTTAAGACTTGGTTTTCAATAATTTATTTAAAATTAAAAAAATATCCACAATTATTTTTTTTACGGATAACGAGAATGAATTATTTTAGACAAAACGGACAGTGAGTATGCATGGAGATGAATTGTAAATTACATTTTAAAAAACTAGATTATCATTCAATCAGAAAATGATTTATGCTCAATTTTAGGAGAAAAATAAGACATTTCCCAATCAAAAATTAATTCAAAGGGAAAATAAAGCAAATTCAAAATTTAAAATTTAGATTGCGCATGAAAGGAGGAATTAAATCTTAAAATGTGTGAAGAGTCTTTTCTCATATAATTTTCTTTTTAATTAACAATTACTCTGGTGTTGTTCTTTCATCTTAATCAAAATTTGTGTTCTAAAGAAGAAAAACTTAAGTCCACCTTCGAAAGAGAAGATAGAACAAGAGGGTAGTTAAGCTTATTAGCTTAAGCAAAGTAGAAAGAACAAAAACACAAGTTAACTTGTGTTAACGAAAACTTTTTGTTATTATCATCATACTAAGCTGAGATTTTTTGTCTGAATAGTTTTTTCTGAAAATGTCTTTTTGGTAAAGAAGGCACACATATTCACATACACTCGACAAGCCGATGGTTGAATCATTTGCTTCATCTCGAAATTGTTGAACAAATTACCGAACTGAGTAAATGGTTAAATCCATTGATCCTACAATCAAGGCTTATACGGATGCTGCTTTAGATCAACAAATGAGCAAAGTTGAAGCTTGCTTAAAAATCAATCTCAAAACCTTGACAACATTCTCCTTTTGCTTCTTTTTCTGTTCACTCACCATTTTGTATGATGACAAAAGGAGGAGTGTTCTGTAGTTCTGCAAAATTTTGCATCTTATCTTAGAAGTCTAAAAATATTCTTATTTTTGAAAATATAATAATGTTGGGAAAATTGATAAACTTAAATTAAATTGGAAATATTTAAAGGTATTTAGAGATGTATTTGTTGGAAAATGGTATTATAGTATTACTCCTATTGCAACAGCGGTTCATTCTGTTTTTGTCTGTGTTGCTCCTCTGCTTTCCTTCAAAAGGAGACACACACCCTGCACCAACTCAACTTTGAACCTTCAAGCACATTGTTTCCTTCACTTGTTCCACACCTCCAAAACCACTCTGATACACTCAAGCTTTCGCTTTTGTTCGCAAGAGCAGCATGCATGTTCTTTTCTCTGAGAAGAGACTCCCCTTCTCTGATCCCTTTTTGTCAAACAGAAGAAGACTTTTTTCTTGGTTCAGTTTAGGTGTTGCAGCTTCTCTTGTTTTGTTGTCCCTCTTCATTCTTGGTAACTACCTCAGGGTTCCCAAAGTTGCAGTCTTTGTTCCACAACTAAACACTGTTGGTGCTAATTCTTCGCTTGCTTCTTGCCCCTTTTTGCCTTTCAATACGAGCCACTCTTCTTCCTCTGGGAGCAGCATTTTTAACATTTCAAAGTCTGATGAGTACAATAGTTCTGTGAAGATTATTAAAGAAGGAAGTGCTGTAGCTGTGGATGGAACACATGGAGTGAATCATGTGTTGGATGAAACAAAGAGTGTCAGGGGTTTGCAGAATAATAGTTTTTCTTCTTATTTGTTGCCAGAGATTAACAAAGGAAAGCATGAAGGGGATTTGGTTGGGGAAAACAGTTTAAGGAATGTAACTGTGACTCGTAATGAGAAAATGCATGTTGGTTTACTTGAGGAATGTGACATTTTTGATGGAAAGTGGGTAAAAGATGGTTCAAAGCCATATTATCCTCTAGGGTCTTGTCCACATATTGATAGAGATTTTAACTGTCACCGGAATGGGAGGCCTGATGGAGAGTATGTTAAATGGAGGTGGCAGCCATATGGGTGCAAAATTCCAAGGTAGAGATATATGATAACTGTTTGTATGTAAGGACTATGAAGTGTTAATGTTAATCTAGAACAGAAAAGTAGTTTGTATTGGAATAAGGAAAAAGTGATTAATATTCAATGTTTACTGTAACAATAACGTGAAAGTAAGATTTCTGATAATGCGATGTATGCATATGAAATTAGGACCAAGACTTTTACATTTTATTAATTTTATGCAAGAGGGTTTGGGGCATTTTTGTGAATTGGATGTCGTTGAAGTCTCTTTTATTCAGAGCAAAACTTTGCATTTAACCTCAGAAAAAAAAAATATACGATTATTGTTCTGGTATTTGATCAATGCTTGATGTCATCATGTCACCTCTCAGTTTGAATGCAACTGATTTTCTGGAGAGGTTGAGGGGACAGAGGCTGGTTTTTGTGGGGGATTCACTGAACAGGAACATGTGGGAGTCACTTGTATGCATTCTCCGGGAAAGTATCAGGAACAGGAAACGGGTATTTGAAATTTCGGGAAGAAGGGAATTTAAGAAGAAAGGTGTCTATTCTTTTAGATTTGAGGCGAGTTTCTTTCACTTGTTTGATATTTGTCTAGTGTGAATCTTGTAGCGTTATGATGTCTTACTGGAATTTCTTTGCGGTATTTTAGGATTATAATTGTTCGGTGGACTTTGTTGCTTCGCCATTTATTGTGAAAGAGTCAACTTTCAAGTCCCAAAATGGATCATTTGAGACGTTAAGATTGGATTTGATGGACTGGACTACGACCAGGTATGAAGATGCTAATATCATAGTCTTCAACACAGGACACTGGTGGACCCATAATAAAACATCAAAAGGGTGAGTTCAATTTCCTATGCACCGCATTATCTAATGTTTGTAGCTTTGTAATGTGAGATTGCTTTATGAATCAAATATTTTTTTCTCCTTAATTATATTGTTATATATTTCTTGCGTCATGTGCACCTAATAAGCACTTCTTTTTCTTTTTGCTGTCATCTGGTACTGCTACAGAGAAGATTATTATCAGGAAGGAAACCATGTACATGCAAGACTGAAGGTTCTAGATGCATACACCAGAGCCTTGACCACTTGGGCTAAATGGGTTGACAGAAAAATCAATGCCAATCAAACTCAGGTTTTCTTCCGAGGATACTCACTCACCCACTTCTGGTATTGTTCTCTTTTACATACCTTCCACAATTCAATTGTATCAGGACTTGCTACTGTTTCCTTACTTTAATTGGACTCAAGAATTAGTCGAAGCCTGTTTGTGCTACTTAGGAAATACTTGTTTACCAAGGTCCTGTCTCATCTATATTGATTATCACATTTTTCACTAGGCCTCCACAATTATGTCTATGTAATAATGAACATGCAATAGTTCATTGTTGGAAAAATTGGATTATGCATCAGTTTGGTAATTGATAGTTCTGTTTGATCAGGAGATAAACAGAATGTTGTTGCTAGTTGAAAACTTGTTATCCTTAGACTCTCCTATTAGGTAAAACCTCTTTAGCTAATGGTTAATTTATTTTTATCATTGCTATTCGCTTAGTACTTAAGCAAGTTCCCCCTCACCCCTACTTCCTCCTTGCAGCATGGCCTGCACCTGCCTTTAGTATTGGTACTGTAGTAAACTACTACAAGATGCTATTAGCTCTACAGTATATTTCTTAAGCCGCAATTTTGCACCATCCTCACTGGGTTGCATTTTGTTCTTTGTTAAGGAAATTTAAATTTACCTGCTACATGGCGTAAAATTCTGGTTATAATTTAAACTAACCAGTGGTTACTAACCCTTATCATTTGAAATAACTACTGGCAATAAGACTAGCATTATATGATTGGTTTTAACCTCAATCATATCTTGCTACCAAGACTGTTCCAAGGTCATGGTGACTTCAATGGTATATTTTAGCAATTTAGAGATTGATATGCATCTGTTATACCTTGAGTAAGTTCTAATACTCTGCAGGGGTGGCCAATGGAATTCAGGAGGACAATGCCATAAAGAAACTGAGCCAATATTTAATGAAACTTACTTACAAAAGTATCCTTCAAAAATGAGGGCTCTAGAAAGTGTCATCCAACAAATGAAAACCCCAGTAGTATATATGAATATAAGCAGGCTCACAGATTACAGAAAAGATGGGCATCCTTCAGTATACAGAAAGGAGTATAAGAAATCAATGGATCAGAACTCAACTGCACCATTCGAAGACTGCAGCCATTGGTGCTTGCCCGGGGTACCGGATACTTGGAATGAATTGCTATATGTTTCTCTCTTAAAATATGGAACGGGAACTTGGAAAAGCTGAACAAATTTCCTCATAATCATTCCACAACCAGTTTCTTATTCTTTTTGCATAGTTAAATATTCAACGTGTGTACCCTATAAGTTTTTTGGTTGTATGCCTTTGGTGTTAGTTTGGTTATAATAAACAAGATGTTCAGGGAAGGAAATAGTATAGTGGATTGGCTTGCCAATTCTTCTCATGGTTCTGAGGTTCAAGTCACTTTCTTACGGTTTGTATTTATGTATTTAGTATTTACAGGCACGAATCATAATACTTGGAATGATCATAATACTTGGAATGATGCGAAATTTTTCTGTTTTATTTTAGTTTTATGTGAATCTATCTGATACACCAGTTATAGAAAAAAGCAGGATCAAATTTGTGTAAAAGGGTGATTTTTTTTTATGATGGCTTAGGATTGTTTGAGACGCAATGACAATTCTATTTAAAACAAAAAGGCTCTCAAATTGGCTAATAGGTATGGTGAAATTAAATTCTCTTCCAATTTCCTAATGGGGTTTGGGATTCTATTTATGGGACACAATAGCATTTCTTGTAAACAATGTGTTCTTCTAACATTTAATTATTAGTAGAAAATATATAAGGGGTATAGTGATGAATGTGTTTCGTTCTTCAAAAGTTTAACCCAATATATTTCATGAACCATCAATGAAGCATATCCATTTCCTTTTAGGCATGACAGCGAGATTTTTCTTATCATCTCGAACATGAGTTTGTTTAGATAACTCTTCTTAATGAACACTTAGAGAAAAAAAATCAGGAGAAAACAATAATTATTTGTATATTGTGATTTGTCTTCCATTGAACTCAGTTTTCTTGGTTAACTCTAGTCCTTTAGATAGCATCCATAATTATCAATCTCACTTATTACCATATACATTTCAACAGAAACATTGTTATTGAGATTGCTTCGGATACATATCTTAATCATGCTCAATAATTAAAATCAATTGTAACAAATTTAACCGTCTCTAAATACTTGCTGAACTAGTTCCAAGACTGATAAACGCTGTCTTGAATTATATGACGGGTGTCCGGTTTTTGTAGTAAACATGTTCAATCAGATTCTTCCACTTTGTAAGACAAGAAGGTGGTAGCAAAGTGTATGTTGAAGTGAAAAACAAACACTCACATGAGAGTGATTGACTTCATATTAATTTTAGTAAATAAAATTTCCACTTGTGAATGTTGTTGTTTACAGGAAGAGGATGGGCTATTATCCCTACAGTTTCCCGGAACAATCATAATAACAGTAAAATCAGAAACTCGAGTGCAAAAGTGGCTCGGTCATTTTGACTTCTAACAACTTTTCTAGGAGGGCTTTGCAGCTTTTCTAACCAATCAACTTGTGCAGAACATAACCCTACACTTTAAGGAGCTAAAACACTACTAAAATTATTTTATTGCATATAAGGCCACACAAGACAGCAAGCATACACACTAAGACACATGACACACAGCAAGGTTAGGGAAAGGGAGAGGAATAATATGAGGTTATAATTACCTACCTACTCATCTGCAGAACCTGAAGAGAGCCGGATTGTAGTCATCTGCAAATTGAGTGTTATGGACAACACAAGTTGGAAGCTAGCTTCTCAAAGTAAGAACATCTTTGTTTATTACATTCTACTGGTAGAAGAAGAAGAAGAAGGACTATAATAGAGTCAATACATAGCCATAAGGACCCCTTAATGAGAGAGAGTCCATTGCCTTTCTGTGACTTGCCGGTTTGCCTGGCTGTAGCCAAAGCTTCTCTGACCTATGGAGAATGCTTCTCTGCTTCATCACACTCAGAGAATTATGTTCCTCCATGTATACCCATTGTGGTTAATGATTAGAGAAGCCAATGGTTAAGCATAAGCAAACTGTAGGAGGTGGAGGAGTGTGAGGGATGAAGAACCTCTCACACAATCCTCCATGCTTCTTTAAGAGCCATGGATTGATTTTTGCCAGCAAAGCTCCATGCCTATACCAGATTGATTGGTTTGAATGATTTCTCCAAAGGGCTCTATGGAAGGCTAGTGGGGAAGTTAGTTTCTGACCATTGCTTTAAATAGCTGATGATTGACAAACTCAGAAGTGGTATGATCTATTCATTATCCAAATACATTCTTACTTTTGCTCTCAAACCATTAAATTTAAAAGTTGCAATACAGTAAAGTGTCCATTAAAAATAAATAAATAACAGGTTAAAGTCTTTATTTGATTATTGGACTATTTTAACCTTAACCCAATTACCTAACCTTTGTTTTTTTGAATTTGATAGAGCTAATCTAACTATTATTTTTGAGTAAAGGTATCACTTAGTTATACTTCTTTCTTTTTTGTTGGTGTTGAACAATGTTTAGTGACCACCAAACTCTTTTCCTTAATATATTTCTCCACTTTACATATACATATAATTAGATATTAACTACAACTTTTACCTTCTTTTTCCATAATCTTCAAGTTTTTTTTTTTTTTTCATACTACACATTACACTCTGCAAGGAATTTAAGACAAGCTAGAGAAGCGTGTAAAATTTGCACAAATGAGAGATGAACTAGAAATATTGGTGAGTGAAGGATATGACTGTCAATGTGATAATAAACTTCAAACATGGGTACCGACCCTCTACTTTTTCATTGGTGCTTGACTTTTGATTATTGGACGTTATTGCATCAGTGAATCCACTAGCTGATTCTGTATCCCCACTTTGCTTTCAATGATACATATCATCTTAATCATCCACTAATTTCATTCTTTCTCACCAGCCATGCCAGCAAAGCTATGCTACAACACCCCATGTTTGTTTTCTTGTCTTTTGTACTTTGCAACGTGTCAAAATACAGTGCTACTAATTTGAGATCTCAAAATCTACAGTTCTTCTGCTAAACTCTTTTAACTTTGTTATGCTAATCCCTATCTTACGCTCTTCTTTTGTATCTTTCTGAGGCCTTTTTCAACTCTCTTTCAGAAAACATTGATTCCACTGTCACCAAACACTCAACTCATCTTCTTTTTTGTATATTAGTCAATAAAAGTTATAATCAATAGCTCCAACTTACGTTGAAGAGTCCTCTCTTTCCCTCTCTCTGCCTTAACAACGGATATTGGAAGGGTTCTTTTGAACTTGGTTTGACTTACTTTTCTTGACCTGTGTTTGGTTGAGCGTTTCACTTGTCCTCAAGCTACCATGAGACGTGTTGCAAAATTTGCTTATTCATTACTTTTTCACCACGCATCTAAGTATTTAACAACTTATTTCGTTCATATATACACCAAAACACTTGATGGTAATGATTTTTTTTATGGACCAATACAAAAGAGAGATATTTTATAATTACTTATAAAATAAAGAACAAAAATAGCAAAAAGCTTTACCAAACAATAGGGCCAATTTACTGAAATGGTAAGTGATCTCCTTATCAGATATGCACACAATAATAGCAGCTAGACCATCCACTCAAGCCTTTTTTTTTTACCTTGCCTCTTCTTTAAGCAAACAAACAAATTGTACATCAAATTTTTTCTACACCCTTTTAGAATCAAACTTTGCAATCTATTTATTACTGTTGTAACCACTCATAACGTGTGCAGAAGATGGCAACAGCTAAGCCTATGTTACAGTGAAGGAGATCACAGCTTGTTTTCTCAACTTTTCTTTGTGGCCTTTATTGCAAAAACAAAAACTGCCATTTATTTCATTTGGTCAGAACAATAAGATTGCTTTGTCTTGAGTTAATTATTTATATTAAACTCTGTTTCCTTTTTAATAATGGAAAGCACAATGGTCCACCATATTGCAAATGGACACACGACACTTAATGGAAAATCTGAGTCGGTTCCGATTTGCAATCGAGTTTTGGGTCCCCTCACAATCCAAAGTTTCCACGTTTTTACTGTGAGTTCAGTTTAATTTACGTTCAAATTTGGACGATTGCTTAGGTTGTCATCATCTCAGTGATTATAAATTTTGTTATCTGCTTTCGAAATGTCATAGGAAGAAGGCCTAGTACAACTGACTTTTCCACAATGTGGTTTCAATTTGGAATCAAAACCAACGGGACCCTTTGTTGTTCACATTATTTCTAGTCCAAGATCATGCTCAATTTTCTATCTAATTGCATAATATTAGAGGTTTGGTTACTTGTTCTGATTCTCATATGACCACCACCACCACCTACCAGATTTTGCCTATAAAAACCATTGAAGGGTACTAGGAAGCCTTCAATATATTCTTTATACTAGCTTTGCTTTACTAGGAATGACGTCCCAACAGTGCCTAGCCTAGACATATTGTCAAAATCTTATTCCCTCTCCTTTTTGGTATGTTCCCTTTTGCTTTTATTAACATATATATCTTGTTAATGTTGCATGAGGTCTCTATGCTTACCCCTTAAGATCTCCACAAGGGTATTATGATACCAATATATATCATCAATTATGAGACATTTGGTATAAGATGTGAAAATCAGAACTTATATGAATTACTTTTACTTCGGATGTGGGAATGTGATGCTAAACTATTTTGTTGATTTCTCAAGTTGTTTTCATATTATTGTTTGAAGTGAGGTTTTTGAGAGAGTGAGAGAGAAAAGGATAAAGTTTTATTTTCAAATCTGAATTTATATCGTTTTTATAAAATAAATAAAAAATTAATTGTTAAATTTATTCTTATTTATCATTTTATTCCTTTTTATTTTAGGAAAAAATATCAAAGTAAAAAATAAATTTTAGAGATCAAATTTTACCTTTCCTTTTTCTCTCAAACAAAAATAACCAGTATAATTTAGATGCACTACACGTAGATTGTCAAGTTTCAAGTAACTGCATGCTGCTAATAAGGAAAGTTGAAGTAATATACAACAATGCTCTTTGAATAAATGTTCATGATGAAAGGGTTATATCAGTTAAAAAAAAAAAAAAACTTGAAAAGTATTCGTATGATTCATCAAGCTTTGCAGTTTTTAACAATCATGTTTTCCTTCATAGTTAAGGAGATCCAGAGAACCGGAAAAGACTTGGCTTTTGACTGCATTGGGTGGACTTCAAAGAATACTTTACATTGAACTGATGAGCTGGTCTATGAACTTTATGAAAGTTGCTATAATTTATTTATTTCAAAATTAGAACAGCATTAATGAATGTTAACTATATATGAGAATGAACTTCTGAATAATAATGGAACAATGAAGATGAAAAATTTAACTTCTTCATTTTTCTTCCCATACTGAATTGTTTATTTTTATGTGTGGAATTTTTCTTAAAGAATGTTGTAGAACATAAGTGAAATCTTTTCCATCTGTATCCACGGACCTTGCATGAGAAATTCTAAAATAAAATTATAAATATTTTATTTAGTATAACAAGATAAATTTTATTTTTAGTACAATAAATAAGAAATTATAGTTTTAATATAAAAATTTTAATTTTATTAGTTTTATTTGAATTATATTAATGGTTATTATAATTGAGCATTGGTCTTTAATAATCACTAGCTAAAGAGAAACCTTTAATATATCATATTTAGGATTTTTTACTTTTGTAATCACTAATTAAAAAGAAACATTTAACCTATCATATTTAGGATTTTTTACTTTTTGTTAATTTCGGACTTTAAAACTTCACATTTATGCCAAATATTAATGTGTTAGACATAAATGTAAAAAAAAAAAAGTAAAATATTCCAACATTTACAGCAGATCATACACCATACATCGGCCATTGTTCGACATAAATTTGGATATTTTTTTAAAAATTAAGTCAGTTTTAACTTCAAACAAAAAACTTGAAATACAAAATATTCACAATAAAAATTATATACAATATAAAGTAGATATTTCAACCTAAAAACTTTTGACTCAAGAAAATAAATTTACCTTATCTGTTAGAAAGAAAAGTTGTTCATTTACTTTTGTAATAAGCTCTTCATTATGAACGACAATAATTACTTATCTAATTACCATAATTTAAAAAATATATAATTATTAAAATTAACCCTTCAATGTATGGAGTCAAATAAATATGTCTCTATGAGTCACTCACATGTTTGTAAATATTGTTGGATCTAAACTTTTGTGTTCCTAGATTTATGATGTATTGAAACTCAACAAATCCATATAATTCTGATTTGCCTTGCTCCACACTCATTGCATCCATATACCTAACACAATGAATTATAAGTTAAATGTAATCATTATAATATACTAAACATACACTACATAATATGACTTACATGACCCATAACTAGATCACTGAAATTTTTAACATAGAGGTTCCCCTACCAACCTCCAATGCATCTAGTAAAGTAATATATAGAGAGATAATACTAGTATTAACTCCAAATACTCTGAAGTCTCACTTTATCTGCAAGGATTTTCTTCCTCAACCTGGATAATATGGTTAAAAGTTGTGATATGGGATCATCCTTCGCTTTTGCCATGTCATTATCATAGCAGGTTCTCTCTTAACTTGCTTATCACAATGGACAAAATCTTAAACAAAGACAAAACCTTAATTCAACATTAATTGCAATTGTAACAATAAAAACTAAAAACAATAACATAATGCAACACATGTGCCTGTGCTGAGACAAACATGACCAGGTATGCAAAAAAATGGGTCCAAAGCATCCCCCACCAATTGAACCTCTATATTGGGTAAACGTAATTGAGCAACAACATCTTGAGCTTTAAAAGCCACTACCCATGTCCAGTCAGACTGTAGAGGGACATTATGAATGGTTAACCCTCCCTCTATTTGTCATCCAATTGTGATTAAACATGGGGCTTATCTTCAACATATAACTCACATTGGTTTGGTAGATCAGTATGAGTGTGATCTGCAGCAGTACAACTCCCTTTAGTGCTCACTTGAACAACTTCAAGAACTATATAAGGTGTTCCTTGAGCTTGTTGCTAAAAGCAAGCAAGAGAGTCTAACTTCTCATCGAACTCTTGATGCAAGGACTACCAAATTTGCTTTAGTTTTTCTTCAAATTACATCTCCATACTTTGCAAGGCCTCCTAGTTATAAGAGATAACAATTATCTGTGGTGGTTGACTGAAGTAATATCGGAGTTCCCAAGAACCACCAATACCACTCACACGTCCTCGATGCTATACTCTTCCTATGGTCATCATCAAAATATCGTCTCGATCATGGGAAACTGTCAATACCCGATTTGGTTCGGATGAAAATGAAAAATTTATTTTATTTATTTTCATTTTATTAAAAAGAAGAATTAAAAAGTAATTACGATTAAAATTAAAAAATATGAATAAAATAAAAAAAATTAATTAATTGGTAAATTTTAGAAAAAAAGAAAAATAGGAAATAAAAATAAGTAAAATAAAAGAAATACAAATAATAAAAATATATAGAAAAAAATATATAATAACAAAAAAAATATATAGTGATATATAAGAGAAAGAGAGGCGGTGCATGAGAAAAAGAAAAAAAAGAGAGGAGAGGAGAAGAGAAGAAAAGAGAAAAAGAGAAATTTATATAGCAACGTGTCAGCACATGAATGGAGAGGATTTGTACAATCATTGCATGTAGAGGTGGTTACACGCTCCTCTTCTAATGCACTGCAGCGATTCGACTAATACATAGAGCATTGAAATGAAACGTCGAATGGGTATGGGTTCTTTAGGCTGCCTATATAAAACCCACTCCTTCACAGAGGGAAAAATTTTTAAATCGGCGAGAGGAGACACAAAGTTGAGAGAAGCTTGAAATTCTGCCTTGCTGCTTGTGAAACGTTGAAGAAAAAGAACGTTGCACGTTGATAACACTGCTCGCTGTTGAAGAAGAGTGATCTAATTGAAGAACGCATCTTAGAAGAGTGATCGGCACTTCAACAAGTAAGCATCCAAGCATCATCTGTCCTATTTAAACATATACATCATTAAAAAATTCATAGAGCACTGTTCATCATCTTCTACATTGAACTGTACTGTTCATTGTGAATTAGATTCTCTTCTCTGATGTTCTCTGTTTTGAATCTACGAGAGTGTTAAATTATTTAAATTATTGTGATGCACTGAAATTGTTTGAATGTTGTCTCCAATGAGCCAATTCCTATATTGAATCCATTCCTGAAAAAAATAAATAACTCACTGAAGAGCTAA
>Ga0099824_1007295_pt1 | contig 14709 bp, 18 predicted proteins | sample SiratrowhiteBW_FD_76837 | JGI IMG/M metagenome (GOLD analysis project Ga0099824, IMG submission 76837) | Root nodule microbial communities of legume samples collected from California, USA - Siratro white BW | ecosystem: Host-associated > Plants > Roots > Nodule | place: USA: California...
ATGGAAAACCTTCTTTTATAGCAGCAGGGTTAAATTTGTAATTTCCTCATGTCTATTATTGGAATTTTGAAAATTATGGAGGTGCAGGAAGATGATATGGAGGTGCAGGAAGAAGCAGTCTTTTTCAGGCCAGGCTGTACCGTAATTGGGCCAGGCTGTACGATATTTGGGCCCTAAAGCCGTACGTTAGCTCAATAAACTATTGCCCGCCAAAAGTTGAAGACCTATTTACAAAAGGAGCATTTTCAATTGAAAACCGCGCCAAGCCGCCAAATAAGCGTTTCAGGGAGACCTCCTGTTACCACCTTCTGCATCTGAAAACTCAGTGACTCGAGAATGGAGCATCGCAATCATCATTACTTCACCAGCAAGTTAGATTCCGCCATGGACGTAGTCAGTTGCCATGAAGATCAGGAAAAGGACGAGGAAGAACAAGACCCCTTTCTAAAATTTGTGGAACACGCAAGATCTGAACTATTATCACTAGAAGGCGATGCAAACGGAGACGATCAGGGTTCCGCTGGACTCGGGTGGAGTTGGATCGTGTCTCGTATTCTGAAGACTTGCATTGCTTATTCAAGCGGAGTCACTCCCGCGATCTTGCTCTCCGAACTCTCTCAGGTACATCATCCCCTCTCGTCCATTTCTTCTTTGTTTGGATGCGATTACGAAATGGACTAGTTAGGGTTTTGTAGTCGGTTAGGTCATCTCTTCTGGAATTAGATAGGTTATGTAGCAATTACTGTTTTCGATGAGAGTTTAGCTGTTACTTTTGCGTGGTGTTGAGTTTAGTTAGGTTTTTGCTGTTTTTTGCCATTTTTCTTATTGTTTATCTGTTTTGAAGGCGTGGAGTGAGCAACGCAGGGTCGGGGCTCCGAAGAAGAGTCTCGAAATAATCAAACACCTAAAGAAGAATAATCTGAGGGCAAAGCTTCCGAACACTGTTACTATTGATTCCATATATGAAAAGAACTTCCTGTCCTTGAGTAGTGTTCTAGAAGCTGTTATCATTGATGCATTTGTGCTCCCAGGTACTTTGGAATTAAAGCATTTTTTCCTATGTACATTTTAATGACGGGAACGAACGAATGTGAAGATTGTTGTTCTTGCAGTCTGAATAACAAACTCAGGGTGATCCACAACGAAGTTAACCTGATGTGCATAAACTTACACTGTTTCCAAGGAATTATTAGTGCGATGTACACGTCTCCGTGATATAATATGTTATTCCCAATGATAGTTTGAGACAACAAAACTAGCTAGTTTTTAATGAAAATAACTCGAGAAGGAGAGTGAAAAGATGTGGAAGAGAACTCTGCAAAGACCTTCTCTAATATAAATATTTATAATAATGATAAAGAATGTTCCTAAAACCAAGTCAGATTAAGGATAAGGAGGGACCAAATTTAAATGACCAAGTCAAGAAGAGCAAATCTAAGAAAATTATCAGTTTTTAATAAATTCTATATATTAATTCAAAATAAATTTGTAGATAATTAAATAAGAATGTTAACCTTTTGAAATACTAATAAAACATAGAACAAACTTTACCACTTGCTAAATTCAAGTATTGTTGGAATAAACTTAATCCGTTAAATATTTACATATAGGCATCGGTTTTGATATTTTACCCCACTTTAAGTGCAGTAGGAAGTTATTTGGTTTAACTTTTGGAGAAGTCAGTAAAATGGATAACACTCTTAATTGTTATATTCAAAATTTGATTTCTGATAGAGCCCACAGTCATTCATTGATTCCTATATGTGTTGATTTTGTTTTGTAATGATTGATGCTTGCCATCTGCAGGCACAAACATCCACATGCTTATGTTAGGGGATTATTGGAGTTCCAATACCATAGATCTCTACCTACACCGCAGGTAATTGAATTAAACAAATCAAGGTCTGACTCAATTTTGTAATTTGATGCATTGAAAATAAAAAAATTTAGCTATGCCTGCACTGACAGCTTGCTTTTCTTTTTCGTTCACTTTACATGGTTTGTTTCTCTTGCTACTGAAAACAATGGAAACCTAAAAGTACTAAAAACTTTGATACTTTTATTTTTTATTTAAGTCCATCGTTTCTTTAACTTGTTAGACAATCTGAAAGCAATAATGTTTAAGAAGATATTCTGTCTTTGGACTGTTTGTTTTTTCCATTGTTTATCAATTTAAAAGCTTTTAAAGTTTCCAATGGCTTACATTTATTTAAACATTTGCACAAAATACAAGTATTGAGTATGGATTTAGCTCCTCTTTCAGTTTGAAATATGTAGCGAGTAATTTGAAATCAAAACCTTGGCATGTTTATTTGCAATTTCATTTAATATTGTATCATATTTTTGTCCAGCAGATTCTATGACTTGGCAGGCCTGCAGAACGGAATTCTGAAGCAAGGAAGGGAGATTTTTCTCACTGGTTGCTACCTCCGAACTGTCACTGGAGGTTCTGGACGTTCACGTCTTTTGCCAACAGAGTATCTTGTTATTCTATTGGATGAGGTAAGGTCAAAGTTTGTCTCAATATGAATTTATGGTATTGTGATTGGATCATTGTAGTTGCATATGAAAGTAGTTCGACTTTGGAACAAATTATGTACTTCTGTACACTAGTTCTACCTTTCGGTGCTTGTGCTACACCTAAAAGATGAGATTCAGGTCAAGTTTTCGCGTGATGGTAATTCTTTCATTTTCTTCAAAACCGTAGAATAAGGATGATGATGCAATGCTACTAGGAGCTCAGTTTTGTTCAGACTCTTTCTCTTCAATTTCTCTTGATGCAGTGAACGGTGGGGCTTCGTATTCACTTTATGCCCGGTAAACTACATAGTTATTGATATGTTTATCCAAAAAAAAGTGGTGTTATATTTTTACATTGTGTGATGATAAAATACCGTGCTTGATTTTACTTTTTGTACAAATATGCCAGTGCAGCTTGAAGTTTCAAAGTATTTACTAGTTCACTAATATTTTCTTATATTGATTTATAGGATTGAAAAGATCGAATCTTCGGAAGTTCAAGGGAAGTATGGAATCTTACAAAGAAAACAGATTACTCTTGTTGACAGTGATGGTGTCCTAATAAAGTTTTTCTTATGGGGTGAACAGATTCTCCTGGCCAATCTTTTCAGGTGAACTCTTGCAGTGGTCAGACTTCTGAAGCTGAATAATTGTTTTCTTGTTTGTATAACATTCACTTTTTTGAGAGTATGCAGAGTGGGAAGCATGCTTGCCCTGGACAAACCATATGTTGCTAGTTCAGAGGACTGTGATGTCGAGACAAGTGAAGGTTTTTGTCTCGAATACGGAAGCGAAACACAATTATATTTGGTGCCTTATATTCAACGTGAAGAACAGGTGATTTATGGATTTCTGTACTGACATTAACTATTGTAGTTGTCAAATGGAGAAAATATTAACAGCTCTGCCAATTAGGTGTGCATAACATTGACTCCAAATCGCCGTCATGGTTCACGGCCCTTGGGTTCTTGTGATCCCAGTCAGGATCTCAAGGTTTCTCAAGTTAGTCTGCCCCGTGATTCTCAGGGGACCATTGATTTCAGTAATTATCCTTTTCGGGTGAGTTCTCCCTCTGCCTCCTCTCCAAAGTAAATTAAAGGATAGCTTTTCCGTATTTTCTGTTTGTTCTTAATCTTAATAGCTATATCGCGTACTTTATTCATGTTAGATGTTTATTTATATTGGAAGCCTGCCTATAACCGGTCTTTGATTTTATTATTGGCTTTAGTTTAGCAACACAATTTTGATACACTTTATTGCGTGAAATTTGTGTTACCGGATAAATTATGTAGGTCTCTATTGATTCAGTATTGCCCTGTATGGGGCAATAATACTAAAGGATGCACTGAAAAAATGTGTTCTTAGCTGTTCTCTTTTATATTTAATATTTCCAGTGTGCACTGCTGCAAAAGGTGTGCCCGTGTATCTTATGGTTGATTACCTAACTTTATTACCTGTGTGAAGTTTTGCAGTCATTTGTGGACGACCTTCGTGACAAGATGACTGGCATCAGTCTTTATGGTGTTGTTACAGATATTATCAAAGAAAAAAATACCAAAGAAACTGTTTTCTCTTTAAGAATCGCGGATGCTACAGGAGAAATTTGGACAAAGCTTCATTTTGCGAGATTTTGGTACTGAACAGTATAAGGAAACCAGTTAACATGTTTCTTTGCAAATATTATTTTCTTTTGCGCTCTCCGTCCTTATATTCTTATAATATATACCTCAGGTCATTGGGAAGAGTGAGTCTCGGTCACACTGTATTCATATCTGGCTTGACATGCTCAATGTCGAAACAAAAATGGTGAGCACATCCAAGTTCAAAGTTAAAATTAAAAACTGATGCACATGACCAGTCACCACATGAGAAAAACAATTGTGAAAATTGACAGAAAAAATTGAAGTCTCTCAATACTTTAAATTGTTGCCTAGTACACCTTTCCATCATATTGTCTGCTCTACCTGTTTTATGTGCCTGTATTAATCCGTTTTTGTGGTTGTATCCGCATAATCACGCAATACAATTGAATGTTTCTGATTGACAGTCTGGAAGTATTATGGTTTGAGAATGTTATTGGAGCTTCTTTCATCAATCTAAGTTGCTTACCAGCATTGATCTACTCATCTTGCCTTCATAAGCTATCACAACTAGCTAATATTTCTGACCAGACTAGCTATGCACAAGTAAGAATAACGTTATCAGTATTATTTGAATGTTTATTTGACTTTTTTCTGTCATGTTTCAATTATTATGGCGTCTTATTCTTGCTAGTGTCTTCTGTTTACAATTTTCTGACAAATCATTAATTATCGCTGTTGCAACTTGATACTATATACAGAAAATAATTTTTATTTACTTATACAAGACATCTTGCAATAACCTTAGCTACTTTTTTATTGTTCGACCTCAATATTCCTTGTTACGTTGCTGCATCCACGTGCTCAACCATAATGAGTGAAACACGAGAGGTTATTGACACGTTCCTTGAGTGTTCGTAGTTGGTTGGTGTTCACGAACTATTGTTCTCTAAAATATATAGCAAGACATTAAAAATAGTAGGATTACATAAATAATATACCGCCGCTTTATTATTATAGCCAAAAAAATTGTGTTCAATACGGTTCTGAATCTTTCCACGCCTATCTTTTTTACAGTATCTCCATTATTTTGTTGTTTATCTACAAATTCTGATCATTTTCCTTAATATTGTTGAAGGTATGCCGAGTCTCGCTTGATCCAATTGAGTATTATTACGTTAATACAATATTTTCACATTCTCTATGTGGTCATTTTGTGAACAAGATGCCTGATGGATCGGTGAAATGCTGCTTTTGTCATACAATTTCTGATGCTACGTTAGTACGCACTTTTCATCTGAAGATTACTCTAGCGGATGAGGGTGCGAAAATTCTAGCATGGTGTACAGGTCAAACTGCTATGGATTTGTTGCAGATAGCTCCTGAGGAGTTTTATGAACTTCCCGAGGTATCATCTTAAACTTGATATCCCTAGACCATTGCAAGCAAAATTGAGTTCAGATAATGTAAGAAATCTCGAATTGTGAGCTTAAGCAATGCTAACTAACATCACTTCTATTAAAAACACTTGTTTGATTCTCAAAGAACACATTCTTTTCGTTTCAGGAAGAGCAATTAATGTATCCTTCCTCGTTAGGAAATGAGAGGTTTATGGTTGCATTGGTAAAGTGTAAGCGAGATGGTTGTGTGATAGATGGCCTCTCGCAAGACGATACAATTTCGTGGGAAATCACTCGTGCATACAAGTGTGAATAATTGTTGAATGCACAATATTGTATAAATGAAGATGGCACTGGGATTGTAACGAAACTCGAGTCGTTCCTTCCACTATCATACAAGGGGAAGCCTGGAAGGTATTTCGTGAATAACCCACCTCATGCGTCCTGTCTAAAGGGAAGTCTTAAGGATCCATAGTTCAGCCTTTGAGTATTGCTGTATATTTTGAATGAATATTACATTAATTAATTAAAAAGACAATTTAGTAATTATTTAAATTAAAGACTTTCTTTCTACTTATTCTCATGCCATTTATCATCATACAAGTTTGAAGAATTGAGTTATAACTCCCTCGTTTTGTTCCAATATTTATTTGGGGAGTGTTATGTTTTGAAGAAATTGTGTATTATCTGGATAAAGATATTTTAAAACAGTGATTAAGGGTCCAGGTTAATTTTGTCACTTTGATTTTGGTTGGTGATAATACATAACACCATGGACTACATTTTATTTTAAAATTATTCATGCACGTGTGAGTTATGAATGGATAAAGTATTGTACTAATTTTATTTGGAACACTCTAGCTTAAGCTTAAATTCCTTGGTATCTGAATAGAGTAAAAAATAAGTTGAGGTAAGGCGACTTATAAAATATCTTTAAATGATTTTTAGGTTTTTCTCTTTTTTCGAACATTTTAATGCCCAATTCAATGAAACCCTTCCCAATGCCTTTGCTTCTTGCATAGGGTAAGCTTGCATCAAGATGTGTATGTAAAAATAATCATGTGGGTATGAATGAATTCTAGTGAAAATGCTTTATTGCAATATTTGTTGGAGACCAGTTCGACGAACAAACAAAATACTTGAATGAGGCGAAAGATGCTGAAAATGGAGCAAATGAGTAAAGAAGTGGAAGAGTAGATGTTGAACTGAGGAGCTTGGTCATGGCTCAAAACAAGGTAAATTAATTGAAGAGATTTTTTATGAAGTACCACTTAGTTTTCTGCCTTTTTCAGAAGCAATTGAGGTTGGGCTAATTTCAACAAATTTCCTAATTCGAAACTATCGAGCCTTACAATTGTTCTAAGGACCATCACTATTTAATTGCCTTCCAAACTCAAATATTGACCAATAGAAGGTAATTTATAGGATATTTAATAGTTTCTCATCTGTCTATCACTAGTTCCAGAGATTTTTCAAAACATTTCGTAACATTTTCTAGCAAACAAAAGTAAGACAATCACACTAGTCAACCTATCGCATTTGACTAGAACATAGTGAGACGTTGAAAGTGTATCTAACATGTTTCAACAGTGCTAAAATTAAGATCGGTGACCCAGATGAGATGTTTGTGGGAACCTTAATCAGTAGGGTAGTTTAATGAGTCTTTGGTACACATGCGGGAAAAAGACCTTAAAAACAGGAGGGGTATTCAAGGTCAGAGTAAAAAAGGAATAATTGGATGGAAATAAAGTAACTCGATCATTGAATTCAATTAGCCATGAGTTTTATTTTGGTTTGTTTTGCATTTTCTACATGTTTGCTTTATAAATGCTTGACAAATATGCTAGGGCGTTTTATATCGTTAGCATTTCATTTACGTTGTTTTTGAATCAGAATGTGAAAACGTGAAGAAGAAAAAAGTACCTTACAAGTTAATCGGGAAAAAAAGACGTGATTTCACAACGCAGATTAAAAAAAAGTAGCTTACAAGTTAATTATGTACGTGTTAGATGCATAACCAACTTCTTGTTGGACTTAACTTTCACTATACCATAAAACTCATCTTGCGCCCACTTTTAACACTCCGGTTCTGGAATATAAAAACAGGAGCAGATGAATTTTATGTGTATAAAGAAATACTCCTTCTCGTCCAACACTACTTTTTGAAGAGTCGTCTTGTTTAATGGAAGTTGTAAATGAATGGCTTTCAGCAAATTACATCTGGGCTTGAAAAGCCAATAGAATAGCAGCTTGACTTGTGAAATCAGTTAAATCACATGATGAAAATTGACCCCTTTAGAGCGACAACTATACCGACCTCTTCTGAACATATTCGGTGGGTATCCCAATTGTAACCCCCGACTAATATCTTGGCCCTTGTTAGACATTTGCCGAACAATATCTCAACCACCTTAGAACATCTACATCGGACGTTTCTAGTTGTCAGACCTCCACTAATATCTAATCCATTTTGGAACATTTGCACAAGATCTAATCATATCTTGCGAGATAAGTTACCAAGATAAAAGCCAATCATATTGAATATTGCATCTTAGAAAGTTACCGCGATAAAAGCCAATCATACCGACCATAATGAAAAAGGCAAATCTATAGGAATGTGGTTTACGATTATCAAATAAACACCTATAATAACTTGAATTTTAGCCCTACTCACCTGTTTGACGTAAGATTGGAACGTTGTGTACCCTGAGGTTTGAGGCCTTTAGGCTAACCTTCATCCCATAGTTCATGCACTTGTCGGGCTCAAAACTAGAGAACTATGTAGTCCGAAATCAAACTAAGATATCTCCTAATTCAGATAACCCAGCTATATAGTTTGAGTTTAAATCTCCTTTATCATTTGAAAGACAAAAAACACGCTTAAATGGGCTATAATCATGGGTAATTTTTAGACGACTTCGAAGATTTTTTTTCTTTGATAAGAACAAAGAGAGAAAGTTTGATTTGGGAACCGGGGGTGGGGGAGCATTTAAAAATAATATTAAACTAATATCAAAGCTCAACAAAAAGAAGGGAACAGAACAGGATAGAGATGTACAAAAATTGTAGTTAGAGAGATAAATTTGAGAAGCAAGAGCAACCATCCAATAATTCATTTCTTCTTTCACAGCAAATAGCATCATCAGGGTTCCAGTATGAGAATATCAGCCACGTAGCACGTTACCCGACCTAACAATCAGTCATTTCTTCTCTTATTGCTGCTGCCACTAGGATTCTGCTCGGTAAGCATTTTTATAACGTTTACTAATGCTCGCAAACGATCCCTTATGCCAAGACCATAAAGCGCTTCTACAAGTGACTCCTGAAATTCGAAACCATTCTCTGCAAGGGGATACTGTGACAGACAAAAGGCCATTAAAGTTTCTATTCACAGTTTAGCCGCCTTCCTTTTTTTTTTATCACAAACAATTGATGTTTTAGAATGGGAGTCTAATTATTTTTTTCTCAATTATACTGTACTATATTTATTACTATTTAACGGGATATTAAACCAGGGCTTTTTAGCTATTTGCTTCCATTAAATATTTCTTAAACATCTAAAGATACGGGAAGGAGATAGTAGTATGTTATTGCAAAAAGTGTCCTGACTCACCTGAATAGGCTTAGGTATCTTGGTTTTAACAAATGGCCACCATCTATCTTCAACAACTGCTTTAACAAGACAACAAGCTCGCAAACCTTCTACACCACCAAATCGTCCAAATCCACTGTGTTTCACACCCCCAAATGGAAGGGACTGCAAAATCATGCATGATTACTTCAGTGAAAATTGAATGATAACCTAGGCTGAGTTAAACAGGTTATCCACTTTCAATTTCTATTTTCCATCAGGAATTGTAATCGTTTGTAATTTATTAAATTTTATCAGTCTTCCTTTGCATTTTTAATATCAAACATGTCGTTGTGTTTAGGGTTTAGGGTTTAGTCTTCCTTTGCATTTTTAATATCAAACATGTCGTTGTGTTTATGCATCTTCTTTGCAAACCAAATACTTCCAATAGAGAAGCAAAATATGGAAGTTTTAGGGCTATCATTTTAATTGAAATTTTGGGAATAAAAGCAGTTACTCTCAGGTTGTTTAAAATTCAAATCGGTAAATTGCCAAAATTAGAACTTGATGGGGTAATTACCAAAAGTCTAAAGTTAAAAGTAGGTCCTTGTACTACTACAATGATGAACTTGGTTCTCAAACTTCAAAAAATATGTAAATTTAATCCTTCTTAACTTCCAAAAACATGATGAATTCTTGGAGAGAAGACTAAATTCACATGTTATTTTAAGTTTGAGAACCAGATTCATCTATATGAAGTATAAGGACCTTGACCACATTTAACCAAAAGTATTGAAACTAAAAACACATTTTTCCCAAATAAAAATGACATATCCTTCTCTTAAACATGTATCTTTATGTGATTCGAAACTACACCTGATGCCACATACGTTATTTCCTACACAAGTAGGTCATAACGAAATGGACGTACCAGGAAATTAGCAACAACAAATAAATATTATTTTCTCATAATATAAAGTGATAAGCTGATTAACACGCCTGTGAAATTTCTCTGTACTTTTTTATGTTGTTACCTTTTGAACTAAAATTCAGTAGTAGGTTGGTCAGCCTAATTGTATGACTCAACCATTTCAAGCCTTGCTTATACTAACTTCCTTGTTAGCCCTCAGGTGCAGCTGCTTTTTTCATCTTCTTAGCAAACACTCGCACAATAATCCCTCTCTCTCTCTCTCTCTCTCTCTCTCTCTACCTAATTAAGTGGCTTAATAATATTTGCCAGAGCTTCTCTAATATAATTCTCATGATCAGAGAAATTGTGCAGTCAGCCTACTTGTTGAACGATCACGAGATCAACACACATAATAAACTAGAAGTTAACAAGCAAGATAGACAGGATAAATCATATCATTACACAGATTTACCTGACACATGTATGTTGATGCAAAATCATTAACTGCAGCTACCCCAGCATGTATCTGTGAAGCTATCTCTCTAGCACGACTCTGATTGCCTGAGAAAACAGCACAGCCGAGCCCATATTTTGAGTCATTTGCAAGCTTGACAACCTCCTCATCAGAGCTGAATTTCATTATCGGCATGATTGGTCCAAATGCCTAGTTAAGCAATGAATTTCACAGATGAATTTGGTAGCAGTTGCTGAAGGATACAATATAGAAGGGGAATTCTTGAATGTAAATGTGTAAATGCAATGCATGCATATCACAGGATATGAGTACCTAAATTTAATAAATCTCAAATGGTTGCAGTCTAGGTATGGAATGTATGGGTACCTAATAACAGTGATTCTAGCAATTAGATACAACAATAGTAATAACGCTTCTAGTACTTGATGGCTCACATTGTCATTGACTTGCACCAATATAGTATTATGTAGCAATACCAGTGTAATTGTGAAAAAAAAAATGGAGTAACTGACTGTAATTAGATGATGAAAACCGTGCCAGTGTCAGGTAGAAAAGATGGCCTGTATTGTTACCTCTTCTTGCATCAATCTCATTGAGTGGTTCACATTCACAATCACAGTAGGGGGGAAATATTGATCAACTGCGTCTTCACCTATATTTCCAAGACTCCCACGGGCAACAATCTCGGCTCCTTTGTCTAAAGCATCATTTAATAGGGCATCAAGCTTTTCAGAATGCTCGTGCATGCATAAAGCTCCCATATCATATTTTCCAACAAGAGGTGGGCCCTGTAAGAAATCAATAACCAAAAAATTAAATAAAAATATTGACATCCTTATCAAGAAATCACAGATACTATTATTTTGAAGAGTTCCAAATACACAGGACACGTGCATCACGCTAACATTTTTTTCAAAGGTTTATGCATCGAATGGATGCTTGGGGGTACTGGTAAAGAAGAGGAGAAATGGGAGAAACAAAAGACATGCAGAAGTTCAACAAAAAATAGATGACAAATGCCATGTATGCTGAATCAAATAGATGACTATTTCTCGTAGTTTTTGACAATAAACGAGAACAGAACAACAGATGTATAAACACTATGATAGATTTCTGAAAAGAGCAATCTTGTCGCAATGAGGTGCAAACATAAATGATTTTATGCATCCGAAGCCCATTGTGAAAGTTAGAGTCAAGAGTCAAGATTTATTTTATCAACCACGTTTCATTAAAACCACTTACAGCTGTAACAGACTTCACAATTTTGGTGACTTTACTGACAAAAGAAGAATAAATTTCCCTGTGGACATAAAATCGCTCTGCCCCAGCACAGTTCTGTCCACTTGACTGAAGAACAGCCCTGACAGCAATTTGTGCCACCTATATTCAACGATCAAAGTCTGTTAAAACTACGGTACTCAAGAATGGAGATCTCATGAAGCTTTTATGATTAATAATTATATCCAAGCTTTGGGGAATCTGAACAGGTAGAAAGTATTCATACATGATCCAGATCTACATCTTCACAGACAATAAATGCATCTTTCCCACCAAGCTCCAGTGTCACTGGTATAAGTGTGTTGGAGGCATTGTTCATTATCTGCATAAAAATACAAAGCGTATTAACATAGCACATTGATGGGAAATAGGATGTCATCATAAAAATGAATGGAATGATTGGAAGTAATGAACTATGACACAATTCTAGGTGAGAACACATTCAACTGGCCAGAAGAATCATACCATCTTACCAACACCAGGCGATCCAACAAATATGACTTTATCAACAGAAGATACTAATGCTTCTCCTGTTTCAGAAAACCTGGAAGAAGGTCTAATCAATGCCATGGATGATAAAAAGAACCAAAGATCAGAAAGGAAAAAAGAATGGTAAGACAAATGGCCATACCCTGTTATCACCTCAACAAGGTCCTCTGGAGCTCCTATGGCAGCTAGGGCTGACTGGATGATGCGGAAGTAAAAGCATCCAGACCAACTTGCATGTTCTGATATCTACAATAAGAAGCATATAATTTTCAGTCAAATTGAAAAACATAAAAGCGATTTATACAGTTAAATACCAATTCTCCAGAAAGCTCAAAAGAGAGTAGTAGGTGGAAGCTCAAAAATGGTTTCATGTCTCCGACTCTAGCATGATCCTTGTGCAATAGCCTTTTTGGGCTTAATGCATAGATAGTTCACGGGCCCATTTTAACTTGTGCTAAAATTCAGCTTAATTGTATTAGCAGAAACCATAACAATCTTCTAAATGGTTATTAGGTGCACGTTCATCATAAGTTTTATTTCTCTTATAGCAAGAATGAGCATTGCACCATGCAAGATATTTTCATTTTTTAATATATTTTTACCAAGGAATATAACCTGATTGCCATTAAGTACAATTGTAAGCAATGTATAAAACAACATAATACACACACAGCTTGGAGAATAATTGTGGATAGGTCAATACAATATAGTTTATACCTTAATCACAATACCATTTCCAGAAAAAATTGCGGCCAGCATAGGATTAAAAATATTGTGGAAAGGATAATTCCATGAAACAATTGCTCCAATAACACCAAGGGGATGAAACTCTACTTTAGCTCTTTTATGGAGCATTGATCTCCCAGAAGACCTACAAAGATTTTTTATTTATCAAATGCTGGAGAAAAAAAGAAAGTGGTTGTAGAAGTGACTTTAGATAATTTGCTATTTTATAGTATAGATATTAAATAAATGTACAAGGAAGAAATTATAACTATTTTTTGATAAAACAATCGATGTCTTTATAAGGCTTGATTTTGGTAGAAGAAAGGCATAGAGAGAACAGAAAATATAATGAGACAGATAATACATGATGATCAGTTTAAGGAAAGAAACTAGTTAACTACTGGCAAAAGAAGAAGTTACCGGTATTCAGGCTTTAACCACTGCTCACCCTCTGACAGTAGCCAATTGATCTTCTCACATGTTGTCATTATTTCTCCTAAAGAGGCATCTACCATTGTCTTTCCAGTATCTCGGGAAGATATTCTAATGAAAGAACATAAACTAGAGTATGTTATCAACATTCTCATGCAAAACCACTATGTACATCTACTTCAGACAAAATGAATTAAGAATAGGATAACTAAAAACAGTGGATGGTTACAAAAGATTCATATATTTCCTTAAATGTCACAAAAGTGATACAGTAAGTTCAAGTTTATACCACAAAAAGCTTCCAGTCAGTGTAAATAGAATGATAAAATTTCCCCCACAACCATGGAAAAATAAGTGCTCTTACTCGCATATAAGTGCTTGATGTTTAATTATATACTTCAAAAGTATACGCAAAAACAAGCGTCTTTGCTTGAAGCTGGACTTTGCCCACATTTTCTGTGCCTTCCTTACTTTTGACACTCGATCCTTGACCTATCCGTAAATGCAAAAGCAGTTATAGTTAATCTGGCAATGTTTTACTTGCAAAGAAATTACTCAAAAACTATGAACCAGTATTTTAAGGTGCATGCTCTGCAATAGCTGGTATTCACATCAATATTGTCATCTTAGTAGCTCTGGATGCCTTGTCATTAATGTTTCCAGATGTATAATGAACAATAAGAATGCTAATGTAAATCATTTTTATAAATAAGTGCAAACATTCATAAACAAGAAAACAATGGATGAAAACAAAATATGGTCAACACCAGGAAAATTTGTGACAACAAAGATATAAAAGGAATAACATAAAACTTGTACCTCAACTAGACAACAAAATGAATAATCAGTAATCACATTAAAACTGACCAACGATGTGCTAATGTCAAGCACTAACAATTTGGCTTCCCACTCAAATGGTGGTATTCTGGTAAATATTATTGTAAAGTAGAAATATTCTATTTGGATCGTGCTGTCTTTATTGCACATGCATACCAGCGCTGCTCTAGTTTAGTATAAAATTTTATCCAGAAGGCAGAAAATATGATCTGTCAAGATTGCTTGAATTGAAAACTAAATGTGCTTCCAAGTCTATGATGAGATACTATGTGTATATCCAGTACTGCAATGCAATACATACATACATGTGTGTGTATAAAATTCATAATACGTAATAAATATATAATTTCAATTATTCAAGTTCAAATTAGGAACATACTTCTAGGACAATACTAAACAAAAAAAAAAAAAAAAAAAAAAAAAACACTTCTTCTAAATTCCTTCCTCAAAACAACAAAAAAAAAAAAAAAAAAAAAAAAATAATGAGGAAA
>Ga0099824_1007296_pt1 | contig 14707 bp, 6 predicted proteins | sample SiratrowhiteBW_FD_76837 | JGI IMG/M metagenome (GOLD analysis project Ga0099824, IMG submission 76837) | Root nodule microbial communities of legume samples collected from California, USA - Siratro white BW | ecosystem: Host-associated > Plants > Roots > Nodule | place: USA: California...
GTAAGTACTGATTGGAGGTTTAAGCATGATTTGTCTTGCTTCTTTACTGCTATGGAAAAGGATAATTTCTGAACTAATATATGCTTTACTCATGTGACATTTGTTTGAACCTAATATTTCAAAATGTCTCTATTGGACCATTTGTACTCCTCCTCTCCAGGAATATGCAGTTTGACCAATTACTGTTTTATTTTTTTCATAAATAAGCATCAATAAGAATTTTCGCTGTTTGATGGAGTATACTTCAAAGACTGAAACAAGAAATGTAAAGATATCCAAAACTAGTCTTCTTGAGCATTCTATGAATGCATCTCATTGTCATATCTGGGTTGTTTATGTGTGATTTGTTACAAAGGTGCTTCTGAAGTTCATATTTCTGTGGCGTAAGCAGTATTGCATTTTACTGTTTTGGCAGAAAAGAAAAGGAGAGTAATAATGGCTGCGGTTCACAAAAAAAGAAAAAAAAAACGAAGATGGCAATAAAAAGTTTAAGTCTTTGTGAGATTTTATTGAATAATAGATTTAATCACACACTTCTTATATTTTAATGAACTTTATGGCATTAAATTCAGTCTATAGGATAGCTTTACCATGAATTTGTCCAAAATACAGTACCACTAAAGTATCACTGTAGGTCCTGTAGGATACCAGCTTGTACTTGCAAAAGAAGTCTCAATACTCAAGGAAGGCTCATAACCCATTGAAGCATTGCTCTCGTAGGAAGCCTCACTTCCTTCGCCGTAGGAAACTTTACTTCTAGTGGCCTGCTAGGTACCATTGAGTTGGAATGGTATAGAAGCACCTTATTCCTTTTTGTTGTCATTTTCAGCTCACAATACCTTAGGACAGCCACTGACCATGTCTGATTAGGAAGCATAAGCAGCTCAGCCTTGGCCAGTGCAACCTTTGTCAGTGGAATTTCACTAATCATGCATTTGCATAGCAGGACTGTCTTCACAGAAGGGTATCATAAGGCTTTGCTCCCTGTCTTTCCTGTGAATGCGCCCAATTCTAAACACATCGGAGACAAGGAGAGGAGCAGTGACACATCACCCTATCATCCATCTAATTATTTTGTTTCCTCCATCTTTTAAAGCTCCTCTTCCATATTTATCCCAGTAAACCTCCTACGCAGACACTATGATTTCTTGGTCTGTTTGTATTCATATTCCATGTTATTTTTATACTTATTATTTTGTTTCTCTTTGAATTTTACATTCTTCATGATCAAGAAAATGATGTCTTAACTGCGATGTTTCCTTAAACATACATTCAATTCATCAACTCATACGATGTTCAAATTCCAGTTTCCATTTCTATACAATAAATCATTTGACTCATTAAAGGCACCCTTGGATATGGAATTTCTACTTCACTTTTGATTTAGATTAAGTACGATTTACATTATTGAAATATTGATACTTGTTTTTCATTTCTATAACTGGTTCTTTGTTTTCTTTGATGATGAAAAAAGTTTCTGTATCTCTGTCTTTTCCTTTCTTTCTGGTGGATGTGCCTCCTTGCAGGTGCTATCAAAGAAGCAATCAATACATTAAGGAGCGATAATGTTAATGCATTTGTTTTGGACCTAAGAGATAATAGGTGATTCAGTAATAAACACTTCCCATTATGTACTTTCAATCACTAGCTTTCTGAAGCTTATATTTGTTGCAGTGGTGGTCTTTTCCCAGAAGGAATTGAGATTGCCAAAATTTGGTAAGATAGGATTATCAGCTATTGGCATATTGTATCATGTATAATTTTTCTTCGGTGGCACTTGAAAATCTGCTTGATGGTACAGGTTATAGTCATTCCATGTCACTCCATCATTCTTATGTTTTATATATCAGAAATGTTCAAACCATATTATCAGAAGCACCTCATAATATTTAAAATTATTTGCCTAACTAAAATAGGTTGTGAAATTCTTTCAATAACCAATAATAATACAGAAGACTCCCTGTATTATCTTAAATTTTCTTTTACATCATCTTACGTTCAGCTTGAAGTTCTAGTGTAAAAAGCTAACTTCTAATGAATATTATCAACCAGGTTGGACAAAGGAGTAATTGTGTATATTTGTGATAGTCGTGGTGTTCGAGATATACTTGATACAGATGGAAGTAGTGCACTGGCAACATCAGAACCCCTGGCTGTACTGGTACTTTTTGCTTTCCTCTGTTGCATCAGTCTCGAGTAAAGAGTAGGCCCAAATGCATAGTAGAGAGATATGATAGTTCTTATGGTCTTGTGGGTTTTCGTGGGCAAGTTCGTTAAACATGATTTTACAGACCTTGCTAGTACTGAGGTCTAGCTATGTTGGGATGAGAAGGAGTTTTGAAGAGAGTCAAGTGGCATTGAACAGAGATGCAGGGGCTAATAATTAGTTGCTGGTGTTTGAGAATTCCGTTGACTCATTACATCACAGTCAAAATATTCTCTCATGTCATTGTTGTTGATAGGCAATTTTTCTAACCAACTAAGTTTTGTTTGTATTTGTTTTTTTTTTTTTTGCTCTAACATAATATACACAACATCTAGAGCTCTATCATTAACAATATGCATCTATATTTCACACTAGTTTTCCATGCATTTAGGCTTGCTTCCTCCATAATTGAGACATTGGACGGTTCCTACTTGTTTCATAATTACTTAGGAGCTTGTGCAGTACTTACATGTGCTTTATATAAGTTCAGAGTGCATCTTATCAGAATTTAATGTACTAGTTTAAGGATTTTTTTAGAAAAGCATGAGATCTAGATAATGCGGGAACTTTACTGATGTGAGTGGTTTGAATTTGAGGATGACGAATAGTTGTTAGGATTATTTGTAAGACTACACTGCGATGTATGGATTGATTATTGTTTTCTAGTCATGGGAATTTTTAGGGAGTTGTTCTGCCTGCTGTCAGCTAGGTTCATAAATGTATGGAGATGTCAAAGTAGGGAGTAAACTTAATGCAGTTATACGTAATTGTTACCTAAAAAAATTATTTATTACGTGTTCATATTTCATTCGTCCAGAATTCCAATATGTTATTCATTCATTTGTATAGTTAAGGTTAATTAAATATCTGGAGCCTGTATCAGGTAAACAAGGGAACTGCTAGTGCGAGCGAAATATTAGCTGGTGCATTGAAGGACAATAAACGGGCCATATTGTTTGGAGAGCCAACATATGGAAAAGGGTAGTTACTTTTGGTTGAGCTCAAACCCAACAAACTAAATTTTATGTCATTTTCCTAATTTGAGCTATACACGTGCAGGAAAATCCAATCAGTTTTTGAGCTCTCAGATGGGTCTGGATTAGTTGTGACAGTTGCTCGCTATGAGACACCTGCACATACAGATATTGACAAGGTTTGTTCTTGATTCTCCACCTCTTAAACTGTTTTCCCCTCACTAATACCCAGCATTTGCATGTAGGTTGGCGTAATTCCTGACCATCCTCTGCCTACATCATTTCCTAAGGATGAGGATGCATTTTGTAGTTGCCTCCAAGATCCTGCATCTTCTTGCTATGTTAACAGGGTCCAGCTATTTTCAGAATGATTTTTTGGAAGATTGTTGTACATTAATTCTGGTGAAGCTTTACAACTAAAGTTTTAGGGGCTTATTATTTGATTGAGCAAAGCAACGTTGTCGTCTCAAATATCAGGACGTATAAGAAAACCGAAGACTGCTCACAATGTGAGATGTTGTCATTAAATTGAAGTAAAACATAGATGTTATTAGGGGGTGAATAAGACCCAACCAGGCCCATACAATTATTCAAGGGGAGTACAAATATATTAACAAAATGTAAGAAAAGACAAGTGCCTATATTTGAGTAACAATTTCTTTATTCTCAAACTCGGATAAGATATTCTTTAAAAAAATCAAACAATATAGCATGTAGAACCAATTTTAAACCTGATTACTCGCTTTAATATTGCTGAAAATTTATGAATATTTTTATCCTTCAAACATCAAATATTAATAAATAATAAGTATACAAAGAACATTTAGGTTTCTATAATCTTCAAACTTCTGAAAGAGGAGCTTTTTAATGGAAAAAGTTTCGATTTGACACTAGTACATTTCGTACTGTAACTTCATTATTAAACTGTTCTGATATATTGTATAAATAAGATTAACTAATGACATGTTCAAAGAATGTGCGAATTAGAAACAAATTATTTTATTACAGCTTTTTAACAAGAAAAACATAATTAAAAAACTATTGTAGTGTCAATTCTCAAACACGTGTGACAAGCATAATGGCGGTCACTAATGAAATGAAGACATTTTGAAACACTAATTTTAGACTGATTTGAAGATGAGATGTGTAGAAATAAAGACTTGTTGATTAAACATATAAAGTCAGTATTATTTTCAGTTGATTTAATTGAAATAACCTTATAAAATAAGCTGAATGTTTTAAACATATGTTAGTGTTACAAGTGTTGATGAATTAAAAAATTATAGTTTATAAATATTTTTTAGCATTTCTTTTTTCTTTTCACTTCTATATATTTTTTAATGTTTAAAACATAACTTATTTTCTTAACAAAATTATCTTAATCAATTTTCCGCAATTATCCCGAAGACATCCTTAGTTTCTCAACAAAAAATTGTTTTAACTTTCAAAATTATCGTTAGAGATTTTGATAGCTGATATTCTCATACGACAGCCATCAAAAAAAGAGACCATCACGACAATAACCAAACACATTACAAGAACACAGCATATGGAAGTTCACAAGCAATGTCAGTCTCTAGTAACTCAATCTCATGATTACGATATTTGACGCAACAGTACACATAATACAAGCTAGCTATAACAAATTCCAACACAGTTAACATCAAGTCTTCAAAAAATCCAACATTACACTAAATAATCTAACTTTGATGTTCAATCTAATAAACTACTGAAATTTTCCCTGCATAGTTGCCTCCATCACTGTATAAGTGAAACCTTGAGTGCCAAGTTCTAGGAACATTCAACATGGGTAATGAAGTGATAAAAAACTATCCGCATCATACATTCTACAGCTTTAACTGGCGAGGGCATCCAACTTCTGTGAAAAGAAAGCTTTATGTTCTTGCTTCACCAACGAAAATTATTACAATGGCAAATTAACAACGCCTTGTCTCATCTTAAATAAATGTGATCACCAATCAAACTGTGAATGTGTGCACTAGTATGGCCTGTATCGTGTGGGTCTTCTATACCTTGGAACCCTTCTGCAGGTAAAAAAAAAAATAATTATTGAAGGTTGGGTTCAGGAAACAAATAACAACATTTTATCAAAATCAGAAAGAATGACAAATCATATCGTGTTAAAACATAGTTTTCATCCATTGTCATTAAATTAAACCTTTCAATTATCGTGGACATATCAAATGATAACAACTGTTCTCAACTGATGACCGTGATTTATTTTCCTCCAAATGCGAGAACAGATTTTATTCAATAACGAGCTTGCTTCTATGGTTTTCTTAGCCTTTTTTGTGGGTGGGCAGTTCGGTGTTCTCTCACAAGGTATTGCTAAATCTTTTGGGTGCAGAGCTAGTCCCCACTTAGCATCTGGATCTGATGGCATGACCCTAAAGTGCTGTCGGCAGTATTCATACTTTAGAACTAACTGGTAAAGCTCACCAATATGGAACTTAAATCTATATCGGGTTTTAAATTGGATTTACACAACTTAATGTTGAGAGAGAATCACAACAATTATAATTTGTCCCAATATTGTGCAGGGCCCGTTAACTTCCTTTGTGTCTTTCTCTGTATAATGAGAATTATAAAGTTATTTACCAATACGAGAGGATCACTTTTCCAAACAAAAACATTTTAAAAGGGTTATATGTTCAATGTCTCTATAAACTAATAAAAGAACACCGGGGGAGAATTAGAAAAGTTAAAAAGAAAAATTGTATTAATTTCTTATTATGTTTGTGTACATAAATAGCCCACAAGAATTAAAACAAATAAATTTACGTAAACATTTTGTTTTGTTGTTAGGTGCTAATGGTAATAGGATTGCATGTTGAACATGAGGTTCCTCTAGCTTAACATATGTTTACAAGGTTGTAAAGAAAACGGCACCTATTGTGAGACGTATTACAGACATACAAGAAGATAAATTTTTCATTTTATCCAGTTTCTAATAAATGCTTACCCATAACTATACGGTGGAAAGAATGGAGCAGGCATGAATGGCCTCCTAGATCGGAACCCAGTTGGTCTTCTTCCATAATACTGCTTCATTCCAGGAACATTTGTACGTTTGGCCGACACCTGAAGGGAAAACCAGATTTCAAGTACAGCCAAAGGAACACGGAGTGATTAATGAATTTACAAAGATTAATAGATGGTGAAGACCTTCAGTTGTCGACCATGCAATTCTGATTCATTTAGCAGGAGAGCATTCTGAACAGCGTCAATCTCCACAAACTCTACATAAGCAAACCCTTTTGGTTGACCAAATTTGTCTGTCAGTATGGTCACCCTGTTCACAGTTCCGCAGGACTGGAAATGCTGCTGGACTTCTTCAGGCGTACATGCATAGTCAACCTGAAACATAATTTTGAAACTAATCAAATAAATTAAAGCATTGTTGAAGCTATATAAGATTATAATTAAATTAAAAGCATCCAACTGATAAATTGAACACGGGGTAGACAAGTGATCGTAAGAGGCACTAGATCACATCACATTCAGGTCACCAAATGCATTAATGTTATTTTGCGGAAAGTAGCAAATGGATTAAGTTTTTAAGATGGGCATCAACATGAAGTCAATGAGGTTGGTATGAATAATCAATAATAGGTCCCATTATAATTCATAATATTTCCTAAGAATTGCAAATGACAGGCCTTGCAGCCTTAAGAAGATGCATAAATTTGTATTTTTTTAATTTACATTAATATTTCAGTAAATAAAGACGATATAGGTTTCGGCAAATCTTGCAGCCTTAAAATTTTCTAGCAAAAGGTCTAACTTTTCAGAGATGTCTAGGGTCATGACATTTAAGGTACGACACACATAAGCATAGAGTTGTAAACTCTGAATAGTAGCTGACTTCAAAAACACTGTAACAACAAAGCAGATGTGGCTGCTATACTGAAGATAATGGAAAAGGCACACACATATATAGACCCACAAATATTTTAATATTAGATTTTAAATGAAATAGATATGATGTCAATAAATAGAAGTTAGACATTTATTTCTTAATTCATTCTAAAACCTAATTTTTTTAAAACTACTCTCTCTACATTCTCTCTATGTTAGAGAATTCATGTGAAATCTGGGTTTGGGTTGCTCTTGTGACGAGAATCACTCGACTGATGTGTTGTCACACGAGCAAGGCCAAGCAGTTTGCATTAATTGCACTAATAGCCTTAAGTTACTCAAGTGATGGGTTGGTCACTTTAGCGACATGGCCTATAGCTCAAGCGAGAGCTTGCAACGTGAGTGAGAGAGATGTTAAGACAATTCTCTCTTCTCTAGAAGCACATCACTCAAGCATTATGTTGGACGCTCAAGCGATGTGGCTTGCGGCTCAACCGTTGGTTGGACACTCAAGTGTTGTAAGATGGTGGATGAGCTTTCTAGAACTAGTTGGATGATGTTGCTCTGGCAGGGTGTTGCTCTCAAGTTGCATTTTGCTCAAGTGGCTAGAGCATCACTCAAGCGAAATGGTTAATACATAGTATATGTTGACAGTATGTTAAGATGATGATGTTATGTCATGCTTGATGCTTTTACATATGTTGTATGCTTTTTATCCATGTTTTATTGATAATATGAGTGTATAGAAGGTGAGATTAATTATATATTCTCTGGATAGATATATGATTAATATTGAGATGCATGATATATGTCCTTTTTAGGTGGGCTTTGTGGGTGGTAGATCCTAGATAGATCACTTTATATACATGTATATCCATAGGCACATATGTATATAATGTTTGGCCCTGGATGAATGTCCTTGATTGAGTGGTCTACTTGACCCTAATGAGTGATGCTCTGATACCCAAGGTGGTATTGTGTCTTGCTTGGTGGTAATAAACACGAAACTCATGTTAATAGGGGTATCTTGACTTCATTGTTGTTTAGTCATGTAGACAGGAATTGCGGTGGTGGTAAGCTGAGGGGGGGCCTACATTTGACTTGGTAACATATGCTTTTTGCCACTCTAATATCAAGAACATAGGCTAGCTAAGTTTTGGTGGGTTCAGGATATGTTAGGCTCTAGATAGTCTTGTTTATCATGGTTTTTGGAGTCTTAGGATGCCTCATACTTAGTCATGACATAATGTATGACTAAATGTTAATTCATCTGCATCCATATGCATAATCTCGAAATATGCATGATATTATATGTTATGTATTGATTTCATTAGTTCACCCCATTCTTGTTGTGTGTACTACTATGATCGTACTTGCTATGGTGCAGATTCTTCTACAAGTGGCACTAGAAGTGAGTAGGTTTCCAAAAGATGATAGTATAGGAGTTTTTATTTTGTAAGGTATTTTGTAGATCTTCTTCGTGAGGACTTTTGTAGTCCTAATGATGTATATATGAACGCAGTATGTTTTGATAGTACATGCAAATATACACACACAACAATTCCAAAAAAATAAGACCTTGGTCAAGTATAGTATTTCCTTGGTATCAAAGTTACTCAATATAAGGGTGGTTTGGTCATATCACAAAGGAAATATGCCCAAGACATTTTAGAAGAAACAAGGATCTTAGTACGCACACCAATGAATCCAAGTATCAAACTTGTACAAGACAAAAGAAGGTGGTATTCAGATCCTAGGATATACAGACAATTAGCTCACATGCTAAATTATTACATTGGCTTGTCTTGACATCACCTCTACAGTGAGCGTGGGAAGTCAATGTTTGAATTCTCCTTGTAAAGACCATCGAAACCCAGGTGCATGAATATTAAGATATACCAAGAGTGTCCCCCAAAAGGGCCTTAATTACGGAGAGAGAGGCAAGCTCAATTTGTTGGATATTCTGATGTTGACTAGGCAAACTCACCTAGTGAATGACACTACATCAAGATGTTGTGTTCTTGTTAAGGGTATATTTAAAGCAAAAATAAATATTGTAGCAAGATAAGTGAAGAAACATAATGCACGACAATGGCTTTAGTCACCTATGAGCTCATAGGGCTAAAACAACTTCTAAAGAGCTTAAATTTGAAGAAAATTCTCATATTCATCATATGTGACAACTAAGTAGGGTTACACATTGGCTCCAACTCTATCTTTCATGAAAGAACCAAACATTGAGATAGATTGTTATTTCATCATAGAAAAACTGAAGTTTGGAGATATCACTACTAGAAATGTCAACTCTTGTAAGCAGTTAGCAGACATATTGACTGAATCTATAAAAGGACAAAGGATCAATCACATTTGCAGCAAGCTGAACACATGACTTATATGCTCTAGCTTGAGGAGAAGTGTTATGATTATAGAAATAAGTATAATATCTTAATAACAAGAAATATTAAGATCATATATATATTATTAGAGGATATCAAATCTCCTATATTTATTGTATTGATTTCTTCTTGTCAATATAATTAAGCAACTCATGTCACAGAAACACAAGGTGTTTCAGTTCAATGCTTCTCATTATTTTTATAGTTTGATATGTATCGTGTGGAAGAGATGGTAGAAAAAATAGAAGGGCAGAAGCACATGCATTTATAAACTATGAATAGATACTAGGAGGAGTAGAATTGACAAAGTTAAGGGTCTCCATAACGGAAAAGAAAAGGATTTGCTGGAAAATGAGTCATCTGTCAGAGACAAGTGGTGAGGAAACAGTGCTGTGATCTACTGCATCATTCTTTGAATACTAAAGGGTTTTGAAACCACTTTTCTATATGATGTAGCAAAAAGTATGAAATTTCAAAAAATTCTAAAGAAACATGAAGTATGCTCAAACAACATGATGGCATAACAAATATGTATGAACTATGAACAGAGTCTGCAAGAAGGGGCAAATTTCATGCAGTTAAAGGTCTTCCAAAAGTGAAAATCAAAAGCTTTGGTGGAAAATGAGTCATCAGCCAAAGAGAAGTAGTTCAAGGAACAGAGCGGTGACCTATTGAACCATTCCTTAAGAACTGAAAGGTTTTGAACACACTTTTCACTTTGATGTAGGAAAATGTATGAAATTTCAAAAAGTTCCAAAGAAATATTAAGTATCAGACAAAATGATGGAAAAGCAGGGATCTTTTAGTTGTTTCCACATTATATGAAGAAATATTAACCAGTTTTACCAATAATTAATCCCTGCCCAAAAATCTAATTAACCAGCTTTAATGTAATAACACCTTCCGACCATGTTTATTTCATTGGAGGAATCAAACCCAAAACCTCACTTACAAATTTCAGGTTGAGTTCCACTCAAACCAATGTAATGTTGGTGGCAAAACAAGGATCAAGGATCAATGATATGTTAACCATAGTGGCTGCATGGTTATGATTTGCCCATTGCATGCACACAATTCAGGCAGCTATCTATTGCTGCTCAACAAAAACGTGACGCACTCCATTAATTGAAAGACTGCACCTCCACACTATTAACTACTCTAGTATGGTTATTATCAACTTTATCATGTCTTATGCACCTCGTCCTGTTCGTTTTTTTTGCTAGTGTTGGAGACTCTACATATATCAGAGATATAGTCAGATTATAATATACAAGTGGGTGCAAGTCTCACAAGCTGATTTTGTGAGGTTGTATTAAACTTAAATTTCACTTCCTCAGATTATATCAGATCATATCCTAATATCACCCACTATTATGCCGTTATCGAACTATCCACAAATACCTATTTCCACACTTGGGATATTAAATCATTGCCATGAACAGGTGTGTTAGAGATCTCGCATTGATTGGAGACATGATCAAATTATAATAAATAAGTGAGTGCACATTTTACCTTATCTTTCAAGTTGGTTCTATAAGGATAAATTAGACTTAAAATCCGTTATATAAAGGTTAGACTCCTGTTTTCTTGCCTGTAAATAACTCAAACTTCCAGAGTTCCAGTCCAATTCATTTTCATCAAAATTTCCAATAAATAACGCCAATAATAACCTAATTACACCAATTATTTTGCTAGTTAGTAGTATAATGCGATATCACTTAAACTATTAAGTACGGCACGACTGGAATTTTGATTAAATCAATTCCATCAATTCAGCTGGTCATTGGGATGAAAGGCAATCAATCCAAATGACAAACAGCGAACACCTGCACTCAAAACATTATATTTCTACGAAGTAGGATTCAAAAAATTATTTATAAATTTAACAGAGTGTCTATAGAACAAAGATATGGGATATATTATAAATACTATTACAAGTTCAAAACACTATGCTTTAACCCACCAGAAAACAAAATTGATCAGAGTTGTTATCATAACAGAGAATAGAGAAAACTCAGTAGAGAGAGGCAGAGAGCATAACATGACACATTGGTAACAGAGAACAAAAAAATATGAACGGAGATTAATAGACTCGCCGAATAGATTCATGGAATCAAGCTTTGGGAACAGAAGTTAACAGTCTTGGAAATTATAATAGATGAACCCTAATGCACTTGGGAGAACAAGCTTCACATAACCAAATAGAGAACAATGTGCTCTATCCTGAGCAATTTTTTTAAAACTGTAGGTAGTACATTTCCCTTAATATCCAGATACATTGATATGTCTCCTATTACTTCAGTCATACGTTAAAACGACCCCATGAATCTGCCATCATTTGACAACAAGATGTGCAAATTTTTATCAGCATATGGCACGAAAGCTGCTACAACTTAAGCAACATATCCTCACCATACCCGCAGATCCAAATTTCATAATTCCTCACCAACACGACAAATGTCAAAGAACTTGACAACAAGGAGAATTTGTTACTAACAAAAAAAAAAGCTCGAAAGTCCTTAAAACCCTAAAGTTATCAAAGCACTGTAACAAAGGATTAACAATTAGCAAGCATTGTCATGGTTAATCACAGACCAACACACAGCCAAATCAACCAACTAATACAGTGTCCAAAGTGATTATAAAGCAGCACAGAAATGAAAAAGCAGAAGAACAAAAAGATAAGCAACCCTCACATTACCAACATAGATTGACCGAGCATCCACTTCTTCCTTTTCAGCTTGAGTTGCAGATGGACCAGACGAATCTTTAAACGAGATAACACAAAAAATACAAAATTTGAAGTCGAGACACAAAAATCGCACCAAATAAGAGAGAGATCTGAAGGAATAAAACAAAGAAACCTACCTTGAACAGCTCCCATCTCTTTCTCGACCTTGGCCTGCATTTCGCGAAGGGCGCTAGCTTCTTCCTCGATCTCCTTCAGCCTCTTCTTCATGTCCTCCAATTCCTGAGAATTAGACGAAACTAGTCAATGCGACGTAATAGAGAGAGAAAGAAGACAAGCAGCGTAACCTATCTGCGAACCCTAACCAACCTTGGTTGTGTGATTGGAGGGAAGTTGGTCGTCTTGTTGGTCGGCGTCGGCGTCCATGTCAACCTCCTCATCGGGAATGTCTGCACCGTATACTTCGTGCTCTTCCTGCTCCATTCCCTCTTCTCTTCTTCTGCTCTCTGTAACCCCAACTGATTTCTGTTTTCGTTTCTCCTACACCCTAACTCTCATCTTATTCAAACATTCTATCCTATCGCCTTTTATAGGAATCCAGTGAAAAGAAAATAAATAAATAAATATATATATTCCATGTTAAAGTAAGTGTATGGAAGAAAATATTTACAACTTTCAAACATGAATTAGTTCACCATTAGAAATATATACTATAGATTAGTCAATAAACATAAAATAATGAAATTACATGTTTTTTTATTATATAAATAAAATTTGTATTTTTAGGATTACAATATATTATTATTATTTGGTTTTGATTTTAAATTTTTAAAAGGTAATTAATTTTTATTAAAAGTTTTAGTATTTTTATGTATTTTTAAGTTTACATTTTTTTAATTTAAATAATTTATTTTCTTTAAATTAGTTGATTTAATAGATAATTTTTAATTTAATCTTAAATTATTAAAGATATCACTAGAGATCTTTTAATAATTTATAATTTTATTTTACAATAAAATTAAGTTAAACTTAAAATTTATTTCATGATATAATTTTTTTTAAAAATATTTTTTTAATTTAAATTATTGTTATATTAATTTAATTTTTAAAATACACACGTTTTTTTTAAACTAACTTATAAATTGTTGGATGATAAAAAGTAATAATAATTAGTTTATTAAAATTATCGACACAAGATTTTAAATCTTTTTTTCTTAAAAAAAAAAAACATGATTTTAGTCAATTTCACAACACAACTTTTTATTTTAGTTTTTTAATATTTTTATATTATTTTATTTTTTCATTATTTGGTATGGTTAACAGTTCCTTTTAGCTTTTATATGTTATTTATATTTTTTCATTATATTATAATCATGATCTTTTTAAATTATACTTATTTTTTTATTATTAGACTCACTTTATGTTTTTTTTAATAAGAGCATAAGTTTAATCTTTTCGAGGTTTTAAAAAAAGTATATATTTAATGATATTTTTAAAAAATATTTATGTCAAATGTAAAACGAAAATCTGGATGAAAGAAATTATATTTTTTTATTAGAAGTATAACTATACTATTTTTAAAGTTTAAATAAGTATATATTTAATGATTAGAAGTATAACTATACTATTTATGTAAAACTAAAAAAAAAGCTGGATGAAATAAATGATATGCAAAAGAAAAAAGATAAAGAAAAAATAATGCAATTATATTTATCTAGTGCATTTGTGTGTAAAGGGACAAATATAGCTTTTCTAAAATATAGCTTTTCTAAAAACTAACATGATATAAAACTAACTATAGTCTACAAAACTAACTATAGTTTCTTTCATGTTTTTTTTTTTTTTTGTCTAAAAGTACTAAATTGTGGACTCGAGATGGACTCCATGAGAATGCAACTATTTCAAAATGTTGGAAGATGAATGACTTGAACTTCACCATTCATTATTTTTTTTTTTTAAAAAAAACCTTTCAAAGTTCAAAGTGCATAATAGGATTTTGCATTCAAGTTGTCACAGTATCTTTTTGAGACAATAATGTGAAGTTCACCTAATAGAGATGTTAAACAAACTAATTTTGCAGTTACAACGATTAAGTTACAACAATTTGCTTTAGTGTTATTTTCGATACAACATGTTTTCTTTAACACCAAGAGACTAAATTTTCAATAATAGATTTTCTATCCTCTAAATTTGAACATGATGAAAGTAAAGAAAAAGAAAAGACATTAGATCAAGCTGAGTAAATATTTTTAAGTTCTAAGTATCACATAATGTCTTTTTTACTATTTTCCAATGATGCTAATGAAAATTGTGCATGAATTGCAAAACTCTATTGATAAAAAAGGAGGGTCTATGTCTTTTAACAGTTATAAACACTCAATTCCATTTAGGGAACTAAAAATGTTAAATAAAATAAAACCTAATTAACAAAATCACCATAAAAAATGAAATAAAATTAAATAATATATATTAAAAAGGATTAAATTGAAAATAGAAATATATATATATATATATATATATATATATATATATATATATATATATATATATTTATATTTTTTTA
>Ga0099824_1007298_pt1 | contig 14705 bp, 4 predicted proteins | sample SiratrowhiteBW_FD_76837 | JGI IMG/M metagenome (GOLD analysis project Ga0099824, IMG submission 76837) | Root nodule microbial communities of legume samples collected from California, USA - Siratro white BW | ecosystem: Host-associated > Plants > Roots > Nodule | place: USA: California...
AAAAAAAAAAAAAATTTTTTATAAATAAAATAATAAATTTTTTTTTTTTTTTTTTTTTTTTTTTTTTTTTTTTTTTTTTTTTTTTTTTTTTTTTTTACTTTGAATGAGGAAATCTTTCCGAAAACTAATGTGTTCAATCTGGTGCAAAACAAACCAATTTTGAAAGAAACGTAGCCATTTGAAATTGAAAACAGAACCATATTGCTAAATGAAAACATTGTTTTCCACAAACAAAAAGTGTTGTAATTTTTGTTTTTAAATCTGGCCATAAAAATAGCATTTCACTCATATTTTATTTTATTTTTATTCCAGAAATCAAATTCTAAATTATTGAAAACTAAAAAAAATATAAAAAATAGAAATAAAAAAGACACTTAAATTGTCTAGTCTCTAAATTTTGAGTGTATAATCTTACCTAAATTGTTTAAAGTTTAAAGCATCAAGAACTAAAAACTAAAATTACAACTCAATATGGCTATAATTTTCAAGATTAACAAGGTGAGACAAACTTTATCATGTGGAAAAAGAGAATGGTTTTATTAAACCAAATTAGTTATCAAATCTTTCTTACAAAAATCTAGTCTCCTCCTGGAATTCTTTTAATACTTTTTTTAAGATATAAAAACTAAATGTAATTATTAATGAAAGTAAAATTGATAGAAGAATTGATTGTAGTATAAAAAAAATTTATTCTTTTAACATTTTTTTTTAAACAGCTTCAACTAGAAAACCATAATGCAATTGACCTAAAAATCTAATTAATACAATAATTAGAAACCAATACAAAAGGAAAGATAAAGAAAGAGAAAAGTCACAATAAATTTATATATTAGTTCTCTTTCAACCAATTCTATATTCAGTCCTCAAATATTTATCTTTGAAAAATTAATTTCACTATCAATTAAATGTTGGTACAAAGCAACACAACAGTTGCAAATAACTAGAATATCAAAATCCATTAACTCTGGATAACAAAAAGGATATGTGCCTATCAACTCTGGATAACAAAAAGGATATGTACCTTATCTACCCTTGAACCATTTCAAGATGATTTTAACTTTATTCACTTTGTATTAATATAAAAAGATATTTGTTTTATCAACTCTTGTAACAACAATCAACAACAATAGAAACAATCCAACAAAGACAATATCAAATACAAGATTGGAAACACTCAATAACATATTGAAAAGAGATTACCACATTATAGCAAAAACACACAAAAGAACAATAACACAACCTTTAATAATCAAGTCTTAAAAGCCCAAAATAAATGAAAGAAACTCTTTAAAAAAAAACACTGATTATATTGTTTCAAATCTTATATCAATTCTCTTAGAATATGTATATGTCAACACCAGATTTCTAAACGAAATTAAAAAAACGTGTGCTCATTTAATTTAAAAAAGAAAAAACGATAAATTAAAAAAAGTGTTTTTTTTAAATAAATGTTACAAAAATAAAAAAAAAATTCTGTTTTTAATGAAATTTAAAATAATTAATTTAGAGTTTTATTGTCTCTTTTTTATCTTCAGAAAATATAAAAAAAACCCATTACATTTTAAAGAAAAAAAAAACAACAACCAAGGTTCAAAAGTAAAATACAGTCCACTCACTTCAGCTTTTCTGTTTTTACTCCACCGCCTCTTATTCTCATCATGCACCCGTACCATCTTTCAGTTGGGCCAATAGGCGTAGACCACTTCTCACGCCTCCTCTTTCTTTATACACACCTCATCTCTCATTTGGGCAATCAGGCCTAGATCACTTTTCATACCTCTTTTTCACTTTCTACACCCCTACTCTCTCACACACCCTTTCTGAATATCCTCATAACCAGAACCCCACAAAAAAACAAGTCATTTTGAGTGATTTCCTTAACAATACGAAAGATTTTGTTGCTATTGCACCCAATATATAACTCACTCTCATTCCACTCAGTTCTTTTCTACAGAGGCCAAAAAATTACTCAGAACTTACTCCCACCTCTTCACACGTGCATAGAAAAAAAAAAGAAAGAAGAACAAAAGAGAAAGTTATAAAGAGGAAGAAGGGAGTGTTTCCAGGATCCTCGGCAGCATGCCTCACGGGCAACGTCACCAGCTTCCTCCATCCTCGTTGCCTTCAACTCCTACCCACTTCAAGCCTCACCCGAAATTCCTTTTTAAAATATAGCAGTGATAAATTGATACCTAACAAATTTTTATATCTATTATATAATTATTATTTTACTTCTTATTCTTTTTTTATAAATATAAAATTTTATTTTCATAATAATTATAATATCTTTAAAAATATGTTGTTGTAATGTGATTATTAGTGTTGTTAAAAGATTATTTTTCTTTAAAATAAGATATAAAAGAAGAGAAGAACAAAAAACCTTGATCAGAATTTTATTATTTGCAATACCTCCATAGATATCAAATTCTAAAAATATCCATATGAAAACGAATGTGTTGCCCTTAATGAGAATGATGTATAGATTTTTGAAGGTTGAAAATGAAGATGCATGAATGAAGGTACTGTTTCATTGTGCTGTGTCGTGTGGCTCTGATAACGACAAAGGTGAGTGGTTGTGGTTGGTTGTGATGGTGTATTGGTGGTGGTGGAGAGGTGTTGGAGGGGTGTCTTTTGTCAGATGGGGCGGGATGTGTTGTAATTTTAAAATGGGAAATCACATTGTAGAATCCAAAAGGTTTTTTATTTATTTATTTTATGGATTTTAACCTTTAGCATTAGTCAGAATAGGAATTTGACTTCTAGACTAATCCGGAATGAGAAAATGTATTTCGAAACACACCTATTTTATTTTAATCTGGAAGGTAAATTTATATTTGAGAACAGGTGAATTTGGAAAATGTAAACAATTCAAAGATCTTCTGCACAGTTTGAAAGTTGATTCCGGATCTGGAAATAGCTTTCGGATTTCTGAATCTTAAAAAAGTTTGTGTTTCAAATGAATTCCGAATTATGCAATTATGGAATCCAAAAGGTATTTGAAATGTAAACATTTTGTGGAACAATGCGTAACCCACCTCTTCCCCTTTCCCATCCCCTTCCATTAACAACACTACACATACCTTCATAGGTGGTGACGACAATGGCAACTGCTCTTTCTTCACGTGACATTGGATGCTCTTCCTTCACGCGACAACGACTGCTTTTCCTTCCCGCCACAACAATTATTCCTTCACTCTCTGTGGCGTAGGGTGAAATGAAGAAATGGAGGTGTAGGGTGAAGTAAGAGATGGAGGTGCAGGGTGAAATAGGGTGAAATGTGGTAAGTAGGATTTCACATGTTTAATTAAAGTCAATTTTTTTGGATTTTGATAATATAAGATGGTATGGATATCTGCACCACACCCTTTTTTTAAAGAAAAAGAAAACCTGGGTCCATTTTGTCTGGCCCATTAACTTTACTGTTTGCACCCAGTTTCCTTTATTTGCACCCCTCGCTTCACTAAAAAGAAAAGATAATTTGGGCTCATCTTTCCAACCTATTATTCACCATTTTCACCCCAATTTTATTATATACACTCTCACATTGTTATTATTATTTTTTTTTAAACTTGGAATGTTTTGCATTTTCTATAAATGCACCACCATCTATATGTAATAAATGAAAAAGAATTAACACTAATTTTTTATAAATAAATTTTAGCTACTTGTATAACCCCACGTGTCGTCTTAAATTTAATATTTTAATTAAAAAAATGTTTAAATATATATATGGTCGCAATTGTCATTTTATATTTAGTATTTATTATTTAATACATCTCGTATCATAAATAGAATAATTCTTTTAGATTTCAAAATATCCTTCACTTCATGTGATATTTAATACGAAACTTTAAAAATAATTATGATTGTACGGATAATCTTTTACTCAATACATTGTCCAATAAATTAAAATATGTTTTCTTCTAGATAAAATTCACAAAACAATTTGAAACATCAATAAATAATCTACACTATCTTCGATTCATAATAATATCATACATAGTCGCTCACACTATCTTGTATTCTAGATGTCATAAAATTTTTCAAAATTAAAAGAAAAATACAATTTTCAAAATTAAACCATATCAATACCTAAAAAAAATTTATTATATTTAGAACTACATGATATCTGATTTTTCATTGTGAATGAAAATATGTAATAGTAAGGTTAATTCTTGTTGGGTTCACGTTTTGAAAAAAAATCTTTTCTATTTAGAACTATGTGATTCAGAATTTTTCATTGTGAATGCAAATACGTAGGAGTAAGGTTAATGCTTATCGGATTCACTTTTTTTCAAAAATATCGTTTTTCTATTTAGAACTATGTAAACCTTGATTTTTTTTATTACGAATGTAAATACGTAGAGTAAGGTCAATCCTTGTTAGACCTAAAAAAAAATTTCTTTATCTTTACTTGCATATTTATTTATTTTTTTAAAATAAACATCCAGAAAAACCATATTAGTTTCACTCATTTAATTAGAGGTATCGTCTTAAGAAGGACTTTGTAAGGTGCTAATACCTTTCCTACACGTAACCAACTCGTAGACCCTAATACGATTTCACAAATCGTTTCCTTATTCTAATGTTTTAGTTGTTTTTCATAATAAACTACGGTGATGACTCCTCTTATTTATTTTAAAAAAGTTTTCTTCACTCCTTCGTGACATAATATCAAAATATTGTTTCAAAAGTGTTCTATTTATAGAGTTTTGAAATTACATATTAGAGAGCTGAATCTAATACTTTTAATCGAATTAATTTAATATTTAATTGATCATTCATTAAAAAAAAGTTATAACAACTTATGTTTTAATTGATTAAAATCAATGTTAATCAATTAAATGACTTATATCTCTCTAGTTTATTTCTTGTGTGAAAGACTTAAACAACTATTCAATAAAAGTTAGGACAATATCTAAACACATATTCAATATCTTCTTCTTCAAACTTCATCATCATCAAAGTACTTCACTCACTTCACTCAAAGCTTGAGTATCTTAAAGTCTAACACATCAAAAGCATTGGAGACATCAAATCTTCATTTTCAATTCTATCAAGCTCCCACTATTTGATGATCCCAACCACTTTTACTCTTATGCACGATGATCTTTGGCAAGAGTTATAATATAATACCTAAAATCAAATCAACCTTCTATCTCTCCTTTTATCATCATCAAATAACATATTTAAAAGAGAAATGAAAAACAAGTTAAAAGGAAACAAATTTAATTAACTTAACTTTAAGTAACAAACACACCACATAATTGCAAGAACATAATTCCCCCATTGACATGATGACAACTGCACGATTGTTGATCATTGCTGCCGCTGCTAAGAAGAATTGGCATCTCGATCAACTCATCGTGAACAATGCATTCATGCATGGCGACTTGAACGAAAAGGTGTACATGATTCTGCCTCAAGGATTGCATGCTAAGAAACCAAACCAAGTGTGTCGTCGTCTCATGAAGTCTTTGTACGACTTAAAACAAGTTAGTCACAGTGGTATGCAAAATTAACCAGTCCGTTATTAACCACCAACTTTGTTTAATCTCCGTCAGATCATTCTTTGTTCATGAAGAAAAGTGGTTCTTCTTTCATAATCAAAGACAGTTGAGTTTCTTCCTAGGTTTAAAAGTTACAAGATCAAAAGCAAGAAATTCACGTGAACCAAAGGAAGTATGCTCTGGATATACTGGCTGATCGAGGTATGCTCACTGCCAAACTATGCAACACTCCCATGACGAAGAATATGAAAATCATGTTTGAACATAATGATCCCTTATATGAAGAAGAGTCTTATCGTTGTGCTATAGGAAGGATTCTTTACCTTACAAACAGCAGACCTGATATCAATTACAGAATTCAATTCCTAAGCCAGTTCATACAGTCTCCAAATGACAATCATCATAAGACCATCAATTGTGTTATGTGATATATCAGAGGATCTCTTGCTTGGGGTGTTTTCTTCTCCTGTGAAAATGTTATGCAGCTAAAAGCCTTTTATAATTCAGACTGGGCTTCATGTGATCTCACACGAAGATCGACTACAGGATATTGTATCTGAATTGGTTCATAATTAATTTTATAGAAAACAAAGAAACAAAGAACGATTTCACGCTCTTCATCTAAATACAGAACATTAACAACAACAATAACTGTTTGTGAATTGTAGTGGCTCATGTATCTTCTTCGCGATCTTCAAATTGACATAATTACTCCTGCCAACTTATAATGTGATAATCAAGCAACACGACACCTCATCATGTCTTTCATGAAAGAACTAAACATATAGGTATAGATTGTCACGTTGTCAGAAACAACTTGTAAGCTGGTTTATTCCATCTCCTTCCCATCAGAGGCACTGAACAACCAACAGACGTCTTCACTAAAGCTCTAAATCAATCGGCATTTGATTCTACTGTTCGTAAGCTCGGAATGATGGATTTCCATCTACCAGCTTGAGGGGAGGGGAGGCTATCAGAGACAATGACACCGTCGTTTCTCCTTCTTCCCCTGATATTAAATACAACTGCACTGTGCTACTTAAAACAGATAGTATTATTAGTTTTAGGCTTTTTGTTAGAAAACCTATTTATATTTCTGTCTATAAAAACTTGGGCTCTATTTTAAACTTAGCTTTTACTGAATATATTAAAAGCACATTTACACACACTTTATCTTCTCCAAGAACGTAAGAACACGCCCGCTGTTCTGTGAGAATTTTTCGTTTCAATATTACGTTTCATTTGATCATAAAATGGCATTGGACCAAGTCACGATCCAATAGAAAGAGCTCGATCCAACAATGTTGTGGTCAAATAATATCAGAGAAAATTTCAAGACAACACAATACACCAACATGCAGTGACCCCGAATACAAATTGCATTGGTAAGGATCTGAATTGAGCAAGCATGGAGATATACAAGTCAAGAAAGTCAACTTCAGCTTAGGGAGCCAATACATCCGGTATAGGCTAGAAAATACAGAATGTTTATAGCAGGAAGGGCATCCAGAGGAACTGTTAGGGGACTAGCTTTATCTCATGTGCAGGATTTTTTATTACATGATAAAATCTTCTGTGCTTTCAATTAATATATTTATTATTGTTATAAAAGAAATGAGTTTTTACTTCAGTTAGCAGCGAAGTTTGATAAATTCATCGATGTCCTTGTTTTCCGATCATTATTTTATCATCTCTAAATATTTAACGTTACCCACGAGATATAGACTTTTAATGAGAAAGGAATCTGTTGCAAAATCCAACGTGAACAATGATAAGATCGATTTAAATGAGTGAAAACCAGAAATTAATTTTGTAAGATTATTCTAAATAAAGTTAATTAAAAAAGATGTAACAGATCTTGTCGTATTAATTTATTAACATAATATGAATAAAGTTAATTAAAAAAGATGTAACAGATCTTGCATTATTAATTTATTAACATAGCATGATTGAGAAACACTATATAAGAGGTCATGAGAAGGCGGAAAGGCACATATCCATGCCTTCTACCAACAAAATGGTAACCATTGTGGCTTCTCACAATGTCACTCCCATGCCTTCTACCAACAAAATGGTGACCATTGTGGCTTCTCACAACGTCACTCCAAATCAACCAACTCCCAATGATCCCTTATGGCTCTCAGATAGTGACCAAATCGGAAACCTACGCCATGTACCCTGTGTTTATATTTACAAAGCAAAACACGACAAGCATGTCACAGAAAGGCTGATCAACTCTCTTAGCAAGACTTTAGTGCACTACTATCCAGTTGCTGGCAGGTTGAGATTGACAAAAAGTGGTCGAATGGAAGTGGATTGCAACGCTAAGGGAGTCACGCTGCTCGAAGCTGAAACCACAAACACATTTGCTGATTATGGAGACTTTTCACCTTCTGCATCCACGGAGGAACTTGTTCCAAAAGTTGATTATACTCAACCTATAGAGGACATTCCTCTAGTGCTGGTGCAGTTAACAAGGTTTCATGGTGGTCAAGGCCTTGCCATTGGAGTTGTTACCTCTCACCCTTTGACCGATTCGACCAGCATGATGCCCTTCGTGAACAACTGGGCAAAGGTGGCTCGAGGAGAAGAACTAGAGCCTCATGAAATCCCATTTCTTGATCGAACAGTGCTCAAACTACCACAACAACTTTCATCACCAACTGTTAAACTCCCAGAATGGAAGCCTGTGCCGCAAGCTCGAGGAATAGAGCAAAGGAAGAGAAGTGCTGCGTTGTTCAAACTCTCATCAAGACAGGTGGAGATACTAAGGAAGAAGGCGAATGATAAAGCTTCAAAAGAAGGGGTAAGACCTTATAGCAGATTTGAAGTTATTGCTGCTCATATATGGAGATGCGCATCTAAGGCTCGTGCATCTGCTCACAATTCAAACCAACCAACTCTAGTTCGGTTTAGTGTTGATATTCGCAGTAGATTGAATCCACCTCTCCCTCAGAATTATTTTGGGAATGCTTTGGCGAAAACAGTGACACCTAAATGTTATGAGGGAGATATCATATCAAACCCTATGAGTTATGCTGCTCAGAAGATAAGGGAAGCAGTTTATGTGGTTACAGAAGAGTATATAAGATCACAATTAAGCGTTACTTTAGGGAAAGAGCAATTGGATAGCATAAGGGCCTTTTTCATGGGACAAGGACATCGTGCGAATGTGCCCTATGCTGGGGATCATAACATTCTCCTCACAAGCTGGATGGGCATGCCAGTGTATGAAGCTGATTTTGGTTGGGGAAAACCTATGCATTATGGGTTAGCAAGTACTTTTCAAGAAGATAGAGCAGCAATTCTTCCAAGCTCAGATGGAGATGGTGTTGCTGTCACCATGTTTTTCCAAACAAAACTTATGCAGCTTTTCAAAATATTATTATATGAGGATTTGTTGGTTTCTTCATTATAACTCATGTAGATCTGTGATATACTACTGCTGTGATTTGGAGCGCTGCTATGATTGCAGATTATTTATTTTATGTTATAATGTTATTCTCCATCATAATTAGTGCGTATTTTATTTTTGTTATATGTTTTTTGTTTTCAATATTATAAGAATTGACAATGTTTTTGTGTTTTTATCTTTTACTAATGTTTGATTGTTCCTTGACAAATGGTAGTTGAAGTTTAGGTTGAAAGCTGAGAAAAAGCATGCTTCTTTGTAGCTTTCATCTCACAGATTTTCTTCCTGAAAACCTCAAACAGCAATAATATTCTGTGGTGATTGATTTGGGTTTTTGGAAGAAATTGGAAGCAATAATATTATATGTATCTTTTGTTGAACAAAATTTATTTGTTGGAGATTTTGCTTGATGAACAAAAGCAGTTTTATTAATGTTCATAAGCAAATTTAACGCTATTATGGCCTATTAAAAAACAAGGCTCAACAAGATCCTAATGAGGGGAGGATAATTGATGAAGAAGAGAACATAATATAAATTGGAAAAATATAATATTTTTAAAATAAAAGGACTAAAATATTTATATAGTTGAATGGAAAAATGTGGCCAAAATAGTAATTTAATAAAGAAAAATGTGGTGTCCTATTAAATTCAAGTGGCATCGTATTAAATTAATTTCTTTTGCATGCAAGTGTACATATTAAAATAAATGAGCGTGTCTCTCGAGTTTAACACTTTAAATTAAACAAAACGAACATTGAGTGATTACTCACTCCATCATCTACTCACTTTTTAGCTAACTCTCACCTAATCATTGGCACAAATAGAGTCAGAAATGAAGAATTTCATTTCATTAAAATAAAAAAATAAACAAGTTAATAAAAGTATAAAAAAATAACTAGTGATTCTACAGTCTGTTTTAATTCTCTTCCCTTTTTCTTTCTTTTACTAAACACGTTTATTTTTCAAATTTCACTTTTTTTTTTCTTTCTACCCTCTTTCTTAAACAAAAAAATATATCATTTTTTTCTATTTTTTTAAATAGCCACCGTTTGTTGAGAAAAAAAAAAAATATCAATAACAATATCTATCTGTCTATATATTTTGAGAGACGGGTTAATTAATGTATTGGAAATTTGTATACCGTGATAGACCTAAGTGATCGGTGCTTGCTATTTAAATATGATTAAAGGTTCACAACTTTAGATTTTTAAAATAAAGGTTGAGATATAGGTTATCAAACTCTAAATGTTTATTAATTATTTTTTTAAATTATGAAATCACTTTCTATTTCATTGGAATATTAAATATTTAACCTGAGTAATTAGAGAGAGATATCTAGATTAAAGGAGTAAAGTACCTATCTAAATAATTCAGATATTTAGATTTGGAGTGCTGCTGTGATTGCAGATTATTTAATTTTTGTTGTGTTAATTCAACATCATGATTAGTTATATGTTTCTTTGTTTTTCAATATTATAAGAATTGATAATGTTGTTTTTTTTTTTTTTATCTTTTATTATTTTAAGTGTGTTTAATTGTTTCTAGACTAATACTAGAAGTCTATATGTAACTATTAGAAACAAGAATGGTGTCATTGATCTTCTTATCTATGTTCTTTCTTTGATTTGAATTTATGAGGTGGACTTTCATTTATCAAAACTAATATAATAGGAGATTTTAAAATATTTTAATCTATTCTATTCATTTATTATTAAAATTCATTTGGTTGATCATATAATGTAAGAGATTTCAATTCATTTATGTTGAATCATTAGACGCTCTAAAGTCCTTTTACTTGATCAAATCATCTAATAAAGTTTTGATGATAACAATATTCCAAGTAAGTGTTTGAATTCGATGATCTTATGTGTTTGTTACAGTAATATTCACAAATCTCTAAGCTTGATGAGTATCTAAAGATGTCCTGCAGATCCGTATTAGTATTTATTTACTATTATTTAATTATATTATTTTTGTTTAAAATTAAAAGAAGATAAAAATATTTTAAATTTTTTTAAATATGAAAAATAAATTAAAGTGTTTTTCACATAAATATTAAAATTATATTTTATATTATGTTGTACTTTAATGTTTAAATTTGTTCATAATCAAAATTATTCAAATTTTTATGAAAATATTTAAATGTGATTAATTGTTTTGTTTCTAAATTTGAAAAACAAATTAAAATGTCTTTCACATAAATATCAAAATTAGATCTTATATTGTTTATAATGAAAATTATTCAAATTATCATGAAATATTTAAACGTGGTTAATTGTTTCAAATCAAAGATATATTGTGTTGTTTAAATTGTTTCTATATGCATATAAAGTCAGTTTTAATGCAAAAATCATTAATAGAAGTTGTTCTTCCAACGGCTAGTTTCAGCAATTAGATAGTTAAGATTGCCTCTTTCAAGCATCCCAATGACTAGTTTCTAAGAAGTTACATATAGAGAAACAATCTCAAGGTGAAGGGGACAAGAAGAAGCAGAAAGAGAAATATATCATACAATACATTGAATAATTAGAGTATCTATTAAGTGTCTATTGTAAATTTGCTATTCAGAGCATATAGAGTTTTGGGTTGTGTAAAACCATTGTGTAATTCTTCACCATTGTGAAATAAACCCTTGTGAGCTTTCATTGTTTTCTCTTTTGAGAGTGTTTCTTTCAACTTTGAGTAGTCTTAATCTTAGGTGAAGATTGAGATTGGTATAAGTTGGAGAGGTTTGTGTACTCGTGATAACCTAGTGAGATTTATGTGCTCTTTATAACCTGGAGAGGTTTGTGTACTCGGATAACCTGGAGAGGTTTGTGTACTCGTTATAACTTGAAGAGGTTTGTGTACTCGTTGTTATTATTTACTGAACAGTGAAACCTCTTGAATGATTTGTTCAAAGGAGAACTAGACTTAACCCAAAAAATTATGGTGAATCAATATAAAACTGCTCTATCCATGCTTATATATTCTTGTCCCAGATGATCTTGCTCGGTGATTTTTGTTTACAACAAATTGAGTTCATGTTCCATTCAACCCCCTCTTTCTGGAGCCAGCTACTCCTACACATTAAATTATAGATTTTTTCATAGTCCACTTTCAATATCACTCCTTTTTTTTTTCTCTCTTTAACTCATCCACTTAATCATAGTTTACGTAATATAATTACATAAACTAATTTTTTAATAAATAATGTTTTGAATGATTTAATAGATGGTCTAAATACTTTAATAAAATATGTTCATGCTAGAATGAAAATAAGAATACTAGTAACTCATATTTATTGTTGATTTACTGTTTATAGGTGAATTAGTAGAAGAATTTACAAAATAAAATTTATTAAAGTGTTAAGCCAAGTTTTCAATAGATGTGTCAATTAGTAGAAATTAAATCAAATTCAGCCAAAACTATTTACTAATTTTTTTTTTGTCACTAACAATGAAAAAGAATTATCTTTTTTTTTTTTTATAATAAGTATTATTCATGACAAGACATTGGGTAAACATGGTTTACTTATTTTACTCTTGAGTTCTCTTTCCTTATTATTCGACCAAGTGTAGTTAAAATAGCAAATGAATTACTTTTCACTTAAATTAAGTTTGTTCTATGTGACTTGGTTGTCTCAATTTTGCTACATCATTTTCGGCCAAGAAGAAGTGAGAACTAGAGATAAGTTTTTTTTAATTGGCAATAAAGAATTAAGTATTGAAAAGGGAAAATAAGATTTTCCAACCTTTTACGTAAAATTGGTCTACCCAAAATATAAACAAAGAATTGTTCTTTTTTAAAAAAAAAATACATTTAGACATAGTCTGTCATTACAAAAAGTCCTGCTTTACAGGTTACATGCAAAACTGTTCTACTACTTCCAAAACATCACAATTACTTTTGTGGTTTTATCATTTTTGACCCCTACAATTGCATTACCACCAACAAAATCATATATTCAACTACAACAAAGCATTCTTATTCCCATATATATATTTATGCAAATATTTTCTTGTATGACTACCAGCTATTCCTCACATCTTAGATATCATTTTCATACATGTCAATGGTTTTAAACATCAATAAAAATATGAAAAAAGAGCATATTTATATTTTTTTTCTTAAAATAGCCTAAGCTTTTTATTGTATCAATGTAAATATCTCAATCAAGTCACACTTTCTATTCTTAAAAATAATTTCTTTACATAGGGCTATCAAACTAAACATTAACTTTTAAAAATATTATTATTAATACTAACTAGATTAATGTTAATAAATATTAAAAAAATATCAGTATCAATTAAGTTCATATTAATTTTAATAAATATAAAAATAAATAATAAAATTATATTTTAGTAAATATTATAAATATATTAATTAATATCGACTTAAAGTGCCATAATTAACTCTACTGGAGTAGATTATATAACCAGCATTATTTTACAACAATTAACTCTTAAAAATCTTATAGAAAGAGATTAAATACAAGTTAATAAAGGAAGATGAATAAAGGAAGAGAAGTAGGTAATATTTGATTATTTATCATAACATAATTAAAAACGAACGAATTTAATTTTATCAATAAGCATATGAAAGGTAAATAAATAAACTTGGTTGGTCAAAAGTATCATCTTATTAACTTCATTTATTTTTCATGTAATGTGTGCCTTCACATAAAATATAATTGAGCGTTTTCCTCGGGTTGAATATTTTTTGTTAACCTGAAAAGGACCTTACACCAACCAAAATTGTCATGATTGTGATTCTCTGATGACATATATATTTTATGAGAACTTACGATTTGTTGGAAGTATTCAAACAGTCAGCTTTTTATGACTTGATAGAATATTATAAACTTTTATATGCTGATGTCTATAAGTGGTTCGAAGCTTTTCAATTTGAAATTAAAAAGGTAAATTAATATTTTGTATGCTGATCATGATGGTCAAATAAACTGTTTTATTTTAGTGAATCTATATCTATCGGTCAACATTTTCTTTGAATACGTTGTTTATGCCTACATTTTTCACAAGACATGCCGAAACGTCTTACTAGCTCTCCTAAAGGACAAGAGAATAATTAATTTAGCCATTATATATATATATATATATATATATACATTATTTCTATATTTTCTTTGTTTACTTTTTAGAAAAGACAAAAAAAAAAAAAACAATAAAAATCATTTCAAAATTCTGAATGGTGTTCTGTTGACTCTTACAAATATGAAGTTTAGAATTGGTAGGTGTCCTTCCACTCCCATGCCATGAACTGTACCATCAGTAGTTGAATTTTTCATGTGATATTATTATTAATTTCTTAACATAGAATCCCTTATGCACTATAGATAAGATGACATGAGAAAGCTAAAAGGCACACATTCATGGCTTCAACCAACAAAAAGGTAACCGTTGTGGCTTCTCACAATGTCACTCCAAATCAACCAACTCCCAGTGATCCCTTATGGCTATCAGATAGTGACCAAATCGGATACCTACGCCATGTGTCCAATCTTTATATTTACAAAGCAAAACACGACAAGCATGTCACAGAGAGGCTGATCAACTCTCTTAGCAAGACTTTAGTGCACTACTATCCAGTTGCTGGCAGATTGAGATTGACAGAAAGTGGTCGAATGGAAGTGGATTGCAACGCTAAGGGAGTCACGCTGCTCGAAGCTGAAACCACAAACATATTTGCTGATTATGGAGACCTTTCACCTTCTGCATTCACAGAGGAGCTTGTTCCAAAAGTTGATTATACTCAACCTATAGAGGACATTCCCCTCTTGCTG
>Ga0099824_1007299_pt1 | contig 14702 bp, 5 predicted proteins | sample SiratrowhiteBW_FD_76837 | JGI IMG/M metagenome (GOLD analysis project Ga0099824, IMG submission 76837) | Root nodule microbial communities of legume samples collected from California, USA - Siratro white BW | ecosystem: Host-associated > Plants > Roots > Nodule | place: USA: California...
ATAGTTTTTTTTTTTTTCATTTTTTTCTTTCATATCTTATAAATTTTTTTTTCTTTTAACACTAAAAGTTTTTTTGAAATTTTTTTTTTTTTTTTTTTTATCAAATTTTTTTTTTTTTTTTTTTTATAAAAGTTTTTTTTTTTTTTTTTTTTTTTTTTTTTCAGGAGCTTGATTAGTAATAATATGATATGTTCTATCAATAATTTTTCTTTAACAAAACTAGACTCAAAACCTTTAAACAAATCAAATTTGGTACAACCAATAATTTATTACTGTAATAACAATAATGGTGACCAGATATTCTTGGATTGTTCGTTGTTTAGTTATTTTATCAATAATAAAAGATTGTATATATATTGGTATGAGAGGTACCAAACTTAAACACATAAATTAAAAGTACGAAATAATAAATACAGAAAGTGTAATTATATTGTATTTATGTATTAAAATATTTAGATAACGAGCTTGTTTAGCTAATAGAAAGTATCGTATTTTTAGTTTTTAAAGTAATTTAGTAATGCAATTTTATATTTTCGAATTTTAAATATGTTTATTAGGTTTTGAGGATTAAAAATTTGGATTTTAGCCTCACGATTAATCAATTTGGTAATGCATACATTGCAATTCGTGAATTTAGTTTTCTTATACAGTTTAGTCTCCTCACACGTTAATAGTCAATGTTTAACAAAATTCAAGAAATTAAAGATTAAAAACTACACTGTAATATATGAAAAATTCAATTCATATAATTAAGTTCTAAAGGAGTACAGTTTAGATTATTTAGATAACATGATTGGAACTTGAAAGAATAAAATTTAAAATATAGGAAAGTCCAATTAAAAAATGAGAAACTCAATTAAAAATATATAATAAGTGGTGGGAGTGAATTTCGTGCTTTACTTGCTTTCTGGTAAGGTTGGTGTCCGATGGTTGTTTCAACTTCTCCATATCAATAATAGGTCTCACTCAATTTAATGACAAAATAAAGATAAAGAGAAAGTCAACAAATATAATATATTAGCTAAATAATTAAAAACTAACAAAAAAATGGCACTTATAGCTAATATTTCTTTCATAGGAGGGTAGTCTAATTTCGCACCTAGAAAATTAAATTATGGAGCAGAGCAGTTGTCTCATTTTTAATGGAGAAAACATGACAAGGATAGGTACAAAACACAAAATTGTATATTTTAAATTGAATATTGCTCATTGACTCTGCAGGCAAGATGATACCTCCTGTGTATGCTGCTTTAATGAAGGATCCTCACTCTTCCTTCTTCTCTCACATTTTTATTTTATTTTTATTTTTATATATTTTATAGTAGTTTTGTTAATTATTATAAGATTATCTTCTATGAAGCCCTACAATTTCCAAGTGGCTGAGTTACCCACCACAGAAGAAAACCAAATAGTGTTATGCTTTTTGTGTCACCAAAATTTATAATAATTAGGTTTAGGTCAACCAAGATCACAGGACAAACCACAACACGTAGTACGGTATGGATTGAGTAGTTGTCCGTTAAAGACATGAAAAATTTATTTAATTTTGTCATGTATAGAAAGATCTATAATTTTAAAGAAAATCTCAACTAAAATAAAATTAAAATTTTAATTAGATAAGCCCTAGACCCAAACAATTGGCGAGTCCATTCACGTATTCATGTGCTAAAATATTATAAACAAGTAAAATTAAAATGCACACAATTTTTTATTTCTTCTTTCATTAATACTTTATTCGATTTGAGTATGGATGTGCATTGTGTAATAACCTAAAAATTTGTCATCTATGTAGAAATAATAGAAGTGAAATAAATACTTGATTATTTTATTATTAAACTGAAAATAAGTATTTATAAAAAAATTAATAGTCAAGTTTCATTTTCATTAAGTCACCATCTCTCTAAACATCTACCTTTTTCCTTTTCTCTATTTGACTTGTAGCGGAGAACAAAACAAGTCTATCTAATTAGAACTTCCTTTAGAGTAAGTTCATTTTTTGTCCTTTTCTCTCTTAGAGCCAGTTCTAGATTTTCTATTTTTTTCTTGTTGTATGAGCTTGCATGTGTCCTCTGAGTCATCAGATGGTTCCTCTGTGAGTTCAGTTTCCTAATGTATTAGTCTGATCTTTGATCAGAACTCCTTTAGTGCAGGTTCGAGTTCCTGAGAATCTTAGGCTAGAGGATCTCTTAGAGGGAACTTCCATTGTGATTCAGATAAGGGAAGCTAACCTACATTTTTGTTTGACTTAGGTGTGATTGTAGGTTATAGTTTGATAGGTTTAGGATTTGTGAAATGCATCTGTGAAAGTCTCTACAGGTCTGAAATTGGGATTGATTTTTTCTAATTGATTTCTGTTCTTGCATGTATAATGTGGTTCTGTGAAAATTAATGATATGTTGATATGTTGTATAGATATTATGTGATAGGGCATATCATTCATCGTGTATGTGAGTTGATTTTCGCCCAATTTAGTCTGAGGCATGCATGGTAGCTTTAAGGTAGTGGATAGTGATGTTTTTTCTACATAACTCGTCTAGGCTAGCCACTCTCACCCAGGCAAGCTCAATTGGAAATTTGAGAGGTGCTCTCGGGTCCAATTTCGCTTAAGCGAGAAGGTAGTCTGGCCCAGGCGAGCGTATAGTCACTCAGGCGAGAAGACCCTTTGAACCGAGGTGCTTTCTAGACTATTTTCACTCAGGCGAGAAATCTTTTGCTTAAGCAAAGAGGTATTCTCGCTCAGGCGAGAATGACCATGAAATTGGAGTGCTTTCTGGACTGTTTTCACTCAAGCGAGAAATTTTCGCTCAAGCTAAGCTAAAAAGAAGATTTTTTTTTTTGGCTTTCTGTTTTAATTGTTTGATTCTTTTGTAATGTAATATATGAATTTAATAAAATGGATTGATTGATAGTTTAAATTGAATAGTATTGATGATTTAGTAATTTCTTGAGTTTGATATTCAAAAGTGAATAAATGCAAGAGTAGAGATCTATATTATGATGTGATATGGTTAAATTGTTGATGGAGTTGGTCAAGATCTAGACATAGTGTTTTCAGGAAAGAAAACACCCGTGCCTAAGTTAATTAGGAAGTGCATTGTCTAAGGATCCGATCAATAACGATTGATATCCTGACTCTATTAGTAATAGGAATCAAATAGATGATCATTACTAGGTGGTGAGAGTCGAAGGAAGTCTGAACTGGATGACTGCAACTTGAAACATAGCTGGTCAGAAAAGTCTAATGGGGACTAACCCTGTCATACATGATTAATGATTCATTTGTTGGAGGCTATGTGAGTTAACAACTTGGAGATGTATGATATATGCATATCTTGGGTGAGTCTTTTCGAAAGTAGAGTCTTGTCTGTAGTGTGTCAATGACTTATAATTGTGATGGTACATGGAACTGAATAAAATGCTTGGGTTGTATTGAACTTTGTACTTGATTGAATGACTTTTTGAATTCTTTAAAAAATTTGGTTAGCTTACCCTTTGTATTCTTGTGTTTGTTTTTGAATTTCTATCTGTGATGATCATGTTTTGACACGAGAGTAGATGATGCTGCAGATGGATTTTTGGGAGATCATTTAGACTGAAGGATGCTGATAGGCATAACAGTTTATTTTGATAAACTTGTATATGATATTGTAGATATGTTTTAAAAGTTCAGTTTAGCATTATTATGTAATTTTGATGCATGTTAACTATAGAGTACTGTAAGATATGCATGATGTTAATATTTTAGTTGTCTTAATAGAAACTTTAATAATTTTGTGGGGTGTTACACTTTCTACAAGATACACATCCGCATGTCCAACATTCTAAGTAAATAAAATTCTATATATGCATAACCTACAAAAGTGAACATCTCACACAAAAAAATGACACATGAATTCACAAGAACGAGACATATTGACATCAATTTGTAAGAATATTTAGATTATATAATGTTAGAGTCATATTAAGGATTTTAACTTAACTGATTTATGAGAATGTATAAATTACGGAATTTAATTCCTATTATCATGGATAAGAAAATATTTAGAATATTGTCTTAGTGTGTTAATACTTTTATTGTAAATGTCTCTTTGTCTGATCTTTGGTTTTGGATTATAGGTTTTTGGTCTTTAAGTGTCAATTAATTACAGTTCAATGTTCAAGTTAATTATTGGTTTAAGTGAATACACTCTATAGCAAGTCTAAGTTTCATTTTTTGCTTGTCTTAAAATGTTTATCTATTTATACCCATCATGTTGCACCCCTATCTTATGGACAGAGAGAGTAGGTCCAACTATTTTTCTTAATCATAGTTTACGAGATAATTACCATACCTAATCATAATTAAGCTCTAATCTTAGGTTGTCAAGAAATTGGTAAGACAATTATCGAGAGGTTGAGACGAGTATTTTGGGATGTGGGATAGTACATTAGTCATTTAGGCTTGATTGAAGACAATGAGTTTTGAAAGAAAAATTCATTTCTTTGAAGCGTCAACATGTTTTCGGCCCGTTCCCAGACTCGAGGAGGTATGGACTGGGAAGAATTTAGAAGGTCTGGGATTTCGTGCTATTAGAGAATTCAAAATCATGTAATTGTTGATCATAAAATCTTCTGATTGCAAAGAATCTTGTCTTCCTCCCTCTTGATGCTTTTAAATAGGGTGACTTATGAGCTCCACACTCATATCATTGTTCATTTTTTTGTTCAAAAATGTGTTGGTTGAATAAATGTTCTGAGACATAAAATATCTTTCTTGTCATTTTTCTTTGGTAGTAGTTTCTTTTTGACTGATTTAGAGACAGCCACCATACGTATAAAACAATCTCATTTAACTTGTTGAAACAACATATGATGATTTTCGATATGGATATATTCGCATCCAAGGTCATGCATAAACCTACATTGTGTTAATGTTTGTAAACTAGTTTCAATTTTACAAATTATACTTAATTTTCAAAAGAGGAAGAACACCTACTTAAGTTTAATATTGGAACCTAAAGAAACATCATACTTGAGATTTGATTAGGTTAAGTTTAATAAATAATTAAAAATAAGATTATGCGGAAAAGAAAAACAATTTTCATATGAACGACACAATAAATTAGTCAATGAATAGTTGTTAACTAACAAGATTGAGGTTAATTAGCTAAAAACATGAAAAAAAGTGGAACGGAACAAAGACAAAAAAAAATAGCAAAAGGGTTAAACATTGGGGAGAACAAACAACACTGAGACAAGAGTTTGACCCACACAAGAAAATGACACCACCTTCGATCCAAAACCTTAAGACATTGAATTTGTGGGTCTTTTTTCTTATATGTTCCTCAACTTTCTCATTTTTACTCCATGTGAAACTATATTCACACTTATATACCTAAAATATATGGATAATTTAATTTTTTTTTTACGTATTGGCTTGACTCAAAACCATGTTAATAAAATTTCATAATTCTACCTTTAGAAGTTAGATTTGTTATCATTAAAAAATATTTGAATGAAGCATTTATATTGAGTTTTTCCATACTTCAACTTGAATAAGTGATTGCAAAATTAATCGTAGATTATTATTAAAGTTAATTTAAACTTAGAACATGAGAGACAATTATCCAAATTTAATAAAATATATTGGTTAAAAAATTAGATTAATTTAATTAGTTTACATTTTTTAATTCATTAAATTGAATTAAATATATATTAAATTCAATCTCTAGTTAAATTTAATTTAGGCTAATTTTTAAAATTAGATTTAAATTTATATATGAATGGATCATATATTGGGTCGACTCACCAAGATCCTACTCAACGTAGATTCAATTTTATCATACCTAATGGGTTTAACCCAATTAAGCCTAGCTCAGCTCTATCAAACCTAGTTTGACTTGAGCTTAGTTTGTCCCAACTAATCTTGATTTCATGTCAATCTAGTTTGACCCATTCTAACATAAGTTAGGCCTGACCTAGTTTGACATGTGTTCGATCCACCTCTACCTTACTTAAGTTTAAAGAACTTATATCATTCTAACTTGACCTTTTTTGACTTGGACTCAATCTAACATAGGCCTAACCCAATTTGGCTTGACCTAAGCCCAACTTGAATTAGCCGAAGTTGGACTTTATCCAAATTAACTTAACTTGAGTTTGACTTTACTTAATCTAACTTAAAACTCGATCCAACTTAGCTTGACCAAAGTTTAGTCCAACGGGATTAGTGCTACTAAACGTGACCTAGGATTGACTTAACATAGGCTCAACCCATCTTGCCTTAGCATATTATCATATTCAACTTGGCCCTACCCATCTTGAACATCCTAACATAACACGATTTGAATATTTTTTAACTCGTTCTAATGTGGGCCAAATATGACTTGACCTAACCTAGAATAAGCTCAATTCAACTTGACTTAACTTGACGTGGAGTCAACTCAACTAAACTTGACATGAGTTTAACCCAACTCAATTGAACCTGTCTCGACCGAACATAAGTTCGACTCAACTTTGCATAGTCCATCAAGGCCTCATCTGGGAGGACTTGACTTAATTACATCTAGACTTCACTTGAATCAACTCTTGTTTTGAGTTCGGCCCAAATCAGTCTATCCTAACTTAGGCTAGACTTGATCAACTTAACGTGAGATCATACTTAACTTCGATCTAATCTGTCCTAACTTAATCTGAGTCTAACCTAACCTATTTTAACTTTGATGTAATCTGATCTGACTTGTTTTAGACATAACCTGATTTAACTTTACAAAATTTAAATCCAACCCTGTTAACCATGAATGAGGTAGACCAAATCTAAACCAAATCTTAAATAGGCACAACGATATTTTTTAATGAGTTAACATTTAAATTTTGAAGAAATTATCCAATTTATATAAATCCAAAGATTGGTTTTAAAGTTGAAAAATACGATTGTGAATTTAAAACAAATTTATAAAATTGACTTGAAATTAAAATGCACATAATATAATATGATGGAATATTTGAATTTTTTTTCTACCATACACCATATTGAAAGTGTTGAAAGGGAAAGAAGAAGAAAGTGGGCGTTTAGTGGGGAAGATTGTGAGCAGTCATGGTCAGGCACCGGCATGCGCATATGATAACACGTGCATAAAGAAGTGTATTTTCTAAACGACGTCATCAGATTATATACATAAGCATTTATTTAGTTGATCACTGGATGTGGTTTTAATGATAGAATGGTATTAAGTACATTAATTAATTGGATATTATATATAATGAAGAACGCGGTAACAGTGCAGGTGGCGGAAGACAGTGCATTAAGTTGCTAATCTCCCAGTCGTCCCGTTATTTGTTCGCTGGCGGTAGATGTTGCAGGAATAGCTTTCGGACACCAAAAAGTGGTGCATCAGACATAACGGTAATTTTATTTTAAGTATTTTCATTTTAATAAATGTTTACGAAGAAAGTTGTTTATGAATACTCTTAATTTGAATTAAGAAAATATTTGTGAAGGAATTTTTATTGTTTTACAAAATTCACAACAACATTTTAGAATTGAAAAAAAAAACTAAAATTAAAAATATGTTCTCGTTTTTTAAAAATTTTAAATTAAAACTAAAAACCAGCCTTAAATTGTTGATTTAGTTTTTGAAATTTGGACATGTTAAATTATTGATTATTTTTTTTGTATTTTTATTTAAATTTTTAAAATGGTTTAATGATCATGCATTACAAGTATAAAATAGTTTTATAATATTACTCGATAAAATAAAGCTATGAAGTGGCTTTTAGAGGAACCTTTTTAGTTTTCGTGATTTTCAAATAAAAAATGTTTGTTATTTTTTTAAAATATATAATTATTAGAGAATATTCTCTATATTATATTAGTTATTTCAACCGTTACATTGTTTATAATATTTATTTTATTATTTAAACATTATACTTCAACTTCAAGATATTGATAATGACACATGAGAGATTTATTTTATTTATTTTCATTATTTTTAAATATTTTTCATATTATAGTATTTACTTAAATCAATATACTATTGAGTTTATTGTTCTAATATTTTTTTTAGTAGTATTATATTTGAGATATTTTATCCATAGCACTATTTACGTAATAAAAGCATGACAACTATTTAAGTATATGATATTTCTATTTTATTTTAAGTTAAATATATTATAATATACAGTATAAAACTAATAACAAAATACACTGTATAAAATATTATAATTAAAAAAAATATTCTATAAATAAAAATGCCAAGATTTTAAAAGTAATTAAAATTTTTAAAACTTTAATGTATGAAAATAAATTTTATCAATAGAATAAATTAAAAATTGATATAAAATATCATATAAACATGTTAGTTTATACCATTTTTAACAGTAAATTATTTTAATAAAAATTGTCAAATACTTATAATTCAAAAAATTAGTTTTATTGATTTTAGTGTTGGGTAAGTCTTTCCGTAATCTGCGCTTCAATTTTTAAATACATATGAAAATAAAATTAATCATTAACCTGAATTAATAAAAGATAATGACAAATTAATAATAATAGAAAAGATAAAAAAAACACATAGTCTTAATAATGAGAGATGAAAAGGCCCGAAATAACTGGAATATTAATAAATATTTAAAATTTTGCTTAATATTTTGTTTAAATTTTTTTTTTTTGTGTAATCTGTCTCCAATTTTAAAAATATTATGAACTCCGACTTTCTATTATAAATTTTTAAATATTTTGTAGTGTCGAGTATATATATATATATTATATCGAAGTAAAAATAATTGGATAATAATACCAATTATACAATAATTTTTTTAAATAATTGTTTTAATTGAAGTGTCCATTTTTGGATAGGCATGATTAATAAATGTTTGCAAATTAGAAATATTCATGATTTCTATATATCCCAACATCCTATATCCATATCATATATGTCTCGTGGGCCTTAGACCAACCTCGACATAATAATTCTATTATAATCTAAACTATTATGAGATAACTTAAAACAAAGATTTGAGCTCATCTAAATCACTTATATTTTGTATGGTATTGTTTTGAGATAAGTTTAAGTAATAAAACAACATAAAAAGGGTATATTTCGTGCATGAACATAAGCTGAATTGGGTTGTTGATGACAATGTTGGATTGGGTTTTCTTTCTAAAATAGTTTGGAATCAATATATATCTATCATTCTTTTACTATATTCTAATTGGATCAATCCGAATAATAATATTTGAATTGGATTTATCATTTATTAAAAAATAATTTATTTTATAATTTAACTTTTTTATCAGTTTATTTTAAAATATTTTGAATATTTATATTATACATATTTGATTAAATAACGTCTTAAATTGAAAAAAAAATTAATAAGTTACCAACTTATTCATCATACTTTTTTGTTGTTAGAATTTGATATCTTCTAATAATTATTTACAACCAAATGTGATATGAAAATGGTTTAAAAGATCTATGAATGAATTCTATTAAATACGTTCAAAAGAATATTTGGATAAAAGACTAGAAAAAAGTTTAATATTGTGTTTTTTTTTCTATATTTATTTTTTAAGACATATATGAACAATAAATTAAAATTATATATATTTAATTGGATTGGATTGTTTTGCATTGGTTTTGGATATAATATATAATATATTATATAAATAATCAAAATAGTACATGTGTCAAGCATTGAAAGGGGGACGTTAGGTTTGAAAATGAACACGCTTATTAAATGTGACAGTTTTATAGAAATAATTGAAATGCTAATATTCAATCATGTATTTTAATGAAGACAAATATAAAAATAACTGGTAATGTGGATAGTAATATGTAATAACATAACAATAATTTAGGTATCAAATTAAAATTTATTCTTACTATCATAATATATTGATATGATATTTAATAAAAACTTAAATTTGATTTGATTTAAACATTTGAAATAGTTGATAATGTTGTTTGAAGAGTATCTGCCACGTCGTGTGACAGCATATAAACTAGAAAGTGCGAACGTAAAAGGATTGGTATCTGCTCCTACTGCTAGTGACATGCTTCTGCCAACGCCCACCTTCTCATTTACTGCTCCTTTGCAAATTGCCAATCACAACTCACGTTTCTTTCGCATCATATTACAACAAATAATTGATATACATAAAATTAAAATATCTTTTATTTAATAGATATATCTTTACACCAACAACTAAATAAAATATCTATTAGAATGTAAATGTATAATACTTTTACAATTAAATATGATTGCAAAATTATTTTTATAAGAATTTTTAAATATATAATATGTCAACACAAACAATATTTTAAACAATCTAACGATATTTTCTTTTATCAAGATATTAGGTTTCAGTTTGCATATGGTTGATAATTCATATTACACATTGATATACAATGCAATTACGTGAAATTTAGATTTTAAAATAATTAAAAAATATTAAAAATCAGATAATTATGTATACAGAATAAGTATTTTTACCTAACAAGTCTTAGGTTCGCTTAACGATCAAATCACTATAACCAAATTCATTCACCAAGTATGGCTTGTCTAATGACTAATATTTTCGGATTTTTAGTTTTCTAAATTTTGCTCAACAAGAACATTGCTTGTCTAGTGACTAAATTTTTGGGATCAAATTTGGCCAGCGAAAATGGCTCACCCAATTATTAATGTTCTCAGATTTTCTATAGTCTAATTTGTTTAGTGAGTTCAATCAACTAGTTTGTATAATAATTTGTAAAATTTTGAAATTAGTTTAGGTGCCTTGAATTTTTCATATCCTTTTTACTAGTTCTGAAAACATCGTCTCTAACTTGAGTCACTTAAAATTCTATAATTATTCAAGTAAACTTACACTTAGTTCAAATACTTTAAAACAAAGAATATTTTCAAATTATTTAACCAAAGATTATAGCTAATACATTTTAATGAATAAATATATCATTTTTAGAGATTGATTTAATCCAATACAATACTCATAAGAAATAAATTAAATCATACTCAATTTACTCCAAACACAAGCTTATTTCAAAATATCTATATCACACAATACAATATTTGCAAGAAAAATTTGGAACTTATAACTATGTCATCTTCACATTCAGATCCCCTAACCTAAGGTATTATTGGAAAGTAAAATTAGTCTTCCTTATCTGATTGAATGACTGAAAACTAAAAATAAGTTTCAACATCCAAAAGACATAGAGATAATCTAACTTATATAATAAAGTTTTGATTGATGATCTCTGTACATTTCTATGATTATAAATTAACATAGACTAATCCTAAAATTATAAACACCACATACAAAACACGTTTAGTTATGTAAACATACAACTCAAAACTAACTTAAAAAAAATAGTATAATTGGACTTATTTCTTAATTTAATAGCATAATTTTATTTTATTCATTGTCAAAAATCTAAAAATAATTTTTGATTGTCAATTTAATAAAAGATGGAATCAAATTTTTAAAGGAAAGGTAGAAGAGAAAAAAAATCTTATGAACATTTTATTTTAATAATAAAATATTTAACTATCTTTTTTAATTATATCACTTATATTCTAAAATTATTTTTTGGTCTTTATAATTCTTACATTAATAAAAATTAAAAAAAAGTCTTTAAAATAATACCAAATAATGAAACTAAAAAAAAATAAAAAATTAAAACTCTATAAAATATCACTTCGAATGGAGAGGTCCATCGCAATAAAAATGAATTGAATATCTCAAAAAGCTATCTATTCTACTTGTACCCTCTTTTTCGGCCTTCTTTTCATTTTCCCGTTTCGCTTTTTCGTTTTAAATCCTGAAATAGTAGTTTCAACAAAACCCATAAGATATAAGTTTTGTTATGAACTATATTCCTGATCCAATTTATTTTTCCACTTTACAATCTTTAAGGGCCTAATGCAAAGATTTAGGTATTGCCTCAAGTTCATATAATCATGTCATCATTTATTTTTTTAGTTTTTTAATAACAATTTTTCATTTTTAAGTTATTTTTTCAATAATATCCTTTGGTGTAATTTAAAAGAAGAGGAATGTACTTACATTGAAAAGAAATACAAGAGTAGCTAAAAAACTATCAATATTGTTTCCTAACTTTGTATCAATATTCAACATTTATCAATTAATGTAAAGTAACTTTAAACTGCTCGATCTATCCTAAATGGACCGTGAATTTAATGTTTTGAACCAACTCTATGCACCAGCAACGTTATCATATTGGGTACACATATTTAAATATAATTATTAATGTTTTAAGCGCCATCAATTTACTCCAGTGTCTTGATGATATTAAAACACATGTCATCTTTCAGACATTTGGACGAATTAGTTATGACTTCTGACTCATATTCGGATTAGTATCACATCCATGCGTTTTAGATTTGACAACTTCTATTATAACTACTCCTTCCATTAAAAGAATAATATATATTTTTTATATAACATTCTTAACTTTTGATTTTAAAAAACGTAAAAAAATAAATATACTTATTTATTCAAAAATAAAATAAATATAAATAAACTGACCTACATGTAACCACAAAATGATGTGATACAATTTTAAAAAAGAAAACAATCATTCTACGACTACCTTTTAAAATCAATACTATATTATGATAAAATCATAATTTACTTACATATAAAATAAACATAGATCATATTTATTGATGTTGTAGAATATTATAACTTTAGAAAAGTTTCTATATTCAAATTCCAAGATATAAAAAAAAAATATCCAACCTCACAATGATATTTATTAAAATTGACATATAAAAATAAAAATTTAATGAAAATATAGAGAGAGAAAATGATTGGCAACTATCATCTAAACTCTTAGGACATTTATTTGGCAGCCTCCCACTTGTTTAACCATTTTGCCTTGCGTTATTGGGTCAACACGATGTTTCCTTTGGTTATAAATAATAAATAAATAAATATACGCTTTGGTTATAAATAATAAATAAATAAGTATACGCTTTGGTTCATGCATTACACGCTCCAACTATGATGATATATTGCATCTTTTAGCTGTGAACCAAATGATGAATTTTTTAAAATAATTTTTTTTATGAAATTGTTTATGAGCTACAAATGTTTGGCCACATGTAAGTTTTTCCATTAATTTCATTAAATAATACTGTTTTCCACAATTAATATATTAATTAGGTTTGAGAGATCAAACATTCATTCACCGTTATATTCATTGCGCATTAATAGACTAAAGATTTTTAATATATTTTTCTAAAGACCCGGTATTATATATGTGCATATATATATATATATAAAATATTAAATGTATTCTTTATCATTTCCTAAGATTTATTTGAAATGAAAAAAAGATTAAATATTGCTTAGTCAGCTAATAAGTCCATTTTCTAAACGAAGTCAATTTACTCCTACATCTTCAAGCTAAAAGTATTAATTCACCTTTTTAAATCAAAATCTACACAAATAAAATGGATTTAACTATTTAAACCCTTTTCTACCTAACACCCCATATTACACTTAATTTCAATATGACTACTAAATTGCTAAACATATCTTCATTTCAATAATACAGATATACATATGATCATACATATTATATAACTCTAAACGAAAGTATATAACTCTAAAGTAGATGGGATGGATTTTTACAAAGATATAATACTATTTTGGTTTAATAGTCGTTTTCATTTCGTTATTATGATAATTTTTTAAATTTTATTTCCCTACTTTAAATATTTTTACTGAAATCTCATTAAAACATTTTTTTTAAACGAGACAATATAATCTCTCATCAAATTTATTCTATCATATATTAGCTCATTCTCTATGTGGTTCTTAGATATAGTGGTGAAAGTGTAACATTATATGCTATGGTAACAAATGCAATTATAATCATCACATACAAAACAACACTCAATGGTAATCTAACAAAAATTAGATAAAACCATAACTCACAAGTTTAATTTATATTATGTTGTACACAAGAAAAAATGATATTTAAATGTGATATAAACACAATGTATATTTTTCTTTGATATATTTTTGTGAATAACGATATATTTTGTCGATTATCAAAATTTTAATTCATGATGATTGATATACGGAATTATAAGGCAAAAGAATACAAGATAACGCTTCAGACTATATTTAATCTTCTGTATACCCGCCATTATGAAAACTATAAATTTGATAAAACCGTAATTAATAATTTGTTATTAATTCATTTCTAAAGAGGCTTTTATGTGCGCATGCATGCAAGTAATAAATTTTCTTCGTGAGATAGAGTTCAAGATTAAAATACATAAACCATTTGACTCTTTCATAAAAAGTCATAAAAGTGTTTTAAGTGACCATGTGATCTTAACTTTTTTAATAATTTGCTTCTATTTTTTTAAGCTAAATAAGATCACTATAGACTATGAGCGCGAATAAACTATGATTTTGAAGATTTAACACTACGTTTCAGAATTCAAACAGTCAACTAGAAATGATTGATTAAACTACATAAACTGACGCTATTTGGTTCACATATTCTATGATTTAAAATTTAGGTTCTACCCTTGCACACACACATTTGTTATTTAGGTATTATTTGATATTTAGCTTTATATATATATATATATATATATATATATATATATATATATATATTTTTTTTTTTTTATATTTTTTTTTAATTTAAAACATATTTTCTTATATAATAAAAAAA
>Ga0099824_1007301_pt1 | contig 14700 bp, 10 predicted proteins | sample SiratrowhiteBW_FD_76837 | JGI IMG/M metagenome (GOLD analysis project Ga0099824, IMG submission 76837) | Root nodule microbial communities of legume samples collected from California, USA - Siratro white BW | ecosystem: Host-associated > Plants > Roots > Nodule | place: USA: California...
AAAAAAAAATTAAAAAAAAAAAAAAAAAATATATAAAAATAAATTATATATATATATATTTTATATATTATATATATATATATATATATATATATATATATATATATATATATATTGTTTTACCTTTCTGAACTATGCAAAATCATAAATAGAAAAAGTAACGAAATATTAGTATTTTTAATAACTTCAAATATAAAAATAGGTTCTAAAATCAATTCAATTTTTTTGTTTAAATGACTTTCAACAGAAAAAATTATTTCAAATAAAAACAATATAATCAATGATTTTCATGTTTAATTTGGAAATATGAGAAAAAAATAAAACAACTAAACTTTCAACACTTTTCGTTTTTGTCGTACCTGAACTACACTGGTTTTTTTGATGTGATGGAAAGGAAATTTCAGCATGAGCAGATTTAATGAGAAATTTATACCGACTTTAATTCTTTTAATTTCGTTGTGTCTTTTATGATATTTGCATTCTTTTAATTTTTAAATAGATAATATATTAACATATTATATAAATATAATAATAAATTATTAATTTAATCTATATATTCGGTATTGATTTATGTTTAGTACAAATTTTATGTAGTGTAAAAATGGGGAGCTTCTCTTTCAAACAATAATACGAAACTTAAAAAAAATATATGTAAAAATATAGATTAAACAATTATTTTGGTGAAAATATATTTTTAAAAAATGAATGTTGTAAAATAATGTATAAAAAATAGCAGTATTTATAGTAAATATATAATTATAATTTATTTTATTTTTATTTTAATATTTTGCTATTAAAAGTTACATGTTAATACCGAATAATAGCTTATGTTTATTATATCGGTATTGATGTAATCACTAGTTAAGATGTAATTTTGAATTATTATAAAAAAGAATTACGATGTTTACTTAAATGAATACCTATAATTAGATATAGTATAACATTTTTAAGTTATTAATATATAATAATTAATCTTTCAATTTTTTACTTGTGAAAATTATTTGAATTTTGTATTTTATAAATTTATTTTTTTTAATTTTCATAGTTATTAAATTATAAAAAAAGGAATTTCATTAATTTTTATTTAAAAATAAGATAAAAAAATTATTTATTTAAAAACTATAAAGGCTATAAATTCATTAAAAAATATCTTAGATAGTGTGTGTAGAATATTTTCAAATTTTAAACTAGCTAACAAGCCAAGCCAAATTTGGTCCTGCAAATCAAAATGGAGGCCTATGAAAATGAACTTTCTGAGCCCAATAACGGGTTTGTTAAAAAGCCCAGAGAAGATACATATGGGCTAGGGCATTGCAATCTTCACCCGAAATATTTAACTGTACGCTCTATTATTTTTATGTTCATATATTTTATTTTATATTAAAATCTCATTACACACACAGATTCAATAAACAGTAGTACGCTATCTTATATCAGAAACTCTTCTCTATAGTCATCTTTCATAATAAATCCTTCTCTAAAGTCATCCATGCAATATGAAAAATATTACATTTTTAATTAATTTTGAATCAGATAAGCTTAGAAGAATTAAATACTAAAAATTATTTTTTACATTTTAAACAGAGAAAAAAATTAAATTATACAGATATAACATTTACTAAATGTTACCTTTTCAACAATTTCACAAATAAAAAGCAAAGTTTGTCCATCTAATTATTAAATTATAATTTTGTGATTACTTTGGCAAATTTAACAATAAAATGAATAAATAATTTATATCTTAACACGTTTTAAAATATTGTTATTATTTACGAAATTTAAAATATATTTAATTATTTTCAATTTATACTATTCTTATTGATAATTTCAGAAATATAACTTTAGTTTCATTCTTTTATTTGTTTAAAAAATGGATATTAAGAAATGTTATTTACGCTCTTCGTTCACGAGATTGTAAAAATATACTTTTGTTTTTGTAATCATGGATGAAAAAAGGCATGAACAGAAAAGGAAAAAAATAAGGGAACACCCTTTTTTTGTATAATTTCTAAAAATGTATAATACAGATAAAATGTTTTTTTAACCTACTAAAAATAGTTAATGTATTTTAAAAGGAAAAAAATGTTGTTTTAGAGTAGAATCACACTATCTTCAATTGCTTTTTGGGAGATGAATAATTTATATAAACTTTAAGATTTTGAAAAATATTACAAAAGGAGGAATCTTTTACGTGATATATTACTTTTCTTATTTTATTATGATGATCACTATATAATTAAGTAGGGACAACCCATGTATTATTTTATCTCATATCATGTCACTATTATTAAAGCATTTATACTTTTTCGCTTTCATTATTAATTAATAGAATAAGAGCTTCTTATTTTGAAAGCATATTGTTATTAAACTCTGCTAAATAATACTATATGATTAAGTTTACTATTTTTCATAATAATTATTTTAAGATTACATTTATAATTTGATCTATTAATAATATAATTTGTTTATATCGAATGACAATCAAACACTAAAAGGATCACGTGTCCCAATTTAAATTTGTTTTATGCTCGAGCTAAGCATCACAATATATATTATTTAAATGGATTGTTTAGTTTAGTTATGTGAATATTGCAATGTAAATTTAATTTTGTAGATTGTACAATAAATTTTTGTGTGGAATTTTTAGGTATTAATTGTTCCCTTTGAGCTTTATTAGGAGTTTCAATCTTTTTTAGGTTTAATTGTACTTTCGTTCTGTTAAATTTATCTTATCTGTACTTTTATTTTCTGTCTATTCTTTTTTTAATTTAATCAACATTCCTTTTACAAACAGTGGCAATATAATATATTTTTTACGTATTTATCCAGATTTGGAATAAAATTGAAGAATTCAAATACAAAATAAAAGTGATGTTTCGTTATATTAATTCCTATTTATCTTTCCTCTGGTATTATAGTGATATTTTTATTTATTGCATAATTCTCAGACTCTTGTGTTTGTTAGCTGTTTTTGATTGTATATGTGGTGGCTAGACATGGAGTTTCGAGTTCCAACTTAAAAGCAAAAACTTTCTTTTCGTCTGAATTCGTAGCAGGAAATAGCAACTTTAAATAAAGAAGGAAAAAAATTGACTCATGAGTCAATCATGTGATGTCAAGTGTATTTATTCGTAAGGCAAATTTTAAAAAAGCCACTTCTGGATAAAATCGTAGCTGGGAAATATTAATTAAAAATAATATAAACATATTAATTATCATTAAATATTTACATTTTTAATTCTTTACCTTATTTGGTAAATCTCTGTCTGACACGAGTGGGAGTAAAAATTACAGTCAAAGTCATTTAGTTTTGTATTAAAAGAAAATTAAAAAGTGTAGTAATTGGATTTTAAGAAAACGGTAACTTCTCTCCCAAACGGTGAAAGTATTTGGGCAATGTTGATTTTAAGAGTTGGTGGATTGAAATTACGAAACCATCTGAATCGGTAAAAAAAGTTTGCAGAGGATGAAGAGGGAAAGTAACAACTTTATAAGATGAAACTGCTTTTGATCATTATTGTTTGTTGAGGTTGAAAACACATGAATGAAAACAAAGGTGATTCACTTTTGATCGCAACATTGCCCTTAAAACATGGAGGAGAAGATCCAACAACAAACAAACTGGTTCCACACAAAAACATGTCTCTTACGTTAACATCTCACGTTGTTGTAAATTGTAATTTTCCAACTCTCTAACGCAAAAGTAAAATAATAATAATAATAATTTCTGAAGTGCCATTGGAAAATGGTTCTCACTTCTCACTTCTCACCACTTCTCAGTCCCACCTGGGGCAGCACGTGCTGCATCATAGACACTGTCATGTGACCTTCTCTGTTCCTTTTCCATCCTTTCTCCTCTCTCTCTCTTCTTTTTCATACTGATTCATTTTACTTACTTACCTTTTGGGTTTTGGCCTTTTCATCTCTCTCTCTCTTTGCTGTGTTTCCGCCGCTGCAACAACAAAAGTAGCAGGGACTCAGTCACTTGCTGCATTTTCCGCTTATCATATCAAACCATACCATAGAACCACCACTCTTTCTGCTTCTGCTGAACTGTATCATCATGCCCCTTATGCCAATCTAGCGTTGTTGTAATCTTTTTTTACAACCTTTTTTCTATGTTGACACCCCACTTATTACTCCATTGCGATATTAGTTAATCATTTCACAATCATAGCCATGGGTTGCCTCCACTCCAAAACCGCTCATCTTCACTCTCCTGAAGACCCCCCCACTGCCTTGCCAGACTCAAAAAAACCCGATCCAGGTCCCCCCCTTAGTTCTTTTCACCTTCTCTTTTCGTTTTGCTCTTGGGATTTTTACACCCTTTTGTTTTTTATTGTCTGGAAATGTTTGTTTACTTTTTTGGTTGTTGTGGGGTTTGTCAAAATCTTACATTGATGGGTTTCGAAGCTCAATGGGGATGGTTCTTGTCGTTTATTTTGGTGTTGGTTTCAGAAAGTTTGGGTTTTTAGTTTGTTTTGTTTTGTTTTGATTTTGAAGGGAATGGTGGGGATGATGTTGATCAAGAGGTTCAGGTTCCAGCATTCAAGGAGTACGGTCTGAGTGAACTTCGAAGGGCGACAAATGAGTTCAACACAGATTACATTGTTTCTGAGAGTGGGGAGAAAGCCCCCAATGTGGTCTACAGAGGGAAGCTTGAGAACAATCGGTTAGTTGCTGTGAAACGGTTCTCAAAACTGTCTTGGCCTGATGCTCAACAGTTCATGGTGAGTGGAATGAACAACCTTTATTAGCCCCCAGTGTGGTTGCCGATTGTGGGAGAAAGGACAATATTTAGTTGCTTTTTAAACCGCACTGTTAATTTTGTGGATTCTCTTGTGCATTTCTGGGGTTTGACTGGGAGATAAAATTTTAGATTTTTTGAATTTTAAACTTTTACCCTCATACATTTTTTTCCCCATGATATTTAATCTGGCAATGCAAGCTATTTTTAATGGTTTTGATTGGTCAGGCAGAGGCAGCTGGAGTTGGGAAAGTGAGGCACAAGAGACTGGTGAATCTAATTGGTTGTTGTGCTGAAGGAGATGAAAGGCTCTTGGTAGCTGAGTACATGCCAAATGATACTTTGTCCAAACATCTCTTTCATTGTACTTCTCTTTTATCTTCACATTCAACTTTGTTAGCAGTCATTAAAGCTCTTCATTAATTATAGTACTTTTTCCCTCTCTTGTCATTCTCCTTGTTGACTAACTGTCTTTAGATCTGGTAGGGAGTCCTTGCTTTCATTTCTTGAAAGACAGGGCTGCCTGTCTTAAATATTTACCACATTTGTGTTACTTTGCTGGAGCCCTGAACAGCATATTCCAAGTGCTAATATGCTTTTACTGAGACAGAAATCATACATTTATTTAGCTGTTAGCCAACATATGTTATACAATTCTCATGCTTTTAAGGCCATGTTGTTTTGTTGGAGTGAAATGGAAGCTTAGAAAATGATATTGCAGAAAGGTAATCCATTTTAGCACAATAAAATCTAGATATTGTCGGTTCCACCTTGCATATTCACCCAAACCAAGCATTGCTCAACTGGCCAAGTCATTTTTTTGGTACCTGAACTTTGGTAACTTTAATCTTATCTGATTCAGTAGTTACATACCAAAGAGATTTTGGCCTGTAGAAATAAGTTTTAGTTCTGGTATTCTTACTATTGGCACTAAATAACTGCATACATTGCAAATCGTAACAGAATCTTAACATAAAATATATGACGAAACGTTTCAAGCTTTCTAGACAAATCCAATGTTAATTCCTTTATCTTTGTAGAAAGGGTAACATATTTTCATTGCCTTATTCTTAATCCTGATCTTCATAATATCTGTTTCACTTGACAACGGTAGTTTGATTATTAGTTTACTTAATTTTTTGTTGATGAATTCTGTGATTCTGTCAGGGGACAAGCAACCATTACCATGGGAAATGCGTGTAAGAGTTGCGTACCATGTTGCGCAGGCACTAGATCATTGCAGCATGGAAAACCGGAAAATATATCATGATCTGAATGCATATAGAATTCTTTTTGATGAGGTGTGAATGAACCTATCGTTATGAACTCATTGTTTTGTAAACGTTGTCACCATATTTTAAGTGTTGTGGAATATTTTCTGTTTGATGCAGTTTCCTGTTTTGGTATATCTATCCCATATGCTTGTTGTGTGACTTTGATACGTCATTGTTGTCTTCTCCACATCATAGGTGGTGCCTTGTTGCACCATTATTTTCATATGCTTGGACACAAAGAATACTAAATGCCATGAACTTCATTTGTTCGTTTGTACATGTCTAAGTTAGCTATTGAAAATTGTTACTAATTTATTCACTTCTGTCAGGATGGTGATCCCCGCTTGTCTAGTTTTGGGCTTATGAAAAATAGTCGAGATGGGAAAAGCTACAGTACTAATTTAGCTTACACTCCACCTGAATTTTTGCGAACAGGTACTATATTTGCTGACATGTATTTTTCTGGATAACTGATGATGGTTGAACGTTTTACTTTTGTTTCTTATTGAATTCTGAACAAGGATGGACACGAACTATACACATTTGATGCATGGGCTTATTTTATACATACACGATGAATTATAGAGCAAAATTTTGGTTTTGTTCTCAATGTGTTCTTTAGAGTCTAAAAAGAATAAAATTGTTTGCTGGATTCATTGATTGCTTCAGAACTGTCTTATCAGAAGTCTTGCTGCTAAGTATAATTAATGACAATATGGTACTCCAATAACACATGCAGGCAGGATAATCCCAGAGAGTGTGATCTACAGTTATGGAACTGTTCTTCTGGATCTTTTAAGTGGCAAGCATATTCCCCCAAGCCATGTATGTTTCAATTTGAACTCTCTGCATTTTAAGATTGTTCTTTATTCTGCTTTATTGGATATGCTAAGCTTCTAAATTATCCTACATTTTCTGGACCCCGTCGATGTTTGATATGTTAATCATATGATCTATCCAATTCATGTGAGTATGCCTGGTTATGACATACTGGATTGATGAAATATGCGTGGAACATATGTTGGTAAAGAGTTATTATCTCTCTACATGGGGCTGGATTTTAAGATTGCTTTCTGGTTGTTGAGTTTATCTTCACATAGAATTAGAAATGAATGATTTGTATAATTAGTATTTGAAATCCTTTGGTGTTTTGACTAGGTACATAAATACCTATTTTTGCTGCATGGTTAAATCATATGAAGTTGAATAGTGTATGCATCGCAAGGGTGTGAAATTTGTTAATAGGAATGATTTCGTTCTTTAGGCTTTGGACCTGATTAGAGGGAAGAATGTCTTGTTGCTGATGGACTCTTCCCTAGAAGGGCAATATGCAAACGATGATGCTACAAAGTTGGTTGAGCTTGCTTCAAAATGTCTTCAGTTTGAGGCCAGAGAACGACCTGAAATTAAGTTTCTTCTTACATCCGTTACACCTCTTCAGAAGCAGAAAGAGGTTTTCAGTTTTCGTTTAGCTTTCAGTGTCGAACTTCAGCTTTCATTTGTTGTCCTTTTATTTCTATTCCAATTGTGTTCAATCTCATTTTCCAGGTTTCCCTTCTTTTTCTTGCTAAGTATTTGTTCATCATGTTGAATTCCCCCTCCCCCTCTTCACAGGTAGCATCTCATGTGTTGATGGGCCTAACTAAAAACACAGCAGTGTTACCAACCATGCTTTCTCCCCTTGGAAAGGCTTGTGCAAGGATGGATCTTACTGCTGTGCATGATATATTGTTAAAAACAGGTTATAAAGATGAAGAAGGTGCAGAAAATGAGGTATGTCAAAAATCACATCTTGGCCTGCAAGATGTGATTGCAGCTTATGAAAGATGTCCTTTTCCGCCAAATGTTTTTGGTACATGCTTTTGTTTATTAAGTAAAGATGTGATTGCAGCTTTCATTCCAAGAATGGACACAACAAGTGCAAGATATCTTGAACACTAAAAAGTTTGGAGATATTGCATTCAGGGACAAGGATTTCAAAAATGCTATTGAGTATTATTCTAAGGTAGATTATTCACTGTTGTACAATCTTTTACAGGTTTTTGGCTGTGCCTCTATACGTCCCTATTCTGAATGTCCTTTATTTGTTTGCATTAAAACAGTTGGTGGTTATGATGTCTGTGCCTTCTGCTACTGTGTTTGCAAGGAGAGCGTTCTCCTACTTGAGGAATGATCAAGCAGAACTTGCATTAAGAGATGCGATGCAGGCACAGGTATGCATACCTGATTGGCCAACTGCATTCTACCTGCAGGCTCTGGCTCTGTCAAAGCTGGGAATGGAAACTGATGCACATGACATGCTCAATGATGGGGCTGCTTTTGAAGCAAAGAGGTCTAACAGCTGGCGTGGTTAATTTTCTTATTTGCAGTTCTTTGCTCACTAAACTAGCAGAGTGGCATAGAAAAATATGCTGTTTTGCCATAATTTGTACTTGCTAGAATAGGAACATGTAGGGTGCTAGTTTAAGGGGCAAGCAAAAGAACTCTGGCATAAGATGTTCTCAAGGAATATTACAGTATAGATTTTCCCATACATATGATGAATTCTGTAGGATTAATTTTCTCCATATGAAAATAACAATGTGTTTGGATGGGGAGTTTTGAGGGAGGAATTCAGTTTTTAAGTGGATTTTTTTAATATATTAACTATAAATAATTTTCAAACTCATGAAAGTTTAGTAGGCTATTTTTAAGGTAGAAAGAAGGGATTTCAAATTGAAGATTTTGTAAATTCTTTTTCTGGTTTGTGTGAACTTTTAAATAATGCAAAACCTATTTTGGATTGTAAATATAAAAATTAAATATTTTTCACAAGGTTTAAAATTAATTTAAGAATATTCTATTGGGGAATATATAATCTAAAACGTTCTAGATTCACTTTCCGGGAACTAAGAAAAGAAAAACATTTGGTCCTTTTAATTCACATGGTTATTTGTTACTTGTTATGTTCGTAACTATTTAGATCTTTGAGATCCAAAGGGACCACTCTAGTACAAGGATCCAAATGCCTTGTTTCTGTTAGGTTATTTACTTCCACCTTCAATTTAACTTTCATTATACTTTTCTTTTAGTGTTTTCTTACCATTTCTTTATCTCTTTTCACATTTTTTTTATATTCTTTTTATACTTCTCATATTCAAAATTGTTTAGTTCAATTTTTTCAGCACTAGTTTTGTGTCCCGGTCTATAAATTCTTGCTTCTATGAAAGACTGAATAATATAAATCTATCTTTTTCACAATTTGATAGAGTTTTGTATGGTTTTCAATCATTGAATCTATAGCTAGAAGTATTGCTTGTAGAATTTAGTGGAGATAGATAGTGTTATTTGCAAAATTTAGTTGTTTTATCAATGTTTCTTGCTCTTCCTTTTCATATTTTAATTATTACAAGTGAATTTAAGAAGATAACATAAAATTTGAATGAATATTTCAGATTGAAATATGGATTTCTTTTATCATCACTCAAAGAATTCAATAAACATCAACTAATCTTGAACCTAAGCCTACAAACAAAGAAAAAGGGCCAAGGGATTGCCATATTCTGAATGAAATTACTTTGATTTGTCCAATAAGATAGTTTTATGCAAGTTGTTCAGCGAGAGGTGAGAATAAGATTGGAAAGTCTAATACATCATATTGATATTTGTAAGAAGATTGCAAAAGGTATGGATGAAACTGAGATTAGTAAGCTTGTTGTTGATCAAGTTGGTAGGTTAAATATCAGGAATGTTGATAAAAAAAAGTAGTAATTGATATAAGAAGTGTAATGTTAATTATAATACAACATGACCTTCCATACTCTTTTGTTGAATGTAAGAGGTTTAGAGAATTGGTAAAATATCTATGTTCAAAAGCTAAGTTACCTTCTAGATTTGCTTCCATTGTATATGTGATCAACATAGATAAAATTCGAAAGAACAAATTAAAAGAAATATCCAAAGTTCATAGTAGAGTATTTTAACATCAGATTTGTGGACTTTTTGAACAATTGAAGCTTATATTTCATCAACAACACATTTTATAGATGCAAATTAGAAGTTTAACAATAAAATTCTTAATTTTTGTTATCTTCCTCATCTACACTATGAGATTGAATTGACCAAAACAATATATAAACTTTTGAAAGATTGGGGTAAACCTTTCAATTCACTTTTAATAGTGCTTCAACAAATGAAACAAAAGAAATGATGTTGAAAGAGGGATTTTGAAATATTAATAAATAATAATAACAATAATAATAATGTTTATTATGTGGTGGGAGTGTTTTCATATTTGATATTGTGCATACATCCTAAATCTCATTGTTATTTAAAATATAAATAATAATAATGAAATCTTACTAAACATTTTGTAATGATAAAATTAACTTATAAGTTTTTCTATTGAAGTTTCTGTTAAACTTAAAGTCATCCCATAAAATCTAAATATATTTAATCTACTTAAATAAATTATTATCTAATTTATTAGTCTTACCAAATATACTTATATTATAATTAAAATTGTATTTAAATCAATTTTGTTTTAGACCTAACAAATGTCATATTGTTTAACTTTTGATTGAATCCAAATATCTGAAAAGAGGCTCTAGAAAGAATTGGGATGAAAGAAAGAATGAAACACAAGACAAATTTATCTTGTTCAACTTCAAGTAGCCCTTTCAACTAGAGTGCCCCCATATTAACATTTGATTAGATTAGAAAGTGATAAATAAAAGAAAGGAAGAGAAATAAAGTGAAAAAATTTGAGATGATTCATATTAAAAAAAGGAGTGAAAAATATAAAGAAATGAGTGAAAAAATTTGAAGTGATTTTATTAACGTGATGGAATAGTTTGTTCGTATAAATTGGTACACCTAGAAAATGACTAAAGTGCCTAGTGTTAAAATATGATTAAATGTTAAAAAAAATTATTTGATAACTACCACATAGTAAGATATTCATTTATAAAACACTTTTCCACTATTTGATACTTATCAGTTTCTGCAATTTTGTAAAATAATTTAATATAAAAATATTTTTAAAAATATAAATTAAAATTAAAATAAATTTTAGATTAAAAGGAAAAAAATTATTATAAAATCTTATTTGAAGAAAAAAAGTGTATTTTATAACAAAAAAATAAAAATAAATTGTTCCATAAAGCACCAAACTTTAAATTAATTAATTTTATTTATTATTTTAGTATTTTTAGTTTTATTATAGTAAAAAAGTAAATAAAAGAATTATCACTAGCTTCACCCATGGATGAGAATGAAAGTGGGTGGTAAGTACAGAATCCTAACAAATTGAAGAAAATTAACAGTGTGGTATCAGAATTTAATGACATATGAACCTACAACATGATGGACAAAATTAACACTGTCCAACTTTCACCTGACTTTAGTTGTCTTCTTAAATCATCATATTCAAACAAACACAATTTCTTGCAAATCCACTCCTTTATTTCACCTACAACCTTACATTAATGGAAACAAAAAGAAAAAAAAAATTAAAGTCCAAGAAGCTAAATTCCACTACATAATAGTTGAACTCTTTGTAAAACATGATGCTTTTATGATTAATTATTACTTCATAGTCTGTGTTAGTTATGCTCAATCCTTGCTATGTGAATTGTTTTTTTAGTAATATGGTCTTTTAGTTTCTCAACAAGCCTAAACCTCCACTCACCAACACACCCATTGTAGTATAAAATAATGGATTTTACATTACTTCAGATTAAGTCAAATGAGATATCCTAAATTATTTTATGGTTTAAATATACTTTTAATCTCTTGAATTTGAAGTTCTTTTTACTCTTTCAAAATTAAAATTAATTTTTTAGTTTCTTTAATTTAGAGTCTCTTTAAATCTAGAAATTACAGAAAACACAAAAGTTAATATATTAAAATTAAAAAACACAAAAGTTGAAAAAAAAATTATGTCGGTAAACTTAATTGCTGTGAAGATTTGCAAAAGAAATTGGAATAATCGATTATAAAATTTGGTATAATCGATTATATAAACATAAATAATAATTAAATATTTATAAATATATTTTATTATATTATAATAAGTAATTAAAATATAAATATTAAATAATTAATAAAATAAAATAAATTTAATATTTTTTAATATATGTTGTATATTAAAATAAATAAATAATTAAAATAAAAATATTAACAAATTAATTAATTAATATTGATGTTTTTATTATTATAATAAATAAATAATATATCTAATATTATTAAAATAAAAATAAAAAATAAAAATAGTTTTTTCAGTCACATCAATCAATTTCATGTGCTACAAAATTTCCATTAAAATTAATTCATTTTCCACACATTCAAACAACTTCACCTCTCACTTTCTTTTCTTTTCATTTTCTTCTCGTTCTACCCTTACCCTTGTTCAAACAAAACATGATAGAAAAGTATTTTAATCTGTCTATTCAAACTATGTTAAAATGAATTTTCTTTTCATGATTTTAGCTATATGAAAAAACAAAATCTTTTAAAAAGAATATTCCAAATTATGCAATGATCTCATATTTCAATTAAGCATTTTTATCTAATTTATTTTCAAACTAATTAATTTCCTTATTTTGATTAACATAATGCATTACAAAAATTGAAATTATTTAAACAAAACTAATTAAATAGTGGTTTTATTATTGTTAAAGATAAATATAATAAAAATTGGAGATAAGATGAGATGACTTGGGATAGGTCAACCTGTATCCTTATCCATCCTGGATTTTAGATAGATTATTTTGTGAACTAAAATCCAACCCAATTAAAGCAATTCTTTTAAAATTACATGATTAAAAAATTAATTTGGAAAATAAAAAAGGCACTCTCTAGAGAATAAATAGATATTTTAATATTATTTTATCCTATACCCTAGAATTATATGGATAAATACAAACAAGGCATTTTTATTATTAAATAAAATTTATATAGAGGTTGCTAAATTAATGAAATAACTTATTTACAATAAAAAATATGTAAAATAAAAGAATTTTGGTTTAAAAGAATGGATTTGTTATTTGTTATTAATATATATATATATTAGATTTTGGGGAAAATTCAAACATGCAGGATCCTGACAAAGGCCGAAAAGCATGTGATTGTACCTTAAATTGCAAATCCGGAATCTTAATCGCTTCCTTCCGATTCATTTTTGCAAAGTCATAATTTGCTCTAATTGGAAATCAAAGGGTCCTACATCTACGCTCAAGCTTTCTTCCTATTACTCATTAACTTCCAAGGTACGATTCCTTCTTTTCCCTTCGTCTTTCTAACTCTTCGCAATCTAAATTATTGTCATCCATGGATTCTTCACTCGTTGCCGATGCATAGATTCACCTCATTTTCCGAGATTCTTTGCTCCCTTTTTTTTCCTCTTCCTCTTTTCTCTCCGATTTGGGACTATAAAACACACCATCGAAACTCTTATGGTCATTTATAGTCAACGGATTGTAAATAACATTTGCATGAATGCCAAATTAACATTTTTTCTTAATTTCTTTCCTTGATTTTGGGGCTTCATGACCTGCTGCAGAAATCCTCTGCGCCCGATCAGGTTGACTGGGGTTTCAGGGTCATGATTCAATTTTGAAAAAAGTTTGTGACCATTTTTCTTGACAATTTCAAAGTAATATATTTGATTATTTTCAGATGACTCAGTTTATGAACTAAAAGTTGGTTGTGACAATTTTTAAAGTAACTACTGAGTTGGATTCTTTCGAGATTTGCTATGTTAATTGTAATTTCAATTTTGGTGTTTATGGGATAAATTAGTTATTGGGTTTAAGATTTCATCATCAAACTTTTTAAGTGTTGGATACGTGGTGCTAGGTATATGTAAAGTAGAAAGCATTTATTGCTCATGTTTTTTTCTTTTGTTTTTGCATAATGTGATGTGACTGAATCATTGTTGAACTTCATGATGTGACTGAATCAACTGCTTTGCAAGATCTTTAACATGCATATAGTCTACAGCTGTATTAAGAAAATCACCGCTATATAATGTTTAGTGGAAGAAATTCACAGCCGAAGGGTTTTTTTTTTCTTTTTTTTGTTAAGATGGCTTATATCAACAGTTTCAATGTAAAAATGAAAACTTATGTGCCTCTGAAAGCTAAACTGGGAAATTTTAGGAGGTTTCTTTCTCCTTTTGTAATTGGTGTATCTTTCATAATAAGCTGTGGGTAATATTTTTCCATGTGTATATTTATTTTAAAAATTAACATATAAACTTATTTTTGTATTTTTATAATTTTATTTTAGTTGAATGGGATACATGACTAAATATTGATCGCTATTCACTAATTATTAAAGTATTACAATACGTGTTGGAATCAGTTCTTGCTTGTGCGAATTTGAAGAAGGTGAGAGCTGTTGAATATATGGTTGTAGTTGGCAGATATTCTCCTTTTGCTGTCTCTCTTTTTGGGTAGTAAAACTTTATGGTATTTTACATGGACTTTAGAGCCTATTGGATTCAAGACTACCGGCAACAAATGATACTCCTAAATAGAGAAAAACATAAGCTTGAGTAAAAAGTATATTCATTTTCTTGTCATGGATTGAGACTAGATTAATAGTGAAAAAAAAAAAAAAAAAAAACAGAAAAAAAAAAAAAAAAAAAAAAAGAAAAAAAAAAAAGATAGAGAGGGGGAGGGGGGGAAGAAAAGGAAT
>Ga0099824_1007302_pt1 | contig 14699 bp, 14 predicted proteins | sample SiratrowhiteBW_FD_76837 | JGI IMG/M metagenome (GOLD analysis project Ga0099824, IMG submission 76837) | Root nodule microbial communities of legume samples collected from California, USA - Siratro white BW | ecosystem: Host-associated > Plants > Roots > Nodule | place: USA: California...
GAGTAGGAATTGTGTGATTGATTGTAACTTGAACAATTAATTGATATAGTGAAACTTTCTTTGCTTGAGGGGCAAAGGAGACTGGACGTAGCCCTTGAGGAAGGGTGAACCAGTATAACTGACCTTGTTCTGCTGTTCTTGACCTTACTCTTTCATTTCTAAACCGTTCTTGCGCTGCTCATTAGAATTAATTGGTAATAAAATTGATTCTTGATAATCTGGAGCAAACTTGGTTTAGCTGCTATACTGCAAATTGAGTCTGTTTCTTGAGATTTGAATAGGGTATAAATTTGCCTTCACAAGGGTCTGTAACATCTCTGAAATTGAAAAGCAATCTGTTTTTGATATTATACTAAAACCTCAAATTGTAATCTGTTTTGTGACTCTTCTGCAAAGCTTGCGTCTTTGTTTTTGATTCCAAATCGCAACTGATTTGTTCCAATTGAATTCTGAATAATATTACAGAACTGTTATTATTGTAGTAATTGAATTTCAATATTTGTTCTCAATCTTAGTGGCTGTCCAATCTGATCTTGATAGTAGCAATGTTAATTCTTCTTAATTTTTGAAATCCAAAATAAGTATTTTAGTACTGCTTTGTAAAACTGTCTTTGGTGTGCTGGTGTGATACTATTGAAGTGATTGTGAATATTTGGTATTGATCAACTTTATATTGTTTCTGCTAAACTGCTGTGTTTGATATAGTTGCATTGAACTTGACATTCTTGGTTGATATTGTTTTTGATATATCTCATTTACATAAACTTGCAAATTGAGTATTAGTATATCTCTTTGTATTCTATCTTGTGTGCAATTTGGTGTAATTGAATCTGTGTGATATATTACTTTGAAATTCTGTGATTTAATTTGCTTCATACTGTCTTTGCTGGATAATATTGTTTAGAATCATTTCTGCTGCATAAAATTCAACTGCATAAAATTCAACTGGTGTGTGTGTTGTTTGAAATTTACTCTCTGCCAGCAAAATAAATCGATTTATTCGTGCCCGAAATCGATTTATTTCACCACTGCACCTTAAATCTTTTATCGTTGAGATTCAGAAAAGGTTTTCTATTCACTAAACTGTTTTCAGTGTTTTAAATTGGAAAAATCTTTTAAAGTTCAATTCACCCCCCCTCTTGAACTCAGCCAAATATATTTTCAACCTCGTTACCACAGTCAGTGTGGTGCAATCAAGTTTTTCCTGCCTCCGGTCTTCACCGAGGCAACGTTTGGATCATGGGATCCATTGCCGCCACACCCCTTTTGCGTTTAACCCTAATTAAGAGAAAAGGAATTGGAAGGTGTTTGGGTGAATAAGTGGACCCATCAGTATATCATAAGCTCTTAACTTCAATAAATCACCATTGCCACGTTGAATCAATATAGCACTAATGTAAAAAAAAAAAAAAAACAAAGGAAGATAGTTTGGCAAGGTAATGGTGGTGCGTAAATATAGGTAGTCTAAATAGGTTTTATTAACTTAACTTTAATAATTAATAATTATTCCTATGTTATATTTTTTTTCTTTCTTCGACTATTGCATAGTGTGGTACTGGATGTTCCCATGCCACCAAAATTATAATTTTAGGTTTCACTTTTAATTAGATTTAGTTATGTTGTATATACTTTTTTTTTCCCTTTCTTTTAATAAAAAATAAAAGTAAGTTAGGAATAATAAAAGACGTTTTTTATAAACATAAACTTGCAAGAATAAAAATATTAGATTCAAAATAGTTTTTCTTAAATGATTAAAAAATAATAAACCATTTTTGAAAAATAGTAAAATAATTATTTTTTAGAAATAGTTTCAATAATATAAAATTTTAACAAAAAAGTATAAAATGTCTTTTTAAAAACAAGATTAAATAAGATTTTAAAAATACAAAAAGATAAATACTAAAAATCACAACAAGCCAATTTCAAATTAGAACTACGTGTACCCTGATTTTCTATTATAGATAGAAATACGTAGGACCAAGATCATTTCTTGTCAGGTACAATAAAATAAAAAAATATTTTTGTTTGTTATTATTTGTTTGCTTATTGTTCATTCCTTGAATGCATTTTATTACGTAAATATATATATATATATATATATATATATATATATATATATTTTTTTTTTTTTTTTTGTATCTTTATTTTTTTTTATAATTAATAATGTTTTATGTATATAAAAATATTTTTTTTTTTTTTTATATATATATATATATATATATATATATATATATATATATATATATTTGTTTTTTTTAGTTGGTGTAATTATTATTTTTTAGAAAAAATAACGTTTTGTAAAACCACACTTATTTCTATTCATTTAATTAAATGTACTATTTTAGGACGGGCGTTGTGGGGTGCTGACACCTTCACCACACGTAACCGACTCCCGAATCTTGAATCTAGTTCGTAGGCATTTTTATTTTTGGTTTTTCTATAGTTTCCCCATAAAAAGTTATAGTAGCGACTTCATTTTTAATTTAAATATTTTTAAAAATAAATTTTTAATCGCCCCGTCGTGATCCAGTTGCCACAGATGACGACTCTACTGGCGACATTTAGAGAGTTAGGCCAATTTAATTAAGTGAGTAAAATTTGTGTGATTTTCTAATGTTTATTTTTTCCCTTTTTTGTTTATTACTTTTGTAAATAATATTTGTTGTTATTTATATTTGTGTATATATTGTTTATCATTTTTTAGGACTATTTATGTTCACATATCTTGTTTTTTATTTTTGTATATATTGCATGCTATATATTTTAATTTGCAGTGCAGGAGTGTATCCAAGTAAGTAAATACTTGTATTGTTGAAATATTGAATCCTAGGGTAGAAGGCATGTTATATATATCTGCCTGGGAATTTTCTGACTATTTTGCAGATGGGGTTTGGGTTAGCATTTTTCTCCCTTCACACACCCATTTTATTTGCATATCATGAGTGTGGCCCTATACCCGGGTCTGTGAAGCTTAAAAATAGAGGAGTAGCGTAACAAGATTGGGAGATGTACTTCCTTTCCTGGTTGTGAAAGCTCCAAGTAGAGTCTGTTTGCTTTATTCTCATGTTTATAAAGGTCATTACTGACTAATGTGGATGTGTGGTAAAGTGGGTCATGGCTCTAGTGACCTTTAATAGGAATTAAGGCAAAAGTATCCTGTGTGAGTTCATATAAAAAATCCTAGAACTCTACCTATTAGGTCAAACTATAATTAGGGCACTAAGGGAGAATTTTGCAGCTCAATGGTCCACTTGTTATTTGTTATACATATGAAACCACATGGGTCTTGAATAAAAAACAATCAACATCATTTTCTTTGCATGCATTGCAAAACAAAGATTGTTTATTTTTAAAAGAAATTTGTGAGAGTAGGCTAAGAACAATTCTGAAAAAATTGATTTGTGAAAAAAATAATCTTATTTCTTTTCACATACTTTTTCAAAATACATATTCATTACATTACAAGCATTTTTCTTGCGGTATTTCAATGAAACTAAAAGTGTAAAATACGTCATGGAACTTAATGTGGAATCTGGATTTGAGAGAAGTATTACAGTACAAGGCTTGAAGAAGATAAGAGTCAAAGTGCTGAAGAGTGATTTGATTGTCCTCAGAGAACTAGGACAGAAGCTCAAGGCAGTGCGGAAGACTATATTCAGGAGTAATATGGGAACTTGTTAGGATTGCTGGAAGTAGAGATGTAGGAACCTGCCATTACTGCCCTAGCTCAGTATTATGATCCTCCACTAAGGTGTTTCACCTTTTGTGACTTTCAATTGGTGTCAACTTTTAAAGAATTCTCACAAATCCTGGACATGCCAACAAACAAGATGATGCCTTATCAGCACTTGGAACAATCTTTCTCCATGTACACCCTATCTGAGATCATGAAAATATCTGTGAAGGAATTGAAGAAGGAATTTGTTGAGCTATATGATATAAATGGTTTTATTCTAAGCTTCCTAGAAAGGTATTTGCGTAGACTCTGTGAGAAAGAAAGTTGGGATGCTTATATGGATGTTTTAGCCTTAGCTCTCTTTGGAGTTATGTTGTTCCTGAAAGCGGATAGTTTTGTAGATGATGTTGCTATCAAGGTCTTTTTAGCTTTCAAGACTCATGCTGAAAATCCAGTTATTGCAATCTTGGCTAACACTTACATAGCTCTTGACCAGTGTCACTCAGGGAAGAGAAGATTGATAGTTTGCTGCTTACCTGCTTTGTTTGTTTGGTTGATTGCTCGCTTCGAAGAAAGGGTTGTAGGTATTAAGTGTCCAGTGGAATCAGTTAAGCAACAGGGGCTGGAGACCAAGGGAGTGAATGAATGGGCTCAATGTTTGGCTGGTTTAACTCAAACAAAAATCTGATGGCAGCCAGCACGGCAACAGAGAACCCAACTGGTGTACCAATGCTCTAAAAGGGTTAATGTATCACTCATAGGTGCTAAAGGTTGTATCTACTACAATCCTATGCTTATTCAAAGACAGTTTGGTTAACCGATAGCAGGGGCTCCTATTTCTGTTGTTTTAGAACCTCTTTTAGTTCTTTATGAAGAAGGTTCATCAGCTGAGATACTTCCAGAACTTCGAAGAGCTTTGGATAAGATGGTCATTCAAGGGAAGGACACTAGGCCTTGGACCATGGATAGTGAGATGTCATATGAAAGGTGGTTGGTGGAAAGAGTTTGGATGGTTAAGTTGTCCTTCAAGCTGTGTGTTCCTGAAGTACCAAAGGAAGAGTTAGAGCAAGAACAAGAATCAGAAGAATCAAAAGAAGTCAAGTAGTTGAAACAAGAGGTGGATGAGCTGAAAGGGGAGAATGTTAGACTAACCAGTAAACTCTTTGATCTTCATCATAGCTATGACAACTTGGTGAAGGATCAAGAGAAGATTGTGAAGAAACAAAGAAGAGAGGAAAAGCAAACAAGACCTTACTGCTCTCAATGCCTGTTTAGAAGGTTTAATTCAACAAAGAGATCAGGCTTTAGCTACAAAGAGACAGTGGATACAATGGTATGAGGAGATGGAATAAATTTTTGGTAAATAAAATAAGAGAAAAGAATAACGACTAAATTTTTGCAACACCCGTACGGAACTTGTGCAAATCGCAAAAGGATGGAAGACTTGGGTGCAATAGTGGAATCTGTGAAAAATGATGTCAACCAATTGAAAGATCAGATGGGTCAAATACTTGAAGCCTTAGTTGCCCTGAAAAACACTAGGGATAATTCTGTAACCATAAATGATGAAGCTACTGCTTCCAATCCCGCGATGCTGCAGATTAGAGCACTTCAAACCAATACTGCTCAAGTAAACAGTGGATGGTCTCCATATGGTTTGCCTCCTAATTATACTCCACCTTATGAAAGTGTGCATGGTGCTGCAACTCCTAACATTATAGTTGACCCTTCTGGCATACCTGTAAGTCAACATAGCCAATTCAAGTGCAACCAAGTGATGGAACCATAAATGCCAATGTTGGGGTAACGGTCTTTATTGGAACACCATCAATTGTTCAAGTGGCAACAGGCGAAGGAGTACCAATAGGGCCAGCAGTTCAGAGATCACCTCAAGATGTTGAAGAATCTAAGACTAAGCTGGAATTCTTGGAGGAAAGGCTTAGGGCTATTGGAGGAGGTAGTAGTTTTGGATTTGGGGATATTGCTGGTTTATGCTTGGTATCTGATCTTGTGATTCCTCCCAAGTTCAAGGTACCTGAATTTGAGAAGTACAAAGGAACTTCTTGTCCCAGGAATCATCTAACTATGTATTGCAGAAAGATGGCGGCACAAGCTGGTGATGAAAAATTGTTGATGCACTTCTTTTATGACAGCTTAGCAGATACTGCTCTAAGCTGGTATATGCATCTAGAACCAACTCAAATCAGATCATGGAATGATTTAGTGGATGCATTTTTGAAACAATACAAATATAATGTTGATATGGCTCCTGCTAGATTGCAACTTCAAAATATATCAAAGAAGAATTCAGAAACCTTCAAGGAGTATGCTCAAAGATGGAGGGAGTTGGCTGCATAGGTAGAACCGTCATTGCATGATAGAGAAATGGTGACAATGTTCATGAGTACGTTGCAGTCACCTTTCTATGAACATATGTTGGGCAGTGTATCTTCCAACTTTGCTGATATTGTAATCATTGGAGAAAGAATAGAGCTTGGGTGGAAAACTGGAAAAATAGCTCAAGGTTCATCCGGAACCTCTACTGGCAAAAAGTTCAGCTTCAATTTTGGTAAAAAGAAAGAGAGTGATGGCCAGGTATCCTCGACCACAGTTCATTAACCCTCAACTAACTACAAGGCTAATACAACTCAAGGAATCATCAACCCTTTCAGGTCACTAGGCCAAATTGGAAGAACGAAGGGGGATCAAACTCTCATCGATCTCAGGATCAAAATTCATTTCAGAGAAGAGAACAAATTCAATTTACTCCAATTCCCATGTCATACACAGAACTCCTTCCAACTCTCCTTCAAAGGGCTATGGTTGCAATAAGTCCCATGAAACCCTTGCAACCTCCTTACCCCAAGTTTTATGATGCTAATGCCAAATGTGATTATCATAGTGGGGCAGTTGGACTTTCAATTGAGAACTGCAAAGCCTTCAAATACAAAGTTCAGTCATTGATAGACAATGGATGACTGACATTCTAAGAAAATAAGCCAAATGTTGATAAGAACCCTTTATCGGGACATGCAGGACCTTCCACAAATGCTCTTATAAGTGAAGAAGGTCAAGGGTTGATAAGAAGTGTTGGAGATATCAGGAGCCCCCTAAAGGATGTGTTCTCTTTGATTTGCTAAATGGGTTACTTCAAACCTATGAACAAGTCAGATGCTTTGTGTGAGTTTCATTCTAGTAATGGTCATTCCATTGAAGATTGTTCTGAATTCAAAGATTTTTTGTAGGATTTGATGAATCGACAGCTATTGCAGATTAGTCATCAAAAGAAAGAACAAGAAGTGTTTGTTCAAATTGGTGAAGGATCAGGCATATCAAAACCCGAACCATTGGTGATACATGTCACTAGAGAATCAGTAGTGCCTGTAGGAGTGCATCTTGTGGTGATCCAAGTTCCATCTCCTTTTCCATACAAAAGTGATAAGGCAGTTATGTGGAAATATGGAATTAATGTTCTAAAACAAGAACCTAAAGGAGATCAAAAGACTGAAGTTTCAAATACTGTCAAAGTGACTGTGGATAATATCACTGGAATTGGGGGAATGACAAGAGGTGGTCGTCTTTTTGCTCCTGCAAAAATTGAGAAGAGATAGGAGTCATGAAAAAGCCAAAGAAGAAGTGACTATGGAAACAACCAGAGATTTCTTAAAAGACAAAGCTCTTCAAAATGATCAAAAGCAGGAAGGGAATGAGAAGAAGGAAATCTCTGATGAAGAAGCCTGTGAATTTTTGAGATTCATACAACAAAGTGAGTATAAGGTGGTGGATCAATTAAATCGAATGCCAACTAGAATTTCACTGTTGGAGTTATTGATGCATTCCCCTTCTCATCGAAAATTGTTGATGAAAATTCTTAATGGAGCTCATGTTGAACGAGACATTTCTCTAGACCAATTTGAAGGTAGCATTAGTCACATCACTACTAATGATTATCTTACTTTTACTGAAGAAGAAATACCTACAGAAGGGAGGGGTCATAACAAAGCTCTGTATATTTGTGTAAAATGCATGGATCATGTCCTGGATAGAGTGCTCATTGACAATAGATCATCTCTGAATGTGATGCCAAAGACTACACTTGACAAGTTACCCTGTGATGGAGCTCATTTGTGCCCAAGCACCATGATTGTCCGAGCTTTTGATAGAAGTAGACGAGAGGTTATGGGTGAAATTGAGTTACCCATTAAAGTGAGACCATGTACTTTTCAAGTAACATTTCAAGTGATGGACATTCTTCCTGCCTACAGTTGTTTGCTTGGGCGCCCTTGGATTCATACTGCTGGAGTTGTACCTTCCACCTTGCACCAAAACTCAAGTTTGTGATTGATGATAAGCTAATAATAGTTTATGGAGAAGAAGATCTACTTGTGAGCAAACCACTATCCTCTTCCTATATTGAAGTTGCTGAAGAAGCTCTTGAAACTTCTTTCCAGGCCGTAGAGATTGTGGGAATGATGTATGTGGAACCTTCTAGGGTCAATCCGTGCTTGTCAAATGCATCATTGGTGATGGCCAAATTTATGCTGAAGGAAGGGTACAAATATGGACAGGGACTGGGCAAAAATGGTCAAGGACCTGTTCATCCACTAAAGTTGACTGAAAACAAAGGAAGGTATGGATTGGGGTATAAACCAACCTAGGAAGATAAGAAGAAGATGATACAGGAAAAGAAAGAAAGAAACATAGCCAAGCTGAGAGGCTACAAGCTAAAAGACAAGGGAATTACTTTGTGTGACATAGAGCAACTTTTCGAAGTTCTGGATGAATAAATTCTGACCAAGTGGCAATAACTGAAGAAATGCTGGAAGATGAAGAGTTGAGTCTTGTGCACCCTTGTCTTCCTAATGCACAAATTAACAATTGGGAGTTCAAAGATTTACTTATGGTGTATACCACTGAAGAGATGTAATCTTTTATTGTTTTGGTTGTTTTTCCTTTAAAATAAAGTCACTTTGGCTTAAAACCCTATGTTTTGAATTTCAGTAATAATATCAGTTTGCATAATAAATTCATGTTTTCATGTTTTCTTTTTCTGCATATTTATTTTTGTATATAATTGTAGATGCGATGATTTTGAAAATTCAAAAATTTTGTGTCCAAATTTTTCTCTGCCTGTCGAAGATACGGAGAATGATTATGATGAACACTGCGAGACCCCTCCAGAATTGTTGAGATTAGTGGAACAAGGAACAAAAGAAATAAAGCCACATCAAAAGGAGATAAAGATAATCAATTTGGGAGAAGAAGGAGAAGTGAAGCAAGTCAAGATTGGCACCACTATGACAGAAGAAATGCAAAAACAGTTGCATACTCTTTTGCAAGAATTCAAGGATGTTTTTGCCTGGTCTTATCAAGATATGCCTGGTCTAGATGCTGATATAGTACAACATAAATTACCTCTGAAGCCTGAATGTCCTCCAATTAAGCAAAAATTAAGAAGAATGAAACCTGAAATGACATTAAAGATAAAAGAAGAAGTTGAAAAACAATTTAATACGGGTTTTCTGGCAGTAGCCAAATACCCCCAATGGGTGGCTAATATTGTGCCTGTGCCAAAGAAAGAAGGAAAAGTACGAATGTGTGTGGATTATCGGGATTTGAATAGAGCCAGTCCGAAAGATGATTTTCCACTTCCATATATTGACACTTTGGTTGACAACACTGCTATCTCTTTATTGTATTCATTCATGGATGGATTTTCTGGGTATAAACAGATCAAGATGGCACTTGAAGATATGGAGAAAACTACCTTCATCACATTATGGGGTACTTTTTGTTATAAAGTAATGTCGTTTGGGCTTAAAAATTCTGGAGCAACATACCAGAGGGCCATGGTCACTCTTTTTCATGACATGATGCATAAGGGGATTGAAGTGTACGTCGATGATATGATCGCCAAATCTAAATCCGAGGAAGAGCATCTTGTTAATTTGAGAAGGCTATTTGGAAGATTGAGGAAGTTCAAGCTCAGATTAAATTCAACAAAATGTACTTTTGGTGTGAGATCTAGAAAGCTTCTAGGTTTCATTGTGAGTCAAAAGGGAATTGAAGTGGACCTAGACAAGGTTTGTGTGATTCTAGAAATGCCACATCCTTGCACAGAAAAAAAAGGTTCGAGGTTTTCTGGGGAGACTAAACTATATTGCCAGGTTTATTTCCCAATTAACTTCCACTTGTGAACCAATATTCAAGTTGTTGCGTAAGAATCAAACTGTAGAGTGGAATGAGAACTGTTAATAAGCTTTTGACAAAATTAAGCAATATTTATGAGAACCCCTTATATTACGTTTGTCGGTTCCTAGGAGGCCTCTCATTTTATATTTGATAGTTTTAGATGGATCAATAGGATGTGTCTTGGGTCAACATGATTGTTAGCACCAGTGAGTTGCTGTGAAGATTTGATTAAGCCAACCATGTGAAGAAGTTCAAGACCATGTGATCATACGGGACTGCATGAAGATTTCGTGAAGATTGAAAGGCTCGGTTTAGAACTTAGGATTATATGTTGTGTGGCAAGTTTGATTCAATCCAACATTATAAGCATTTTCAATCAAGGATAAGCTCCATGTTTTCAAATTTGATTAAACTAAGGTTTTGAGAAATTACTAAAATCAAATTTTGAGTTTTGAACAACTGTTTTAACTGACTGGAGATAAACAGTCGACTATTTGACAAAACAATCGACTGAATTTTAAATGACAGTTGTCTATAAATAGTTGGCGCGAAATTTTGGAACATAAGGAAATCATTCTGAATCATTTTCCAATCAGTGCTCTAAGTTTTCCAAGAGAGAGAAAAAACGCCTCGATAGTTTTTGTGATCAAGATCATCCAAAAAGCTCTTCAAGGACTGTTTTCTCAACACTGCTAGAGCTTTGAATTGACTGCTGTTGCTATACTACTGATCTGATCATACTGAATAAGCCTTTTATACTCTTGCTCTTATTACTTTTGCAATCTGTTCTTATATAGAAGTGCTTGTGCCATTGTGGTTATTTGAAATCTTTCATTTTACTGAATTCTATTCTGGTGTGAGTTACCTTGTGTGGTAATTTTGTTTGTACAGTGGGTTCTGTACAGGTTGTAACTTGCTAAGGGGATCAGTAAGGGGTTTTCTGGGTTTTAGCGGATTGTTTTCTCTGGGGAGCAGTGTATTCTTGCAGGTAACAAGTGGTTGAATTTCTATAAACTGATCTGGTTTGATCTTTTTATAGTGGAAATCCTTACTGTGGAGTAAGGGACTGGACGTAGCCCTTGAGGAAGGGTGAACCAGGATAAATCCTTGTGTTCTTATTCTCTCTTGGACTCTCTTGATACTTCTTGATATATCTTGTTGAATTTCTTGAATTTTCAGAATCTATTAAAACCTGTGAACTGAACTGTTTGCTTAATATTCTGATAATAGTCTAACTATTTTTGAAGAACATATATCTCACTTGAATACAATTTACTCATTTTAATTTTGGAACTGAATCATTTTCTAATTCACTGAGTTTACTGTTCATTAGTCAGTTTTTCCAAAAAAGTTGATTTGTCACAATTGAAGGTTAAAAATTGTTGTATGATATTAAACCAAATCTGTTTTCTGATATTAAACCAAATATGTTCTGTTTAATAATAGGTTATTGAGTCAGTAATTCATTGTTAACTTGGAGTTGATCGAATTCTTTAATTTCTTGAATTAATCTTTAAACAACTGGATTTACTGTTCGCTGTTATTTTTCCAGAACTTGCTTAACCGTCTACTGGTTTTCCAGAATTACAATCTGTCTTCAGTTTACTGATTTTGTGTGATTACCTTTATTCTGGAATTTGTTTTGAACCTTTGCTATTTGCAATTTATATCATCTTGAATATTTTCTTTAAAGATTTTTCATTTTTTACATTGAAAAATACATTTGCGAAAAGTTTTTAAAGGTGTTCAATTCACTCCCCTCTTGAATGTGGCCAAAACATATTTTACAATGATGAAACAAGAAGAAGAAAAGAACATGCTATTTATTATCTGAGCAAGAGATTCACCGATTGTGAAGAAAGATATTCTACATTGGAAAGAACCTGTTGTGCCTTAGCTTGGGCTGTTCACGGATTAAGATAATACATGTTGAGTCATACTACATGGTTAATATCCAAAATGGATACAATCAAATACATCTTTGAAAAACCTGCTCTCACAGGAAGAATAGCTCGATGACAAATGTTGTTGTCAGAATATGATATACAATATGTTAATCAAAAGGATACCAAGGATAGTGCTCTAACAGATTACATGGCTTACCAACCTGTTGAGAATTATCAGCCTATGCAACCTGAATTTCTAGATGAAGAAATTTTGTCTCTTTTTAAAGAGAATGATGATGATGATGATGATACTTGAATTCTATTTTTTGATGGATCCTCTAATGCACTAGGGCATAGAATAGGAGCAGTGCTTATATCAACTGAAAGACAATATATATCCATGACAGCTAGATAATGCTTTGATTGTACCAACAATAAAGCTGAATATGAGGCGTGTGTTGTGGGGATTCGAGCTGCCATTGATTTTAAGGTAAAGAGTTTGAAGATATATGGTGATTCTGCTCTTGTCATCCATCAGATAAGAGGAGAATGAGAGACTCGTGATTATAACATTTCAGCATATTTCAGGAGAGGAGAATCAATTGGTTGATGCTCTTGCTACTTTCTCATCCATGTTTGATATTAGTCAAGAGGGAGAGTTGCCTATGATCAAGATGAAGAGTCATGAACAACCTGCTTATTGTTCCTTCATAGAAGAGGAATAAGATGGCAAGCCATGGTACTTTGATATCAAGAGATACCTCAAAAGCAAAGAATATCCAGAGGAATCCAATGAAAATGACAAAAGAATGTTAGAAGATTGGCTGCCAAGTTTATGTTAAATGAGGATGTGTTATACAAAAGAAATCATGATATGATGCTCCTCAGATGTGTAGATGCAAAAGAAGCAGAGTTGATTTTAAAGGAAGTCCACGAAGGAACCTTTGGAAATGATATGAATGGTCATTCAATGGCTAGAAAGATTTTGAGAGTAGGGTATTTCTGGCTGACTATGGAAAATGATTGTTGCATCCATGTAAGAAAATGTCATAAGTGTCAAGTATATGCAGACAATATCAACGTCTTATCTACAACATTAAAGGTTCTATCCACACCTTGGCCATTTTCCATGTGGGGCATAGATGTTATTGGAGCTATTGAGTCGAAGGCTTCAAATGGACACCACTTCATCCTAGTGGCAATAGATTACTTCACCAAATGGGTGGAAGTTGCTTCTTATGCCAATGTGATAAGAAAAGTAGTGACCAAATTCATCAAAGAGGAAATCATTTGCAGATATGGTCTACCCAGCAGAATCATTACTGATAATGCTACCAATTTAAATAACAAGATAATGTCTGAGCTATGTGAAGAATTCAATATTCAACATCATAATTCTACTCCCTATCGTTCAAAAATGAATGGAGCAGTTGAAGCAGCAAAGAAGAATATAAAGAAAATTATCCAGAAGATAGTAGTGACATATAAAGATTGGCATGAGATGTTGCCTTTCGCGTTGCATGGTTATCGCACTTCAGTAAGAACCTCAACTGGAGCAACACCATTCTCATTGGTATATGGAATGGAGGCAATTCTCCCTTTTGAAGTAGAAATTCCTTCTTTGAGAGTACTGATGAAAGCCCAATTAGAGGAAGCAAAATGGGATCAGGCAAAGCATGTCATGGGTAGTTATACCAAAAAAGAATGAAAAGGGCATTTGATAAGAAGGTTCGCCCTAGAGAATTCCAAGAAGGTGAATTGGTGATGAAAAAGATCATAACAGATCAAAAGGATAGTAGAGGGAAATGAATGCCTAATTATGAAGGTCCTTATGTGGTAAAACGGGCATTACCAGGAGGAGCATTAATTCTCACAAGATGGATGGGGAAGAGTTACCATTGCCAGTTAACTCTGATTCAGTCAAAAAGTTTTATGCTTAGTATGATTCCGTAATAACAAAAAAATTTTGTATATAGTTTTTGTGTAATTTTGTACTCTCTCATTTTTCCATTATGAAATTCAAAGTTTCATTGGGCAAGTTTTTTTGTTTCACATGTTGTGAAATTTTTTTCAAAAATAGAAAATGTGGTGAGTCATTTGTTCATGGATCATTAAATTCACAAGATTAGGAATAATAATAAAATAAGGATCATTCAAGCAAAATGTTTAATAAAAGTAAAAATTGACTTTTCTAGGGAAACATTTTCATACATGATGCTTGCTACTTTTTTTGCCTTCCTAAGATTCCTAAAAATTCCAAAAAACGCCTCAAAATTCCTACAATTCTCAGACAAAAGGATTTGCCTAAGTTGTTGTGTTCTCTCATTTGGTTATTTTCTAAATCTCTAAACCTAGTTCTCTGAGGGGTATTTAGAAAAAAAATAAAATAAAAGTCTGTTAGAGTGAAAACTTGAAAGGGCGATCTAAGCAAAAGATAAGACAATAAATAAAAAAATGATACATATAGGAAGTCATTAATTTTGTTCCACGGTTAACTCTTTGAAAAATCAAGCAATCATGATTCGAAATGATATATAGTCATGTTTCTTCATCCCAAACACTTTTACACATACTTTGCACCCTCTTTGAGCCAAAAATAAAATTTTCTTTCAAAAATACCCTAAGCAATGATCATCAACATGTCGAAACTCAGTTTAAGGATCCCAAGAATGAAATTCATCAAAAAAAAAAAGAACATGTCAAAAGCTCCTAATTCATTAAAGAAGGAGTATTATCAGAAATGAAAGTTCTACATCTGAAACTTTTGAAAAAGAAAAGAAAGAAAAGAAAAAAAAAAAAGGAAAAAAAGAAGAAAAAAAAAAAAAGAAAGGAAAAAAAAAGGAAAAAAAAAAAAAAAAAGAAAAAAAAAGAGAAAAAGAAAAAAATAACAAAAGAAATAAAAAAAACCAAAAAAAAAATAGAAAAGAAGAAAAAAAAGAAAAGAA
>Ga0099824_1007308_pt1 | contig 14691 bp, 8 predicted proteins | sample SiratrowhiteBW_FD_76837 | JGI IMG/M metagenome (GOLD analysis project Ga0099824, IMG submission 76837) | Root nodule microbial communities of legume samples collected from California, USA - Siratro white BW | ecosystem: Host-associated > Plants > Roots > Nodule | place: USA: California...
ATGACAGGGTTTTCCCAGATCAAAGCCTTCATTTTGTCCATTCCTCTTACAGCCTTCAATGGCTATCTAAGGTACATGCATATGCATATGTTAATCAAATTCTTTGGTTGGCCTTTGTATTTGTAGGAGTGGCTAATGTAATATTATATGGAATGGAAGTAATAACTGTGAGTTATTGGTGATTAATTATTATATTAGGTTCCTGAGGGTATAGACAACAACAGGGGGAATATTTATATAGGAAGAGCACGCCCATCAAATGTTGGGAGAGCTTACCACCACCAATTTCAAAGAGATTTCTCTCGTTTTCTCAAGTGTCGTGCAGAGGAACTGGTTGAAGGAGGTCGTGTGGTTCTCACAATTTTGGGAAGAAGAAACGAAGTGGAGGATCCAGCCAGCAAGGAGGGTGGCTATCTTATTTGGGAGCTTATGGCTACAGCTCTTAATGATATGTCTCTGCAGGTAAGGATTTGATGTCATGCTTTAAATTCAGTGCACATTGATACTAATTTGGCAACATGCATGAATATGAATCCTTTGACTAATTGGTGCAGGGAATAATAAAGGAAGAGCAATTGGATAGTTTTAACATCCCACAATACACTCCATCACCATCTGAAGTGAAATTGGAAGTTCTTAAAGAAGGATCATTTGCCATCAATCGTCTAGAGATGTTCGAGGTGAATTGGAATCCTCATGAGAATTGGAATGCTCTTGAGTTTGAATGTGAAATGTCTGAATCACTTAGTGAAAGTGGATATAACCTGGCACAATGCATGAGGTCTGTGGCAGAACCTATGCTGGTTAGCCACTTTGGAGAAGATATCATTGAAGAGGTTTTTAGCCGCTTCCACAAACTTCTGGCTCATCGTATGTCTAAGGAGAAAACTGTGTTCAACAATATTACAATACTGTTGACCAGGAAACCATAAGCAAGAAGATTGCATCTAGGGTTTCTCAAATGCATTATTGTAGTTGTTGAGTTTTGCTTGCTCCATTCTTACCTTTTTATACCTTCAACTAGCCAAATGTTTGAAGAAAAATAAACACTATAGGAGTGTTGTGTTTTTTTGTATTTGGATAAACCCTTTTCCTTACATATATATTTTTTCCGTTGTGTAATAATTTATTGAGATTGTAATAATTGTGTTATGTATAATTTTTGAGTAGTTATACTTTTACAATCACATTTGGTACACACTCACTTTAAAATCTTATGTGGCACTGATGTGATCAAGATAAATGACATATAAAAAACATTTCAGTGTCACACTGAGAGTCATTTTTAGGATTTATATATTTGTGGTTTTATTTAAAACGTTATTCAGCATATTTTATCAAGGGTTGAGAAACACTGAATTTGAATCTCGTCACTGGTGTTGCCGCCACTGCAGTCGTATCTACTACTATCACCGGAGTTACTGTCGTCACTGTCGATTCATAACAAAATACTCTAAATATTCTTCAAAAAAAAATCTTAATTTATTTTTATTTACGTAATTAAATCACGACATTTAATTATATACTAACTGTGGTTCTCAAAACAAAATTTTCTTTAATTCCTTAATAAATATTATTGTTAACTATTGTCAAACAATACTTTGATTAAAGACAACAAACTTTGAGTTGGTCTTGAAAATGACATTACTATGCTCCAAACCCCACAAACATACCAACAAATATAAATGGACCATAACCTGTCTCCCATTTTAAAAATGGTCTATCTACATCCTCTCATTGTTTGACACATGTGGCACTTGTAGGAATTATATAGCCACGTGTATCATATATATAGTAGTTTAGAAACATTTTAAAACGTGACTGACATTCTAACGTGTGGGTAATGGGAGGGATGACAACGAGGATAGTCGGGTGCGGATACGATTATTCTATTCATTTCAAAGTAAAAGTTCATCATCATTTTTATTTTTATTTGAACAAGTATGAACTTTTTTTTTGTCTTATCGTATTCATTTTAACAAGTATTCAATTTTTTTTTCTTATCTCTATTCCTATCAAAAAAACGGGTATACTGGTACCCTCGTCTATCCTTACCCCTTTAATTTTTTTAAATATTAATTAAATATTTTTTTATGAAAAGGAAAAATACCATTAAACATATTATATTATCAATTATTCAAAACATTTTCTATTCTCCAATGTTAAATATAAAAAGTTATAATTATATAAATATGAATTGCAACACCAAATAACAATAATATAAATGTCAAATAATTATAAAAAGAGTAAAAATATTAAATGTCCCACCTAGAAATAAGTTATGATAATAAAGACTAAAGAAAAGTTAATATAATTTTTTAGGTTATTTAATGAATTAAAAGTGTTTTAATAATTTGAAATGGAATGAGAATATTAGAACAGGAATGAGGATTGGGACGGGTATGGGGACACAGATGAAATATATATATATATATATATATCTTACTCTCTTCTCCGTACCTAATTTAAAAAATTAAGTATTACTTATATTCATATTTGTACTCATTCAATGCAAGAATTTTCTAATGAATTTGAGCAATATCCATGGAGACAAATTCATTTGTCATTCTTGATAAAAGAAAATTATGAGAGATTAAATAATTTTTTCTAACAAAAGAATATTTAGTATTTAAATATTATTTTTATATGATTAATTGTCACCATTTTTTTAGGATTCAAAACTAATATCAAAAGATATATTGTCATGGACATGAATGCTAGAGAATTTTTCATTTATTAGGATGTCATATTTCATGAACATACCTTTATTTCCCTAGACAACAATGAAGAACAACTCAATAACAATTCACAAATAAATTTCTTTAATTTTCAAATTAATTATATATATAACTATGTTAATGAAGACATGTAACTGCATAACAAATTGAAAGCAGGAATGGTATGAGAATGACAACACAAGGAGATATCCTATAACACCTATAGCACCAACATGCTTAAGAGACTACCATCATTAAATATCTAACTCCATTCAGGACAACCATAACACAAATAGTAATAACGAGGTCAAATTTCCTATTAGCTTTTCCTTTCATATGAGTCTTTATCTCAAAAATACTTACACTTTGTTTCATCTATCTCCTCTTATATTAAGCCTAGGATGTATGAAGAAGTTGTTACCATACTTAAATTTGAAAAAAACTTCAAATGTTGAAATTGATGTGCTTAAGACAAACGAAACATGTTACACAACTGTTCTACAACCAAGAAAGATACATATTAGATGCAAGTAAGTTTATAAGTTACAATACAATGCCAATGTGAGACATTAAACAATACAAACCACATTTTATTACTAAAGGCTACACCAAGTTTGAAGGAATTTACTATTTAAATACATATTTCCTAGTTGCGAAGATGATCATCATTCATTTGTGTGTTACTATAGTTACTACCAAGAATTGGTTTTTGGAACAACTTGACTTAAATAATTCATTTCTCCATGGTGACTTGAATAGTAACGCTTGGATTACACTTTTATTAGAATAAAATATAATTAAATAGTATAACAATTTATTCTAATCAAGTTTTTTAGAGTTATTATGTTATCGTTATCCCATGTTTGAGATGTTAATTGTGACATTTATAAAAAAAATATTTTATTATAATAATAATAATTATTATTATTATTTATACCAACTTTTATAAAAGATAACATAATTAGTTCTTTGAAGTTGATCTAAGTTTTAAATAACATAATATTCTTTAACAGTTGATCCTATGAATTTTATATTGAAATCTATCCAGACTGTCGAATTGTTACTGAGTCCAAAAATATATTCTCTTAATACTAATTGGATCAGAAATAACACACACAAAACATCTAAACTCTCTAATGAACATCTCAATAAAGAATCAAAGCTGTGGCACTCATCTAAACACTTCGATAAACACTTATAAGGTGTAAAACCATTCTGAAAAATAATAGGTTTATATATATATCATTATTTCTAATCATCTAAATTATACACTGATTTTTAAAATTAAATTTGGAATAATAGGATTCAAACATCATTCATCGAAATTTCAACTTCAATAATCTCTCCTGGTATAAGACAACAGATAAACTATATTTCCATAAAAAAAATTGATTTTACACCTTAGAAACAATTATATATTAAGCACCTTAGAAAATATCAATCCCTTTAATAGTTTATAAGCGTTCTGGATTTCCTGATGACATTTGGATAAAGAATTTTAAGGGAGTTACTCAATTTATAGAGAATTAAATGTTTTTTATAATAAAATATGTTGTTTTGGATAAAAAATTAAACAAAAAGTTAAAATAGTTTTACGAGTAATTGAATAATTAAGAAGATAAGAATTTGAAATTTTCCGTAGTCTCACATTCACGAATTTCCTTTTCGTATTTTCTTCTCATCTCCATTTTTGTCTAGTATTATTGATTAGGAGAACTACTTTTAGTTTATGTCGACTATGATTTTTTTATTCATGTTTATATAATTTTTTTAATTTACATTTTTAGTCTTTTTTTATTGTAGATCATTATTTTTTGTTAAAAAATAATCAAGGAGTTTTCTTAACCAATGTCAAGAGGTTATTTTTCGTATATGTTAACTAAATTTTTTTATTGATATCTGTTGTGATGTTTTTTTATGTGTGCAGCTAAATTTTTCTATTCATATCTGTTTTTTTTTTTTTTATGTGCAGTGATTGTTTTTTCATCAACAACAACATTATTATTCTTTATTAATAATTAATTTAGATTTTTTTAATATTGACTGGTTAAAAATTCTAGTTAACATGATTATTTTTTCTATTATTAAGTTGACGAATTTGTTATCTAAGTCGACAAAAAAATCCTAACTACACAACAAGGTTGTAAAAGCATCAATATCTCTCGATCATAATTGAATAAAAAGCTTTATTAATATTAGTTGAAAAAACTTAACAAACTTTAACTACAAAATAATATCAACTAAAATTAATTAAGAGAAATCTTCAACATCAAAATTTTTAATTATTAAAAATTATTTCGTATTTAAATATTTTTTTATATTTGCTAGTAATTGAATATTTTAACCAAATAAAAAAAATAAAATTCAATAAATTTGAATTACCTTATTCAATTAAAATTTTGAAAATTATTCTTTAAACTTTTGTCCTACTTTTGTTCCTAAAATAAAAAATAAATGAGATTAATGTTCGTGACTTGCAATCTCCACATATTTTTCTAATTTATTAAAATAAACTGAATAAGGTTCATGGAACTTCCGTAGAATTTGAGTGAAAATATCACATAAAAAGAGTTTAATGGCATATAACATCGATTCTTAATATTCTCATATTTTTTTAACTTGGAAATGGAACCTTAAAGGATGCATATATTAGGAGTATATTTATACAAAATTAGCTGTGAACACTAGGGTGAAAAGAAACGATAAAAATAAAATAATTTTAAAAATTAAAATTAACTTATATATAGGTTTATATGTAATTTAAAAAAGTAACATTTATAAATCAATTTTAATTTACAATAAAATTTAAAACGCATTTACCTTTCCTTTTGTGAAACTAATTGGTTTTCATTAGAATGTAATTATACAAGTATTATTTTATACGTTTAATTTTGAAAATCGAATCCTTTTCAAAATAAGTACAATTTTTTTTTTCACTTTAACGTCAGTTGTCATATTAAATTTTACCTTTTTTATAACATTATCTTGTTAATTATTGTACTTTTCTTCGTTTAAATTAAAAATTTAGAGATTATTAGCTTAAATACAAAATTGTAATTAGTGCTTCTTTTATATTAAATAAATCAAATATTTCTTTTCACGTATAAAACATGTACTTGTAAATATGAGATGCGCTTTTAAAGATAAACTCATTCTTACTCCAATCATTAATCATCGATCCCTTTCACCATGGTTGGTTGGTGAATTTCTTTATCTGGATTGGTGCCACGTGCCGCATACTTGTGACGAAACATTCCATGCCAAAAAGGGTTTTTTTTTTTTTTTTTTTAACTAAAGTGGTGGTATTTTGTCCACTTATCAGTGAAATGAGTAAATGGTTTTATTGAGAAAAAGGTAAAAAATTGCGTATGACACAATCTTTGGTTGGAGAAAAAGGTAAATTATCTTAGTGTAACATTGAGTTCAATATAAATATCACATCCTTTAAGATTTATATAACTTTAATTAAAATATTTATAATATTTTATTTTAAATAAAATCATATCATCTTAATATCACTTCATTTAAAATAAGATAATTTAAATTTTAATTAACTTTAATTAAAATTATGATAAGTTGATACGATTTTACTTTTACTAAACTAAAATTATATAATACATTCAACTTCTTAATAAAATTATATCATATTACAACTTATTTATTTACATAAAAACATTATTTATTTTAATAATAAATTTTCACATAATTACACTACTTTAATAAAAAGTTAAGAGCAAGAAATAGTCACTTTAGACAATAATAACTTCTAATGAGATTATATAATAATCACCAATTATTAAATAATGCTATTTTATTTAAAATCATGGTAAAAAAAAACATGATTTTGTGATTGAAAAAGGAGTATGCTCATAAACATGTGTGTATATATATATATATATATGTGTGTCTGTAATATGAAGTTGGATCACATCAGTAAAAGCAAAAGAATTGAAGAAATTAAGATTGAATAATGGAAGTAGCACAGGTACTGCACATGAACGGGGGTGCTGGAAACACCAGCTATGCAAACAACTCCTTTGTTCAGGTATACTAATCCTCCATGCTTCTGTCTTCATTTTACCCACTTCAAAATGTTCTTTTCTATAACATAAATTTTAATTTATATATAAACAACCACAAATTGTTTGTCATTGATTTACAGCAAAAGGCGATTACTTTGTCAAAGCCCATAATACAAGAAGCCATAACTAGTTTGTATAGCAGCACACTCCCGAGAAGCTTGGCAATTGCAGATTTGGGTTGCTCTTCTGGACCAAACACTTTGTTTGTTGTGTCTGAATTCATAAAGACTGTGGAGAAGCTTTGCCGAAAACTGAACCATAAATCTCCAGAATACAAGGTGTTTCTGAATGATCTCCCTGGGAATGACTTCAACAGCATCTTTACGTCCCTTGACAGCTTTAAAGAGCAATTGCAAAATGAAATGGAAGGTGGAATTGGTCCCTGCTACTTCTCTGGGGTCCCCGGTTCTTTCTATGACAGGGTTTTCCCAGATCAAAGTCTTCATTTTGTCCATTCCTCTTACAGCCTCCAATGGCTATCTAAGGTACATGCATATGCATATGTTAATCAAATTCTTTGGTTGGCCTTTGTATTTTGTAGGAGTGGCTAATGTGATAATATATGGAATGGAAGTAATAACTGTGAGTTATTGGTGATAAATAATTATATTAGGTTCCTGAGGGTATAGACAACAACAGGGGGAACATTTATATAGGAAGAGCAAGCCCATCAAATGTTGGGAGATCTTACTACCACCAATTTCAGAGAGATTTCTCTAGCTTTCTCAAGTGTCGTGCAGAGGAACTAGTTGAAGGAGGTCGTATGGTTCTCACAATTTTGGGAAGAAGAGAAGAAGTGGAGGATCCAGCCAGCGTGGAGGGTGGCTACCTTATTTGGGAGCTTATGGCTACAGCTCTTAGTGATATGTCTCTGCAGGTAAGGACTTGATGCTATGCTTCTACTAATTTGGCAAAATATATATGAATTCTTTGAGTAATTGGTGCAGGGAATAATAAAGAAAGGGCAATTGGATGGTTTTAACGTCCCCCAATACAATCCATCACCATCTGAAGTGAAATTGGAAGTTCTTAAAGAAGGATCATTTGCCATCAATCGTCTAGAGGTGTTCGAGGTGAATTGGAACCCTCTTGAGAATTGGAATGCTCGAGTTTGAATGTGAAAGGTCTGAAACACTTAGTGAAAGTGGATATAACCTGGCACAGTGCATGAGGTCTGTGGCAGAACCTATGCTGGTTAGCCACTTTGGAGAAGATATCATTGAAGAGGTTTTTAGCCGCTTCCTCAAACTTTTGGCTGATCGTATGTCTAAGGAGAAAACTGAGTTCAGCAATATTACAATAGTGTTGACTAGGAAAGCATAAGCAAGAAGATTGCATCTAGGGTTTCTCAAATGCATTATTGTAGTTGTTGTGAGCTCCACTCTTACCTTTTTCTACCATCATCTAGCCAAATGTTGAGATGAAGAAAAATAAACACTAGGAGTGTTGTGTTTTAGCATTTAGATACCTTTTCCCGTTGTGTAATAATTTGTTGAGATTCTAATAAGTGTGTCATGTTTCACTAAACAACACTTTGATTAATGTGAAGAAACTTTGAGTGGTCATGAAAATAACATTACTATGCTCCAAAACCACAGATATCCCAGAAGATAAAAATGGACCATAACCTGTCTCCCATTTTAAAAATATCTTCTCATTGTTTGACATACGTGGCCCTTACATATAGTACTTTTAGAAAAAATTTAAAAAGAGAAGCATTCGGACGTGTTAGCAAGTATTCTAAGATATTTTCAATGAGACAACGAGAGGAATGATATATTTTCAATGAGACAACGAGAGGAGTGATAATGGGTTACGCAGCTATCTCCTACCTTTTATAGTAAAAATTTATCTTATCCTCCTCATTATATCCTCGTCCTTATATATTTAATGGTTACGAATTTTTTATTTATTTCCATTTTCATCGAGAATCGTTTCGAATATTAATTAAATAATTTTTTATAAAAATAAAAATTATAATAAAAATATATATTATCAAATATTCAATATATGTTTTTCTGTAATGTCAAATATTAAAAAGAAATTATATTATATTAATATAAAATAAAAATATAAAATAATAATTAAATAAATTGTCAAATAATTATAAAAAAGATTAAAAGTATCAAATGTGTGATCTAGAAATAAATTACGATAAAAAAGTTAATATAAATCTTTTAAATTATTTAATAAACTAAATTTTTTTTATTAATTTAAATTAAAAATAAATATGAGAATAGGAGGAGTTGGTATTGGAACCGGTATGAAGAGAAGGACGAGAATATATCTTTCTTGTCTTATATCTAATTCTAATTTAAAAAATCGACTATTAAACATAATCATATTTATACCCAATTAATGCAAAATATTCCTTATCAAGATCAAAATGAATTTGAATAATATTACGAAAAAGAGTTTATTTTTCATCCTTTACCAAAAGTTATTAGAGATTCAATCATTTTTTCAAAATAAATATAATTTAATTTTAAATACTATTCTTGGATTATCTTACTATCACATGGTTAACTGATATATTTAATAACAATGAAATTTTAAAATAAATATATTTTTATATTTGTAATAAAATTATAGTCACACTCTCATAAAAGTTAAAGTTTTACAACATAAAAATCAAAGTTTACGTTAAGGAACCATTTATGTAATAGAGTCCTCTTATTTGGTATCTACGGTATGCAAAAATTCTTTCACACCACCTACATCAATCTTATACTTAAAATTGATAAAATAACATTCATAATTCATATTATATTAATATTTATATTTATAATCGTAATAATAAGTTAATAAATTTAATCATATATTTTAAATTTATTCATTATTTTAAATTAAAATTGCAACATCCCAAAAAGAGCTTTTCATAAAAGATCTGGCTCCAAATAGTTATTTATTCTAGATTGAAATTTCTCAAGAAAACATCTATTAGTATCTTCCAAAACAAATATTAAAAAATTCTATCATAGACTAACACCTTAACACCTTAAGCTAGCTTCATACGAGGTATGTTTAAAGCATCCAGAATCAGATATTGATACCCCACAAACATCTCAAAAGATAAAAATGGATCATAACCTGTCTCCCATTTTAAAAATATCCTCTCACTGTTTGACATACGTGGCACTTATGTACAGTAGTTTTAGAACCATTTTAAAAGCATTCTAAGATGTTAGCAAGTACTCCAAGATATTTGCAACGAGGCAAGAAGAGGAATGATAATGGTTTAGGCAGGTATAGAAAAAATTCATCTTCATTTTTATTTTTATATATTTAATAGGTATACATTCTTTTAATCTCATTTTCATTGAGAAATGGTATACCTATTACAAATATTAATTAAATAATTTTTTATAAAAAAATTAAAAATCACATCAAAAGAAACATATTATTATCAAATACTTAACACATTTTTTAATATCAAATATAAAAAATAAAAATTATATTGTATAAATATAATTAAAATAAGAATATCAAATACAAATTGAACAAATTGTAAAATAATTATAAAAAAGAGTAAAAATATCAAAGTGATTTGTAAACAAGTTACGATAATTATAACTATAGAAAAGTTAATATAATTTTTTTAAATATTAAATATCATTTTATTCATGAGATTGTTTAAAAATGACTATTCACTCTCATTCATATCAACGCGGAGAATCAAATAACTGACTTCATATTGATAGAAATCTCTTACTACTATTTTCAATCATTTCATGAAAAGTCAAGAATTCTCAACTTTGATTGTCCAATTTAAGCAAATATTAGAATCAAATATAATGATATGTTATAGATATTATATAATTAATTATTTTATTTATGTTTTTGTTGAGTTAATTAGCATGCTTATTATTTGGTGAACACAATATTTTGTTTAATATAATAAGTAATATATTATAAAAAAATAAAAAGTAATGACATTTAATGTGAAACGCTGTTGTCAACACTCTCGACGACCACTATTTATATGAATAAATATTAATTCAAAATCTAAAAAAATATGTTTTCAATTTCATAATTATTAACAATATGAACATAAGAAATAGACATCAATAAAAATACATATGTATAATATTTAAGTGGTGTACTCATTTTTCACCTAATATTACATTTTATATTTCTTTGATGTATCACGAGAATAAAAAGATAATAAAAATATTAATTACACTAAAAAAATAGAAATTGATATTAATTGATCCTTATGTTTCAACATTAAGTTTCTAAGCAATACTTCGTTGTTTTTATAAAAGAGTAAAGTACAGTCACATTCAATTTTAATATCAACCATATTATTAAATCAATCCTCTAAATAATTGGTAGAAATTAATCCTAAAATAAAATATTAGTCTCTCTATCCATTTTTTTATTGTTATTTTTTATACAATCAAAAATTAAATTATCATTTATAATTAATGAATTCTCTCATAATAGAACATACACAATCATATCTGCTAGTTTTTATTTTATATTTACTTTTAAAGTTTATCCTTTTTTCTAATCAGCAACAAAATGTTTTTTAATCAGCAACAAAATGTTATATAAATAAGAATAATAAGGTTATCCCAACCTATATATAGAAAAACATACACACGAAGAGTAATTGATCCTTCTCATCACAAGAACCTCTGTCGTAACAACAAAATATCGTTACCGAGATCCTTATACAACCAACATTACTAAAGAAAACCACATCACAACAACATAACTGCCCAAAATACAAATTAAGCACAGTATTACAAAAAAACTCCAAAGCAATGAAATAAGTAAGATAGCTAAGCATAGAACAGCATTTGATAGCTCCTTCTTGTGACCCAAAATACATAGCCCTAAAATAAGTAGGATAGCTAAACCCATAATTTAACCTCTCTACACCAACATAACATCAAAACATCTATGCAAAAATTATGACAAACGGTCAAGAAGAAAAATCAACGGTAAACATCTTCACAGAAAAACTACAACAATTGAATATAACTACCAATAAGCCCCAAAAACACCTGAAGCAGTCTAAACGTACACTGTACCACCCATTTACTTAACCCTTCACCATTCTAATACACTCCATTGGAACAATAACCCAATCAAAAAAAGAAAAGTCGGAATTCTTAAATTTATTTCTTATAATCGCCCAAGATTTAGATTGAACTATAGACAAGATTTCTACAACGTCCCAAATTATACTCTTACATACAATATCATTCCTTATTTTCTAAATGGACCACACTATCATCATTCATAGAACTCTCTACACATTGGATCCTTTTCTTCCCCGCTTCTCCCGAACACACTGAAACCCAAAAAAGGCCGAGCAATGATGAACAAATTGTACTCCTAGCCACCTTTCGCACCTATTCCATAATCTCCCAATAACCTCAGAAAAAAATAAATGGCTTGAAGTTTCTACTCCTGTTGTACATAACACGTATGACATACTTTGGATGGAGATCCTGATCTTAGAAAGTTTTTCTCTAGTGGGTAACCTATTAATCATAAGTTTCCAAGCACAAATTTGGACAGCTGGTATAACTTTTGTCTTCCATAAAGACTAGAAGACTTCCTCCTTTTCACCATCCCTATCCCCCAAAATCTTACAATAAGCATCACTTACACTTATTGAGTACTCAGTTCCTAATTTAACTTGATCCTTTTGTTGATTACTAGGATCATTATGCTATATTGTTAGCCCAAAAATCCTCCACACTCCCGTTGTCCCACTCAAACCATGATCTTCTCCATCTCAATTTTCACTCTTAAACATTCTCTTACCACTCACCCATTTCTTGGACTATGAGATCCTATTGCAAAGAATTTACAAATAGTCTAGGATATTCTTCCCTCAACGATTTTCCCTTGCCAAAGTATCTGCCCAAAACCTAATACTATTTCCTTTACCCTATTTCCATTCAAATTATCATTGAACCACTTTCCTTCAATATTATTCCCACAAATATATCTCAAATTTGTTCACCAAGTGGATTCTTTCAGATTTGAATTCCAAGACCCATATTTGGATTTAATTATTTCCCTCCAAAGCCCCTTTTTCTCTAATCCTAACCTCCATTTCCACTTCCCAAGTAGAGCCTTATTAAAGACCAAAATATTTTTAACCCCTAGGCTCCTCTATACTTACTTGAGTAAATTTTCTCCCATTTAACCCACACTGATTTCTTTTCCTATCAGCACCCCTCTCCCACATAAACTGTCTCTAAATTTTAATTATCTCTTTGTTAACAACTTTTGGCACCTTAAAGAGAGAAAGGTAAAATAAAAACATAAATGACAATGCAGATTTAATCATAGTGACCCTACCAGCCATATATATAAGTTTACTCTCCACCTAGCTAATTTCTTTCTAGTCTTATCCAACGCACCCTTCCAAAAAGACACTCTTTTATGGTTCCCGCCAATAGGAACACGTAAATACACAAATTAAATGTCAATAATCCTGCAATTTAGCATGGCTATATACCTTTGAAGACTCAAACAGTCTACTCGTATACCTCCTACAGAGATCTTTGACAAATTAACCCTTAGCCTCAAAGCCAACTCAAAACACCTCAAGATGCTTTTAATGGTGACAATGTTTTGACATAAACATTGTGTCATCTGCAAATTGTAACATGCTAATACTTACTTCATTCCTACCCACACTAAGTCCTTTTAAGTCCTAAATTTTCGACAGTCCTAACAACCCCTGTTGGGCCTTCAACAACTATAAGAAAAAGAAAGGATGCAAGTAGGTCGCCTTGCTTAAGTCCTTTCTAGGGTTTAAACTCCATAGTAGGATTTTCGTTGACTAATATTAACATGGAAGATGATTCAAGGCAGCTTCTAATCCATTTAAGTCAATTCTCACAGAACCCAAGTCTACCCATCATATATAATAAATATTCTCAATTAACTGAGTCATAACCCTTCTCAAAGTCAAATTTGAAAACTATATACTTCTTATTATTTCTCTTAGCATCATCTATTATTTGGTTGCCCACTACCACACTCTCAAGTAAACTCCTATTTTCCAAAAAAATAAACTAATCTTTTGATCAATGACCTGACTCATAACCCCCTTCAATTAGTTAGCCAAACAATTTTAAATGATTTTATACATGCATCCCACCAAAGAGATTGGCCTATACTCTTCAAGATTTTGTGAGTTGTCTAACTTTGGGATAAGAGTTAAGAATGACACATTTTTTCCTCTAGGTCACGCTCGAAACTTATAAAAGCCAAAACAGCTATCAACATGTCATCTTTTATAACACCCCAGGCCTGTTTAATAAAACAGAACGTAAAACTATCTAGTCCAGGGGTCTTTGTCCCCTCACAGTCCCATACAATTTTTCTAACCTCCTTCTCTGATATTTCTTTTGTTATAGCATCATTATCCGCTTTACTGATCCTTAGGAAAACCTATCCGTAAACTTTGATCTTGTAACCTTCTTAACCATATTAGGATCCTCACACCACCCATTACTAGTTTATATCCCTCTAATGCTATTTTTAACTCTCTCCCAATTAATCATTTTGTAGAAAAATTTTGTGTTAAGTTGCCCTTCCACCAACCACTTCGCCGTAGACTTCTGTTTGGCCAGCACGTCAGATTGGTGAAGTTGTCGCGACCTAAAAATCACGACGGAAATGGCGGTCCAAATAAAAACAAATAAAAAGAAATAAATGGAGTCGCCACCATAATTTTTTATGAAAAAAACTATGGAAAAACTAGGAAAAGAATAAGGAATAAGTCTGCGAACTAGAAATGAGTTCGGGAGTCGGTTACGCGTGGGGAAGGTATTAGCACCCCACAGCGTCTGTCTTAAGACAGTACCTTTAATTAAATAATCAAAATCAAATGTGGTTTTTAGAATATTTATTTTTCC
>Ga0099824_1007309_pt1 | contig 14691 bp, 14 predicted proteins | sample SiratrowhiteBW_FD_76837 | JGI IMG/M metagenome (GOLD analysis project Ga0099824, IMG submission 76837) | Root nodule microbial communities of legume samples collected from California, USA - Siratro white BW | ecosystem: Host-associated > Plants > Roots > Nodule | place: USA: California...
AGGTCTCGAAAATCCTGTTTTTAATGACGAACAAAGAAGTATTTTATCTGTAGAAGATTTAGCGGTTGTAATTGCTGACGAAGTAGAAACTCCAAAACATCATCAAGTACGCTTTACAGCTGGATATTAATTTTTAAAGATGCTAAGGCACTAAGATTCTAAGTTTTTTTTTGCCACGACTCGAGCGATAGCAAACAGGCGAAGCAATTCACGAATTTTCATTTGAAAAACTATGTCTGATATTATTATTCGAATTAATTCGAAAAAATAATCTCAAAGATTTTAAAAATAAAATTCGTGAATTCGTGGCAAATCTTTTTTCAACTCATTTTGAGAATAACAAATTCGTGCAATTCGTGCAATTCGTGGCAAACTAACTTTTTGAAACTGTTTTTGTTTTCTGTACTTTTACATTTCTAAAAAGTGCGTTTTGTCAAATTCTAATAAACAAACTGGCAACATATCTGAAAAAGCTGGAATTTCACCTCCCGAAATCACCAATCTTTCGGCTATCAATCAAATTAAAAGCAAACGCAGGCAACAGCCCACTTCTCAAGAACTAATTGATGGCATTTTAGAAGGAAACAGAACTTCTCTCAGTCGGGCGATTACTTTAATTGAAAGCACCAATTCGGACCATTTTGAGAATGCTGGCGAAGTTATTCAAGGCTGTTTGTCTCATGCCAATAAATCAATTCGCATTGGAATTACTGGTGTTCCTGGTGTCGGAAAAAGTACTTTTATTGAGGCTTTTGGAAAACATCTTACCCAATTAGGAAAAAAAGTAGCAGTTTTGGCAGTTGATCCAAGCAGTTCGCTTTCGCACGGAAGTATTCTCGGAGATAAAACCCGAATGGAAGAATTGGTTAAAGATGAAAATGCTTTTATTCGTCCAAGTGCTTCTGGAGAAACTTTAGGCGGTGTGGCTCGAAAAACCCGAGAAACCATTATTCTGTGTGAAGCCGCAGGTTTTGATACAATTATTATTGAAACTGTTGGTGTAGGACAAAGTGAAACTGCCGTTCATAGCATGGTCGATTTCTTTTTACTTTTAAAGATTTCTGGTGCTGGCGACGAACTTCAAGGCATTAAACGTGGCATTATGGAAATGGCAGATGCTATTGTCATTAATAAAGCTGATGGCGATAATGTAAAAAAAGCCAATCAGGCGAAAGTAGAATTTAATCGCGCTTTGCATTTATTTCCTCCAAAAAAATCAAACTGGCAACCGAAAGTAACTACTTGCAGTTCGTTGACAAAAGATGGAATTCCTCAAGTTTGGAACACTATTTCTGATTATTTTGAAATGACGAAAGAAACCGGGTTTTTCCAAGAAAAAAGAAATGAACAAAACCATTTCTGGATGATGGAAACCATTAACGAACAGCTAAAACAAAATTTCTACAATCAGCCGGAAATCATATCATTATTAGAAGAAAGTAAAAAAGCAGTGCAAAACAATGAAATTTCATCGTTTGCAGCTGCTTCTAGTTTGTTGAAAATATATTTCAATAAAGAGACAAAGTAACAAAGAAACAAAGCTTTTACTCTGTCACTTTGATCCCTGTTACTTTGTTACTATTTTTTAACTCTAAGCTTATACTTGCTTTCCTTATACAAATTCCCTGCTGTAATAACATGCGCCAAAGCATCTTTTGCTAAATCTTCGTTTAGTTTTACAGGAACTAAAGTGGTATCATTTTTTATTTCAAATTGAAGTGGTTTCAAATTGGGTTGCATGATCACCACTTGGTTTTCTACTCTAAATGCATTGATATCATTAAACTGCATAATAGATCTTCCTTGTACTTTTGGATCTAGTTTAGTTAGATTTCGACCTACCATAGGAGTTTCGAAAGGCATTCCTAAATAGCCTAACAATGTTGGCGGAATATCAATCTGACTTGCCAATCTATCATAAATAGCTCCTTTTGGAACTCCTGGCCCCATGATAAATGCTGGAATATGGAATTTATTGATTGGAACTAAATTTTTACCATACGTTCTGGTATTGTGATCTGCAATTACAATGAAAATTGTATTTTTAAAATACGGTTCTTTTTTAGCCATTTCAAAGAATTTTCCAATAGAGAAATCGGCATATTTCATAGCATTGTTTACCGTATTAGGCTTTTTATCATAAGGTTTAATTCTTCCTGCCGGATATTCAAAAGGTTCGTGATTTGAAGTCGAGAACATTAAAGAGAAAAACGGTTTATCGCCTTTTGATTTAAAATACTGATTGGCTTTGGTCACCAAATCTTCATCAGAATAACCCCAAGTTCCTTTGAAAGCATATTTATTTCCATCAGAATCAAAATCAGTTTGGTCCACAATGTCTGTAAAACCATTTCCGTTGAAAAAAGAAGCCATGTTGTCAAAATTGGCCATTCCGCCATAAATGAAACTGGTATCGTAACCTTTTTGTTTTAATGCTTCCGCTAAAGTAAAAAATCCTTGCTGTGAGTTTCCAAGCTTTACAACACTTTCTGATGGCGAAGGCAAAAATCCGGTCACAACCGCTTCAATTCCGCGTACGCTTCTGGTTCCTGTGCAATACAAATTGGTGAACAAAGTTCCCTCTTTAGATAATTTATCAAATTCTGGAGTCAATGGTTTTCCTCCTAAAATTCCAACATATTCTGCACCTAAACTTTCTTGCAAAAAGATAACCAGATTGTATGGTTTCTTTACAACAGAATCTGGCTGCTGCACATGTAAAAACGGGATATCTTTATCTGTAAAATCGTTTGGTCCAGCAATCATGTATTTCTTTACACGAGCAATTGCCTCGGCTTCATCCATTTTACCATACATTTTAGTATTTCCTTCATTTTTGATCGAATAAGCTGCAAAAGCTACTGTATAAAATGAATTTAATCCCAAAGTATTTGTCAATTGATCTGTCGAGAAAACAGCATTACTCGCATTAATAGGACGTTTTGAAGTCAGACTCGAACGCGCTCCAAAAAACAATAAAAAAGCCACTAATGGAAATACCATTAATTTGAATTTGTAATCTGCGCTGGTTGTATGAAAATATTTTTTCCCCTTTTTGAAAGCAAAATACATCACAACTCCCAAAATTAGGAATGTCACGACGATAGAAGTCAGATAGCTTTTTAAAAGCATTCCAACCACTTCTTTCGGATAAATAAGATAATCTAAGAAAATCTTATTTGGACGCGTGTCATATTGTTTTACAAAATCTGGCGAAGCCAATTCTACAAAAAGAATTAAAAACAGAAACAGAAAACTGTAGATTACCAGAAATTTATTGGTAAACTTTATCGCTTTATTTGGCAAAAAAGTAATCAGCAATGCGGGTAGAAACGACAAATAGCAAAGCAATATCAAGTCCATTCGAAGACCGATTGGAAAAATATACCAGAAATCTGGCGTTTGCACTACTCTTTCTTTAAAAAGAAAAAATAAAAAGATTCGGCTTAAAGTGGTAATCAATAATCCGATTAATATAAAACTGAAAATAGGTTTTAAGAAACGTAAATTTTTCATTAAAAATAGTATAAGAACGTAAGATTAGAAAAAAAACAATTACTCTTCGTAACGGTTGATTTCTCTATCATAAAACTCATTTGCCTTTTCAATTAAACTTTCCATTTCGGCGTTTAATTCTGCTTCGTCAAGATCTTCAGGTTCTTCTAAAAACTCTACCTCATCGTCTTTTAAATTGATAATAAATCTTGGATAATCTAAGTGAATGATAAAAATATCATCTGGAAAGTCAGTATTATCTCCAAGTAAAAATTTAGGTAATTCCATATATTTATTTTTTTAGTAATTGATTATTTATTGTTTTGCCACAGATTCAATATTTGAAATCTGCGCTTATATTTTTTCAAATTTAATTATTCTGTGTCTGAATTCTTAACTAATCTTTTGGTTAAGTAATGAAAACGAATATACAAGCAGATCGCTGCTGCTGTTAATCCAGCCAAAAGTCCAACCCAAACTCCTTGTGCTTTCAATTCGGTGTGTTCTCCTAAATAATACGAAATAGGAAAACCAATAACCCAATAGGCTACAAGAGTAATGTACATAGGCACTTTTACATCTTGTAATCCGCGTAAAGCGCCTAAAACCACCACTTGAATTCCGTCAGAAATTTGGAAAACAGCTGCAATTAAAAGCAGTTTTGAGGCAATGGCAATTACTTCCTCATTATCCAAAATCTGTCCAGTATTCTCCATATTCAAGAAAATATTTGGAAGATAATCGTGGAAAACAATAAAGAAAATAGCAAAAACGGTTTCTAAAATAATGGCTAGCAAAAATATAGAACGTGCTACAACAATCAGTTTTTTATAATCCATCAACCCTCTTTGATTACTTACACGAACCATAGAAGTCACGCTTAATCCCATTGCAAACATAAAAGTCATCGACGCCAAACTCAAAGCAATCTGATTTGCTGCCTGACTTGTTTTTCCGATATTCCCGCAAAGCCAAATCGAGGCAGTAAATAAAACTACTTCAAAAAGCATTTGCATCGCAGAAGGAAATCCGATACTGATGATCTTTTTTATGGTTGCTTTTTTTATTTCATTAAAACTAAAACCTTTAAAAAAGCGTTTTAAATCGTCTCTTCGCGAAAGCATAATGTGCATAAACATTACTAAAAATATTCTAGAAATTACAGTTCCTAAAGCCGCTCCGATAATTCCCATTTTTGGAAAAAACCAAATACCGTATATTAAAACATAATTAATTCCAACGTGAAGAACGTTTGCCATTACCATAGCATACATAGAATATTTGGTTAACGACATTCCGTCTGCAAACTGTTTATAACCCTGGTACATTACTAACGGAATTAGAGAAAAAGCCACCCATCCTAAATAGGGTTTTGCCAGCACGATTACATCTGCAGGCTGTTTTAGCAATTCCATAATGGGTTTAGCAAACATAATTACCGTAAAAAGTACCAATCCTAGAATGGTACAAAGAAATAATCCATGATGAAAAGCAGATCGAATTTTAGTATCATTTTTCTCCGCATCACCTTCGGCAACAATTGGCGTAATAGCTGTAGAAAAACCAATTCCTAAAGACATTGCAATAAAAATCATGCTATTTCCAAGTGAGACTGCCGCCAATTCCGTGCTTCCAATTTTACCAACCATTATATTATCGACGATACCAATTAAAGTATGTCCAACCATTCCTAAAATAACAGGATATGCCAGCCTTAAATTATACGAAAACTCTTTGGTGTACTGCTTTAAATTCACTTCTAATCTATTTTGTGCGCAAAGATAGTCAGAAGCTTCGAATTCTATCCTATCAATAAAAATATATCCCAATTTTAAGACAAAAATAAGACGAACTCAATATTATGTAACGATTTTTAAAAATTGTATAACAAACTCCAAATGGCTTCCATATAATTTTACATCATAGAAATTTCAAAAATATAAGCCATGAAAAAATTACAGATGTTATGCCTAGCTGCGTTCACGTTTTTATTTGCCAACACAACTTTTGCTCAAGACAGCGAAGTCGAAAATTACGATCAGGGTTTTAGATTAGGAGTCGGTTTAAATGGAGGTCTTCCAACCGATAACGATTATGACTGGTCTCTGGGTGGAGATGTACGTTTACAGTACGATCTTTCTAAAAAAACATCATTAACCTTAACAACGGGATTTACAAATTTATTTATGGGGAAAGATGAACTTGGAAATAACATAAAAGATCTTGGATTCATTCCAGCCAAAGCAGGTTTTAAAGCTTTTGTATTAAAAGATCAATTTTATGTTTTAGGAGAACTGGGTGCTGGTTTTGCTGTAACAAACGGTTACGATAAAACTACCTTTTTATGGGCTCCAGGAATTGGTTATGCCAACAAGTACATCGATTTAAGTGTTCGTTACGAAGATTATCATGACTTTAGAACCAATCAAGTAGCATTGCGTGTTGCTTATGGTTTTAAACTTTAAAAAATAGGTTTAATTTATTATTTTGTTTTTGGTAAAAATCCGACAGCTTGTAATAGTTGTCGGATTTTTTATTTTATACCGTTGGTCAAAAGAAAAGTGCTGGTAGTCAAATGATTTTTTTGGATTGATTTAGAACGCGGTAATTCGCAGAAAAATTAATCAAATTATGAGCAAAACAATCTTTTATCTATCGCAGCTTTTTCTTTTTTTATTGGCAAGTCTTGCCGCACACTCACAATCAGGAATTTCAGGTGAATTTAAAGTCGATTATGTGCCTTTTTCTAAATATGTACGGCCAATAGACAGCACTAAGACAAATGCCGAAAGCAATTTTAAAAGAGCGCAGCTGGCTTTTGAAGTGCCACTATCTTTAAAAATGGATAAATACGATCATCCAAAACTCTGGTCGGTATTTTTTAATGCCAGTTATGCCAAAATGGAAAACAGGAATTACAACATACAAGATCTTCCAGTAGAATTTCAAAGCGGATTCCCGAATGAATTGCTCAATACGCAAATTGGAGTCAAACATTTGCGCTCTATTTCTTCTTCTTGGTCTTTATTAATTATGGCTTCTGTAGGTGTTTATACGGATATGGTTGAAATTAATAAAGATGATGTCCTGCTTCAAGGCGGCATTCTTTTTATCAAACAATTTAATCCTAAACTGGCTTTGGGTGCTGGTCCGGTTTTAACTAATAGTTTTGGTGTTCCGATGGTTCTTCCTGGAATTTATTTTAACTGGGAATCTACTGGCGCTTTACATTTTAAAGTTGCTTTTCCCGAAGGTGTAGAAATAGGCTATCGAATGTCTGATAATTTTGATTTAAAAGCAGTAGCCGAATTAAGTGGAATGACAGCAGAAACCAAAATTGGGAATAAATCGACCCTGCTTGGATATCAGCAGATAATTGCAGGCTTACGACCTCAGATGAAATTTGGAAAGCATTGGATTTTAGAACCAACTGGAGGAACTACTCTTGTTCGAAGTTTTTCGACAACAAACCGAAAAATTAAAGAGATTTTTAAGGAAAAAGATATTGCTGATCCAAGATTCACGACTACTTTTTATGGAGCAATAGCTCTAAAATGGAAATTCTAGAGCTATCTGCTTAATAAGTTTTTATACACTACCTCTTTCAATAATTCCTCACGGCGTGTTCTTGAAATAGGTAGTTCTTGTCCTTTTATAAATAAACGTCCGCCAGAAATAGAATCTATATGCGTAACATTTACGAGAAATGATTTATGGATTCGAAAAAAAATTTCTTTGGGAAGTGTTTCTTCTAATGAAATCATGGTTTGATGAATAATCAGCACTTTATCTTTAAAATGAAGTTTAGCATAATTTTGCATTCCTTCGATATACAAAATATCGATCCAAGAAATTTTCTGAAACCCTTCTTCCTGACGCACATACAAAAAAGGATCCAATTGGTTTTGTTTTGGCGAGCTCAGCATTTGATGCCATTGCTTTGCCTTTAACGAAGCCTGATAAAAACGCTGAAAAGTAATGGGCTTTAATAAATAATCCACAACCTGAAGGCGGTATCCGTCTAAAGCATGTTCTGAATAAGCAGTTGTAAAAATCACCAATGGCGGATTCTCTAAAGATTCTAAAAACTCCAATCCAGACAAATAAGGCATGTTTATATCCAGAAATAATAAATCTATCACTTTTTCCTGAAGATAAGAAGTGGCTTCTAGAGCCGAAGCACAAGTGCCGACGGTTTCGAGAAAATCAATTTTAGAAACAAAATCTGCTATTCCGTTTCTTGCTATAGGTTCATCGTCGATAATGAGACATTTCATTTTCATAGTTTTTTTTGTTTCTGGTTTTGTTTTTTATTGTTTCACGCAGATTCAGCAGATTTTTTTCTTTAACCGCAAAGTACACAATCCCGATAGTTATCGGGATCGCAAAGTTCGCAAAGTTTTAATTTTTGTAAATAATGCTTAGAACACAAAGCATTGCAGATTTAAAATTCGTGCTAATTTGTGCAATTCGTGGCAAAAAAATTATTTCAAATCTAAAACCACTTCAACAGTAAAATCAGAATCAGTTTTATGAATATCTAATCTGTGTTTCTCTGGATATTGTATTTCCAGTCTTTTCTTTACATTCTCTAAACCTAATCCTTGATTTTTTGAAGGTATTTTGTATTGCTCTGTATACGAGTTTTCAATTTTAAAATTCAGCTGATGATTTATTTGCTCGCAAGACAAATGCACATATCCTTTTTGATTTGGAAGTCGGGAAACATGTTTAAAAGCATTTTCGATTAACGGAACCAAAAGCAACGGCACAATCTGAAGCTGTCCATTTTCAATGCTCCATTTGCTTTTGACTTCTAGCTCATTTCCCCAACGAGTTTCTTCAACAGCAATTAAATCCTTTAAATATTTGATTTCAAGATGCAAAGACACATATTCCTTGTTGCATTCATACAATTGGTACCGCAAAATATCCGAAAACTGAACCAATAAATCTGAAGCTAACTTTACATCGCTTTGCATTAGAATATGAATATGGTTCAAAACATTAAACATCAAATGCGGATTGATCTGATCTTGCAAAATCTTGATTTGCGCCTCTAAATGCACTTGTTTCAATTCTGCATGACTTCTTTCGATAGCATTATGTTCCTGATAAAACCGAAGTCCGCAGGCTGTGCTACTTATTAAAATTGCCGCTGGAATGCTGCCATAAAATTGTGTCCATAAAAACTGAAGTGTACTCAAATCAGCTTGATCGGGATATAACCTGCTTCTTGATTCTGGATTTGAAAAAACGGCATATATGGTTGCGAGGCAAAATGACAGAATAAGAACCACCACAATACCTTGCAAGGCAAACAAAGCCATTTTATTTTTTCGCAAAGCGCTAGGCAATAATACATCACTTAAAAAATGCGCTAAAGCGGTTGAACAAAATAAAATTAAAACGGACTGCGAAAAAGCAGACCAAAAACTGTAATCTTCTATTAGCTGTCCCCAAATTGTAAAACCTAACAGACACCAGAAAAAGACTAAAAACATCCAGTGCCTATTTTTATTGATTGCAATCATTTATAAATAACTTATTGAGAAAATTTAACTTCAAAAGTAGCCCTATATTTTTTAAACAAACAACAAAGGACCATAATTGTCAAGCGCTATTGAAATTAATTTGACAAACTGCCTTTTTGTGTTGACTAATGGTATATAAAATAACCCCGACAGTTTAAAAAAATTATCGGGGTTCAAAAAATTATCTAATTGACAAATTATCTTAATTGTCCAATTATTTCTCTCCTAATTCCTTTTTATATAATTCTATATTTATAGCCGTTTTCTCGTCCAATTCAGGCTCTTTAATGTCAGTGTGTTTTTTCATTTCTTCCCAGATAATTTTGGCCACAATATAACGAGACATTTCTTTGTCATCTGCAGGAACAATATACCATGGCGCATGCGGTGTCGATGTTTTATTGATCGCTTCTTCGTAATACTTCATATAGTCATCCCAATAGCTTCGCTCTTTCAAATCGCCTGGAGAAAACTTCCAATTGTGTTTTTCCTCTTCCAAACGTCGCAACAAGCGTTGGCGCTGTTCTTCTTTGCTCAAATGGAGATAAAACTTCATTACAATTGTACCGTTTTGGCAAATGTGTTTTTCAAAATTATTAATCTGTTCGATTCTATTTTTCCAAAAGTCTGGCGTAATATCATCAACAGAATCAATTCCCGGCAAGTTTTCAGCCAACACATATTCGGGATGCACACGCGTTACGAGAACATTTTCATAATGTGTTCTATTAAAAATGGCAAATTTTCCTTTTTCTGGAAGCGCAATATAATGACGCCACAAATAATCATGTTCTAGTTCTGTCGAAGTCGGTGTCTTAAAACTATGCACCACAACCCCACGCGGATTAAATTCCTTAAAAACTTCTCGAATCAAACTGTCTTTTCCCGAAGTATCCATTCCCTGAAGACAAATCAAAACGCTGTATTTGTTATGCGCATACATTACATCTTGCAAATCACTCAATTTGGCTTGAACCTTATCTAGTTTTTCTTCTTTTTCATCGTCATCGGCTTTGACATTCAAAACAGTCGGAATTTCTTTGAGCTTTATTTTATCTACAACTTTAAAATCTTTCGGGTCTATTGATTTCATATTTTCGAATTTTGTATCATAAATATAGTAATTTTACGAAGCAAATTCCTGCTATTCATTGCAATACTTTTCAATAAATTGCTTTTTTCCAAGCCACAACAAGAGCTTCCTTCGGTCGCTTTGTTCTGTCAGGAAAAAATGCCATTTCTTTTCAAAGTATTTCTCCCGAAGCTTCGGGACTATCAGGGCTAGGCAGTTATTTTCAAAACAACATTCATCTATAATTTTTAGATTTTATATTTAGATAATGAAAAAAAGCTTTGTAATACTACTACTTTTATTAGGGATTCAAGGTTTCTGTCAAAATGAAATCGATTCTCTTGAAGATCAAATACGTGTTGAGATTTTTGGAAAATGTTTCTCGCAGCTAAAACCACTTCCCGAAGTTAAAAATACAGCCAAATTAAACAAAATACCATTTTGCAGTTTGTATCAGTGCGTTCGTTATGTACAGTATGTAGAATACGAAGAGAAAATACAAAATGCGATTTTAAAAAGAGCAGTTGAAATTGCTGCATTGTTTTATAAAAACGAAACTCCAATATATTTGATAAGCGGAATGAATAGTTCGGATAAAGCATTGATGAAAAATATTAACTTAAAAGATGATGATAAATTAGTATATATAAGTGTTGCCGAATGCATTTCATCTAGTACCTTGGACAGAATTCAAGAAGTTGTAAATAATGAAACTACAAGACTTATAAATCTAAAAAAATAACTCTTTTCATGGAAAAATTCACATTAGAAATATTATTTCAAATTATCGGAATCGGCTCGGCATCGGGATTATTTTACAATAACGATGCTCTTTATGTAATTGGTGACAACAGCGGATTCTTATACGAATACAATATGCAGAATCAGCAATTGAAGCAACACGCTTTAATTGACAATCCAACTCAAAACATTCCAAAAAACTTAAAACCCGATTTTGAATCACTTACACATCATAACGATATACTTTATGTTTTTGGTTCTGGTTCAACCGAAAACCGAAACAAAATGATTGAATTTGATTTGAAATCGAAAACCGTTTTACAAAAAAACAATTTAGTCGATCTATATGCTGTAATGCAGAATTTCGGAGAAATTAAACCAGAAGATTTTAATCTAGAAGGCGCTATTTTTGATGGCGAAAACTGGTATTTATTCAATCGCGGAAATGGCGTTTCAAACAAAAACACCATTTTTACCATTCACGCCAAAAATCTAGGAGAAGAATTTGCTCTAATTTCTGTTAGTTACAAACTGCCAAAAATAAAAGGCGTTCGTTCCAGTTTTACCGATGCTGTTTTGGTTGATGACAAAATCTATTTCCTCTCAACTGCCGAAGACACCAAATCGACTTATGATGACGGAGAAATTCTAGGAAGTTTCATCGGAAGAATTGATGTAAAAACCATGAAAATCGATTTTACTCAAAAAATTACCTCAACCAATAAATTTGAAGGTCTGACTTTCTATAAAAAAGAAAACAACAAAATAGAATTTTTGCTTTGCGAAGATAATGATACAGAAGTTTTAGAAACGAAGATTTATAAATTGACTTTGCCGATTAAATAAAACTTAGCGAATCTCTCTGTCGCTTTGTGAATCTTTGCGAAAGAGCTATTACACAAAGATTCACAAAGGTATTCGCATAGAAACACAAAGGTTAAAAATACTCCCTTAAATGAAACAACTCTACAGAATTATATTCATCCTATTTTTTATCAGCCTTAAAATTTATTCTCAAAAGCAAGAAGCCATAATCTATTTTAAAGACGGAGATTCTATTGAAGGATACGCTTATCTCAAATTCAATAAAATAAAATTTAAGGTTGCTCTAGAAGACAAACCCGATACTTGGGACGAAGAATTTGTAAAAAGAATTAAATTCGTTGATTTTGGTTTTTCAAGAACTTTCGAATATGTAAAATTAAATTCTTTGGACAAACCCAAATTGGTAGAAATCATTACTAAAGGAGAGGCAACCTTATATAAAAAACTTGGATCAGATTTTAGCCTTGCTGATAAAATTTATAATCCATACGACGACCGTCCTACAAGTTCTGGAGGTGCAAACTTAAATCCAGACTTTAAATCCCAAGTAAATTCAGATATGCAACTACAGTCATCTTATCCTTATGGGAATTTACCAGACCCTTCCGTATTTTATTATGTCAAAAAACAAAAAGACAAATATCCAACATGTTTAAACTGCGGGATTGTAAACTCATGGCGAAAAAACACTTCGAAAGTTTTTGCTGACTGCGATTTTATCGTAAAAAAACTAAAAAGCGACAAATGGATTTTCGAAGACATTAAAGAAATTGTAGAATTTTATAATGATGTTTGCTTAGGAGAATAATTACGATAAGAAGCAGAGCAGTGCGTCTCTATAATAAACCTTTGTAACTTGTAGCTTTGTAACTTTGTCCCTTAAAAAAAATATTTTAATATTTTTTTCACCCCCGTCCCAACCTTTTTATCTTTTTTACTCTCTATACAAGAAAGACAACAATTGTGATAAACGAGACTCAAATAGCAAACTGTAAAAAAATGCACCGCGATGCCCAGCGTCAGGTGTACGAATACATGGCGCCAAAGTTGTACCGCCTTTGCAAAAGATATTTAAAAAAGGAAGAGGAAATCGAAGAAGCTTTGGCCGATTCTTTCTTTACTATTTTCACCAAACTAGAACAGTTAAAAGAAGCTTATGCTTTTGAAGCTTGGGCAAGACGCATAACTGTAAATCATTGTTTGGCGACGATTAGAAAAGAAACCAACTTTAATATGTATTTAGATGATGTGAAACTGCTTTCGCAGCCTTCTGTCGACGAACTGAATACATTGGAAGAAGAAGATTTACTTAATTTATTAAACCATATTCCTGACGGCTGTAAAACCGTGTTTAACCTTTTTGTCATTGAAGGTTTCTCACACAAAGAAATAGCCGAAATGCTGAAGATTTCTGAAGGTACCTCAAAATCACAATTGAATGCCGCTAAGACCAAACTGAAAGAACTGGTTAATAAACTGTATTATCAAAAAGCAAAATAGTCATGGACAATCAAGATAAATTATTCGATAAAATAAAAGAAGCTTCGCAAAAAGCCGAGTTTCAAGACTTTCCAGGAATGGAAAAAGTCTGGGCGCGCGTAGAAGAAAAACTGGACAAAAAAGAAGATAAAAAAACAATTGCATTATGGAAAAAAATTGCGGTTGCCGCTTCTCTTCTATTATTGCTTTCTCTAGGCTTTCAGTTTTTACATTCTAATAAAGAAACTGTAACAGAAACTCCAAAAGTAGTTTTGGAAGAAAAAGAAGCAAAACAGCCTCAAACTGAAGAACCAATTGTAAAACAAAATGATGCAACCTCTTTAGGAATAGTTTCAAGTGAAGAAGCGGTTAAAATATTAGACAATCAAACTAAAAATAAAGAACGAGTTGCGGTTCAAGAAATAACGATTCCAAAATCAGAACCTGTTTTATCTGCACCAGCTCCGAGTATTGCGGCGGAAACTGTCGTTTCTGCAAATGCACCTCTTAAAAATGAATCTTATGAAGAAGAAAATAACTTCGTCTCAAAAAAAGAAGTAACTCCAGAAATGGGTTATTCAAGTTATCCTCAAAGAGAATCTGCAAAAGTTGCCTATTCAGCAGCGCCAGTGCAAAAAGCAAAAAAGAACGCACCTTTAGTGATTCTTAACGGAAACGCAATGGCTCATAGCGACGACGCAAAAAAAGATAAAATGATGCGAGATGAGCTTCCAAATCTAAATCCAGAAAATGTAGATTCTCTTGTTGTCCTTGATGAACCTTTGTACATTATTGATGGAATTTACTATTCAGAAAATGATTTGTTTGGCAAAAACCCGACTAGTCCGTATGCACCTTTAGATAAACAAGACATTAAAACCATAACTATTTTGCAAGACCTTGAAGCTACCGAAAAATATGGCGAAAGAGGTAAAAAGGGAGTTGTTATAATCACTACAAAAAACGGAAAACCGGCTCCGAAAAAATAATCGGTCCACAATAAAACTTTGTCAAAGTTTCAAACTTTGACAAAGTTAAATCTCAACATTAATTCTAAAACTTATTATCATGAAAAGTCTAAAACTTATTTCATCAGCCATTGCTATGCTTATATGTTTCGTAACCATAGCACAAGAAAGAACTATTTCTGGAATCGTTTCAGATGAAACAAAACAGCCACTTCCAGGTGTAACCGTTTTCAATCAGACATCAAAAAAAAATGTTGCAACTGATTTTGATGGAAAATATAGCATTCAAGCTAAAACTGGAGACATGCTAGTTTTCTCTTATATTGGATACAAAAACCAAAATCAAAAGGTTCAAAACTCAAATACGATTAATATAAAACTACTTCCAGATAATCAGACCTTAAGCGAAGTTGTAGTTTTGGGTTATGGCGTAAGCAGTTCAGAATATGAAGACCGAAGCTATGCTCGTGCTGAAAGAAGAAGAGAGAAAAAAGATGCAGCACAGGCACTTAAAGGAAAAGTTGCAGGAATTCAAGTTCAAAATTCTATGGGATATTCTGCTATGCCAAGCCCGACT